>Ga0315291_10003111_pt1 | contig 21461 bp, 19 predicted proteins | sample YL17G12_20_MG_FD_203070 | JGI IMG/M metagenome (GOLD analysis project Ga0315291, IMG submission 203070) | Sediment microbial communities from Yellowstone Lake, YNP, Wyoming, USA - YL17G12_20 | ecosystem: Environmental > Aquatic > Freshwater > Lake > Sediment | place: USA: Wyoming | collected... | reverse complement strand
GTTCCCATATTGACGTAGCCATCCGTAGCCTCCATATCGAACGCTTATGGCGTGCCATCCAGAGCACACCTTGCAGAAATATCGGCTACGTCCCGCTCCTACAACTACTTAAGATGCGTTTGCCCTGCTAAAGCAGCAGAACAAGGACTCGCTGATGCGGCGCTTAACCTTGGCATGATGTACTACCACGGCTACGGTCTCCCCAAGGATTACAAGGAAGCAGTAAACTGGTTCACTAAAGCGGCAGAACAGGGGAATATATTAGCGGCGACACTCCGTGACGAGCTGCAAAAGGGAATAACCGAATAACCAGGGACGGCTACATTTCTTGACGACTCAATCGCTCCGCCGTATAATCCGCTGAACGATTCACCGCAGAGCACGCGGAGACCACAGAGAATAAAAAACCGGAAAAATCTCTGCGAGCTTTGCGGTCTCTGCGGTAAAAAATTAAAGTAAGGAATTATCACTGTGAAACAATGGCGATTTGAGGTCTTCAACAAGGCGGGTTTTCTCTTTGTTAAGCAGCCGAAAAGTGGTATCATCTTATTGTAGAATAACGATTTGTGAAATATGGCTGAGAAATCACGGACAGATTCAAACGCCGGAAACAATAAGCCGTCGATTCAATATACGCGGCATTTTCGGATTATGCTGAAGGAACGTGCCATACCAATGGCGTATATCAAAAGTTCCCTGGCCAAGCCGGAAAAAACCGAAGAACGCGACGATGGAACAAAGCATTTTTTGCGGCGGATACCGGAATATGGCAACAGGTGGCTTCGAGTGGTTATAAATGTGTCGGCAACGCCTAACAGGGCGGTTACTGCTTTTTTTGACAGAAGATTGCGTGGTAAAAAATGAGATTGAGAGTTGATAAAGAAAACGATGCCCTTTATTTCCGTTTGGACGAAAGCAAAATTGTCGAGTCGGAAGAGGTGCGACCCGGAGTAATTCTTGATTTCGACCGCAAAGGACGCGTAGTCGGAGTGGAATTTCTTGGGATTGCTTCGCGGGCAAGCGGTGACGAACTTTCTTCACTGCAATTTCAGACGGCATAACAGTTCGCTGTTTTGGTTATAAGAAGTATGTATTGCCATACTCGCCGCCAACCTTGATACTGGTTTAGCGGGTCCATATAATGCCCATGTATTAATACCCCCGATTAACAAGGATTGTTTATATGAAACAATGGCGATTTGAGGTTTTCAACCGGGCGGGATTTGCCGACGTTCAGGGGAACACCGTACTGGAAGATATAAAGGAGCTTGGGATAAATTCGGTTGAGGCGGTGCAGTTCGCCAGGGTTTATCTGATAGAGGGGGATTTCGACAAGGAGTTCGGCGAGCGACTGGCGAAAGAGCTTCTGGCGGACCCTGTTTGCGAGGAGTATTACATTGGCAGAAGCAAGGCGCCGGCGGGATTGGCAAAGGCAACCCTGATTGAGGTGCACTTAAAGAGCGGCGTCACGGACCCTGTGGCGCAGTCGGTAACGGCGGCGATAGCCGATATGGGCGTGCGGGTCGAGAACGTCCGGACGGCCCGCAAATACGTCCTGTTAGGCGAAATCAGTCAAAAGCAGACAGATATAATCGCAAAAAAGATACTGGCCAACGACTGCATAGAGGTTTGCGTTATCGGCGACCAGGCCGAGCCGCCAAGTGCGCATACGAAACCATACGAATTGAGGATTGTTCACTGGCCGATATGCAAACTCGATGATGAAGGCCTGCTTCGACTGAGCAAGGAAAAGGACCTGTTTCTGAACGTCGTCGAAATGAAGACGATTCAGAAATATTACCAGCAATTAGGCAGAGAGCCGACCGATATCGAGCTTGAATCCATTGCACAGACGTGGAGCGAGCACTGCGTGCACAAGACGCTGAAGAGCGAAGTTGATATGACGTTCAACGGGGGGCAGGTGCACTTTGACAATCTGCTCAAAGAGACGGTTTTCAAGGCGACAAAGCATCTCAACAAGCCCTGGTGCATATCGGTTTTTGCCGACAACGCGGGCGTAATCGAATTTGACGAGGATACGGCGGTATGTTTTAAGGTGGAGACGCACAATCACCCATCAGCGTTAGACCCTTACGGCGGGTCTGCGACCGGTATAGGAGGGGTAATCCGCGACCCGATGGGGACGGGGCTGGGTGCACGGCCCATCGCCAACACCGACATATTCTGTTTCGGCGACCCGAATATGAGGATTGATGACGTCCCCAAAGGCGTACTGCACCCCAGACGCGTTATGAAGGGCGTCGTGGCAGGCGTGCGCGACTACGGCAACAGGATGGGGATACCGACGGTAAACGGCGCAATTTATTTTGACGACCGATACCTTGCGAATCCGCTGGTCTATTGCGGTAACATCGGAATAATGGATAAAGATAAGTGTTTTAAGCACCCGCAAAGCAGCAACCTGATTATAGTGGTCGGAGGCAGAACAGGCAGAGACGGCATACACGGGGCAACATTTTCTTCCGGGGAAATGACTCACGAGCACGAGACCATATTCTCGCACGCAGTACAAATCGGCAACGCCATAACGGAAAAGAAAATGTTAGACGTGCTTGTGCAGGCGAATGAGCAGGGCCAGTATGAAGCGATTACCGATTGCGGGGCGGGAGGATTGAGCAGCGCAGTCGGCGAAATGGGACGGGATTTGGGTGCAGAAGTTGACTTGGAATTAGTGCCGCTCAAATACGCGGGGCTAAACTACACCGAAATCTGGATAAGCGAGGCACAGGAGCGAATGGTCGTGGCGGTAAAGCCGGAGAACCTTGACGCAATAATGAAGATATTTGCAGACGAAAACGTCGAGGCGACCGTGATAGGCAGATTCACGAGCGATAAGAAACTAAAGCTTCGCTACAGAGGCGAGCAGGTCGGTGAATTAGATATGGATTTTCTGCACGACGGCGTGCCCAAGTACTCGCGCCAGGCGGTATGGAAGAAGCCCGACATCAGTGAGCCAAATATTACGGAAAAAGAAAATTACAATGAGGAGCTGCTGAAGATTTTGTCCTCTTACAATGTCGCGAGCAAGGAATGGGTAATCCGTCAGTACGACCACGAGGTCCAGGCCGGGGCGGTGATTAAGCCCCTGACCGGCGCAGACAACGACGGCCCGAGCGACGCAGCGGTGATACAGCCAAGACACGATTCGGACAAGGGGCTTGCAATCAGTTGCGGGATGAATCCGTGCTATGGGGACATCGACCCGTATTGGATGGCGGTTTCGGGAATAGATGAGGCGATTAGAAATCTGATTTGCGTGGGGGCAAGGGCGGAGCGAATCGCGCTATTGGATAATTTCTGCTGGGGCGACTGCACAAAACCGGAAACGCTGGGAGCATTAGTGCGGGCGGCACAGGCGTGCTACGACGGGGCAATTGCCTTCGATGCGCCGTTCATATCGGGCAAGGACTCGCTCAATAACGAGTTTCGGCGAGATGACGGAACGCGAATTGCAATACCATCGACGCTGCTGATAAGCGCAATCGGCATAGTCGATGACGTCAATAAGTGCGTAACGATGGACGCCAAAGAAGCGGGCAACCTTTTGTTTATTGTCGGCCAGACGAAAAACGAATTAGGCGGGTCGCACTACTACAAGGTTCTCGGCAAACCTGGCGTTAACGTCCCCACGGTTGACCTGGGAAAGGCGCCGAAGATTGCGAGGCGAATATCGGATGCAATAGCGAAAGGGCTTGTCGTCAGTTGTCATGATTGCTCGGAGGGCGGACTGGCGGTTGCACTTGCGGAAATGGCATTTGCGGGCGGATTAGGAATCGAGGCCGACCTGCGGGGGCTGCCGAAGAGCAAAGATTGCACGCGAGCCGACACGCAATTATTCAGCGAATCGAATTCGCGTTATGTCGTTGAGGTCGAGCCGGCGAAGTTCGATGCGTTTGCCAAACTGATGCTGAACCTGCCTTTCGGGCAAATCGGCAAAGTAACGAACGGCAAAATGTTAGTTGTCAAAGCGGAAAACGGAAAGAGAGTTATCGAGGCCGAGACAGGTTTCCTGAAACAATCGTGGCAGAAAACCTTCGACTGGTGAGAAATGTAGTTTTGAGTTTTAAGGTTTGAGCTAAGAATGACAGACGTCAAGGCGATAGTGTTGCGGGCGGCGGGGATAAACTGCGATATGGAGACACAGTATGCGCTGGAGTCGGCGGGGGCTGATGCAGAGCGTGTGCATATAAACAGGATGATTGAGAATAAAGACACCCTAAAGGAATATCAGATACTTGTTATTCCGGGTGGATTCAGCTACGGCGACGACGTGGCGGCGGGGAAAATTTTAGCAAACCAGATAAAGCACCACCTCTACGAACAGGTGCGAAGGTTTGTCGATGACGGCAAGTTAGTGCTGGGAATCTGCAACGGTTTCCAGGTGCTGGTCAAGGCGGGACTGCTGCCGGGGAACAATTCAGCGGGCAACCACCAATCGGTAACGATAACCTATAACGACAGCAACAAATACGAGGACAGGTGGGTGTATCTTGCACCGCAGACCGACAGATGCGTTTTTATCGAGAAGGGAAGACGCATATATCTGCCAGTGGCCCACGGTGAAGGCAAGGTCGTTACAAAAGACGAGCAGATATTGCAGGAGCTAAAGGAAAACGGCCATATTGCATTCAAATACGTCGATGAAAACGGCAACGAAGGCGATTATCCGGTGAATCCGAACGGCTCGGTGGAATCCATTGCGGGATTTACCGATTCCACGGGTCGCGTTCTGGGTTTGATGCCTCATCCTGAACGGTTCATACGGCCAGTGCAGCATCCGCGCTGGACACGGATGAAAGACAAGCCCACCGCCGACGGTATGACGATTTTCAATAATGCCGTAAGGTATATCAGAGAGCAATTCTAAAATCGACCTGAACATCTGTGATGACGGTTCGGATTTTTTGAGCCGATTGGCCGCAACAAGCCGAAAATAAGTTAATAGAGAAGGACTATTTTGACGGGCTGTGGCGTGATTGCGATTGAAAAGGACAATTTGCCTGGTCAGTGGATTGCGATGGTTGTCATTATCCTGATGGCAATCGGGACGGTGTTTGTCTTTTCGGCAAGCGCGGACATTGCGAAGGACTTCAGTTTGCAGCGGTTCTACGCATCAGCTGCGCTGCGTCAGGTTGTGTATTTTCCGCTGGGTATAGGGGTGCTGTATTTGTTCTCGCGGCTGAATTACAGAAGATTATCGCTCGAGGCGGGGTGGTCGAAATCGCCGACAACGTACCTTTTCATAATTGCAGTAATTTTGCTGATAATTGTTTTGCTGCCGCAGTTCGGGACGGAGATAAACCGAGCGAGGCGGTGGCTGCGGATAGCGGTTGGGGGCGCGACGATAAGTTTTCAGCCGTCCGAGCTTGCCAAGTGGGCGATGGTTTTTCTTTTAGTAGGCGTTTGTGACAAATACCGCGATACACTGGCGCAGTTCTGGAGGCGATTTATCCCGATTTGTCTTGTCACAGGATTAGTGGTGGGGCTGATTCTTATAGAGGATTTCGGGACGGCGGCGCTGGTGGCTCTATTGAGTTTTCTGATACTTCTTATCGCGGGAGTGAATTACCGGCACATTCTTACGCCGCTGCCTTTTGGGGCGGCGGCATTTGTCCTTGCCATTCTCACATCGCCAGAACGAAAGATGCGAATACTTGCTTTTCTGTACCCCGACCAGTGGGCGGGTTCTGCGAACTACCAGGCAAATCAATCGCTCATCGCCCTGGGCTCAGGGGGTCTTTTCGGCAAGGGCCTCGGTCGGGGCATTAGTAAATACGGTCATTTGCCGGAGGACACCACCGACTTCATCTTTGCGGTCATCGGCGAGGAGCTTGGATTTGTCGGAAACGCGGTCGTAATCGCGTTATTCATCGCCTTTATCGTTTTAGGGGTTTTTGTCGTGCTGCGGTGCAAGGACCGGTTCGGCAAGCTGCTGGCAACAGGCATCCTTTTTACAATAGCAGTCCAGGCGGCGCTGAATATCGGGGTAGTGACGGTGGTGCTGCCGACAAAGGGGCTGCCGCTGCCATTTGTCAGCGCGGGGGGGACCAGTATGCTTCTTTCAGCCGCTGCGGTCGGGGTGCTTCTCAATATTGCGGGGCAATCGGCGGAAGAACAGACAGAGGAAATCGGATAATGGCGGGCAGGAATTTCTTTTTTGCAGGCGGGGGTACGGGCGGGCACATATATCCTGCTATAGCCGTTGCCGAGAAGATAGCTGCACTTGACAGGTCGGCGGGGATACATTTTTTTTGCAGCGGCAGGGACGTTGACAGACAAATCCTTGCCAAGACCGGTTTTGCATACACTGCTTTACCTGCAAGGGGTTTTTTAATCAGGCCCGGCAGGTTCATCGCATTTTTCAAATCGTTTTTGGCAAATTATCGAATCGCGAGTGAGGCGATTGCCGGCGTGGAGAGGCCGGTCGTGGTCGGGATAGGGGGATTTGTCGCAGCGCCGGTCTGCTGGGCAGCGCACAGGTTGAAGGCGCCGCTGGTATTGCTCAACGTCGATATAGTCCCCGGCAAGGCAAACAGGGTCATTGCCCGCTGGGCCGAGCGGATTTTCGTGCAGTTCGAGGAGACCGCCGACTATATGGGCAAACGAAAATCAAAGGCGACGGTTGTCGGCTGTCCGCTTCGCAGCACATTCGACAATCCAGAGCAGGAAAAGGCCAGGGCAGAACTGGCACTCGACAGAAACAAGAGGATTTTGCTCATTACTGGGGCGTCGAGCGGCTCGCAGAATATCAATCGGACGATATGCGAATTATTGCCGCAGTTGAACGATTTTGCAGATAACTGGCAGATGGTTCATTTGACGGGCAGGGCGAATTTCGATGAGGTCGTCAGGCGGTACGGTGATGCGAAGATAGCGCACAAGGTAATCGACTATTACGATGATATGGCGAATCTGCTGGCCGCAGCCGATTTAGTCATAGGCAGGAGCGGCGCGGTGAGCGTTGCTGAGTACGCCGCGGCGGGTGTGCCGAGTATCTGTATGCCATATCCCTATCACAAGGATATGCACCAGTACTTAAACGCCGGCAAACTGGTCGAGGCAGGGGCTGCAATTATTGTTGATGACGTACCCGATGAGAAGGACCGGCGGGAATGGTTGTGGGAGGAGCTTGAGCCGCTACTGAAAGACGAAAAAAAACGCCGGGAGATGCGCACCGCCTGCAGGACAATCGCCAGGAAAGACGCCGCAAAAAAAATCGCTGAATCACTGCTGGCGATATAAGCATTACGCGGATTGACGTTTCCGATAAGTTTCTGTAGTTTGGTATGTCAGCATAACACATTTTTGTGTTAGAAAGGAGACAAAGGATGCGAAGAATGGTTATTGTGCTGGGGCTGTTGCTTGTGCTTGGTGTCGGGGTATTGCAGGGGTGTGTAGCGGTAGCGGTTGGGGTAGCGGCGGCTGGGACGGTGGCTTATGTCAAAGGCGACCTCGATGCGGTCGAAATCGGGAATATCGACAAGGTCTATAACGCTACGCTAAAGGCGATGGAGAAACTTGAGCTAAACGTAACCGAGAAGTCCAAGGATGCTCTTTCGGCCAAGGTGATTGCGAGGGACTCTCAGGACAAAAAAATCACCATCATACTGGCTTCAACGGCTGAGGGGGCAACCAAGATAAGTATCAGAGTCGGTGTATTCGGCGATAAGACAAAGTCACTGCTCATCTATGAGCAGATAAAGAAGAACCTCTGACCTTTCGGCCCTGGGCGGCTTAATGACTGGCGTAGTCGGAAACCTGGAATCGCTTAGATTTTTCATCGCCTGATGAGAGAATAACCGCAATAACACGGGCTTCTGCTACGTCTAAAATGCTTTGTAGTGTGGTAAGATATGGTTTCATTTTAAGGGGCAGGAAAATGCGAAGAATTGGAATTGTCTTGTTGGTTCTGGCTTTTTCAATCGTTGTATCAGCGGCTGAAAAGAATCCCGCAAAAAAGGATGCGAAGGTCAAGAACGTTATCCTGATTGGCTGGGACGGCGCGCAGCGTAATCACGTCAAAGAGGCGCTCGGTCGCGGGGAGCTGCCGAACCTGAAGAAACTCAGCTCGCAGGGTGCGCTGGTGGGGATTGACATTTACCGAATCACCGACACCAAGGCCGGGTGGGCGCAGATACTCACGGGCTATGAGCCGGAAGTGACAGGCGTATTCAACAACAGTATTTTTCAATCGATACCTGAAGGGTACACGATATTTGAACGGCTTGAGAGACATTTTGGGCCCGACAATATCGCTACGGTCGCAGTGATAGGCAAGACCGGCCACGTCGGAAACGCGCCGGCCAAGAAGGAGCGCATTGCCGAACAGCAGCAACAGGGCCGCAGGGCTAATCGACAAAGAGCGCAGGATGTCGGAAAAATCGTCGAGGAAGACGGCGTAAAATATCGCGTCACACCTGCTGAGCCGTTTTACAATGCAAGCAAGAAGATGGATGTATTTATTAACGGTCTCGGCAGCGATGCAAACGTCGGCGCAAAGGCGATTGGGCTTTTAGACAAGTACAAGGACAAGCCATTTTTCTTTTTCGTTCATTTTGCCGAGGTTGACCACAAGGGGCATCAGTTCGGCGAGAACTCAAAGGAATACAATGACGCCCTTAAATCCGGGGACCTGTGGACGGGCAAGATTATAGAGAAACTGAAAGAGTTGAAACTGTATGACAAGACGCTGATTTATATCGTGGCGGACCACGGTTTTGACGAGGGCGAAAAAGGGCATCGTGACGCACCATACGTCTTTCTGGCAACGAACGATTCGAAGGTGACGCGAAGGGGTCTGCGGGTGGATATTGCGCCGACGATACTCGACCGATTCGGCCTTAATTTGGACAAAATAGAGCCCAGGATTGACGGTCACCCACTGACAAAACAATATAAGGAGACGATTTGGTAAATAGTTCAGTCGCTGTGAAGCGGCAGCAGAGAAGATTCAAGGCCAGAAGGCAGCGACAGTTACGGTCAGCCGCAAATCATCCATCGTATCGCCAAGAATCACATTTTCTATTTTCCATTTTTGATTTTCTATTTTTGATAGGGTGAAGATTGAAAATACCCCATTTTCCCATTGCCACCACGCAAAAAGCGACGTTGTTATCACGATAAGCCAGTTGCCGGGCAGGGCAAACGGGACCAGAATAAGCCAGACAGTATTCAGCAGGAGTAATAAAGTCATCCAAAAGTAGAACATAAGCCGATTTTAAGAAAAAGGGGATGGAAACGAAAGGAATTTTGGGCGACAATGTCCCTAATCCGCTGTAAACATCGGTTTCATCTGTTGTGAAGGCGAGGTCCGAGATGTCTGTGCCCAATAAAGATTAGTGCGTTTTTGTGTTGACAAAGAACGGATACCAGATAAGTTAACTGTGTTCAAACGGTATCTGTTCGATATGAAAGGGCGAGAATATGGGCGTACGGCGAATAGCTGTTCACTGTGTTGATATTGAGGACAAGCCGGGGAGCTTGCAGAAGTTCCTGGCTCAGAGCAGCTTGTCGGGTGTGGATTTCTTATGTTTCCTGGCGTTCTCCTGCGGGCGCAATCGCGGACGAGTTTACGTCAGTGCAAAAGACCTGAAAAACTTTGAGGCCTTTACAGAAGAGGCAGGGATGGACGCAACGGCTGCGTGTGGTTTTCTCATTGACGGCGATGATAAAGTTGGGGCGGCTGCCGCGGCGATGAAGGAGCTTGCCGAAAATGGTATTAACGGCGTTGCCGGCTGCGCGATAGTTTGCGACGGTCGGTACCAGATGCTTATTATCGTTGATGCCGCGAACGCCGACCGGGCCGGAAAGGTGCTTGGGGTGCAGCGTAAATGCTAATATGGCCTGGGGGCCAATGGGGGCGTATTTTTGAGGCGACAGAGGTTTGTTGTAAGCGTGGTTGATGTCGAGTGCCTTATGGATTATAATTGCGGTCGGTAATCGTCTTTATAACGAAGAGTATATTATATCTTTTGGAGGTTCATAATTATGTTGCTTTGGGTTTTGCGGGCCATTTTCTTTGTCATTATTGTTGCGGTGGTGTTTGTGAATCTGACAGGGTCGGATGTTTCGGCCCAGTCAGGCAGACCGACCTTCTACGCGATTCTGTGGAGCGGACTGGGGCTGGTGATTCTGACACTTTTTATAGATATGGTGACACCTCAGAAGTCGCTGGCGGCACTGGCGGGGGTATTTTTCGGATTGCTTGTGGGCATCGTGATAAGCTGGGGACTTGCCAAAGTGCTGGATATGATAATTGACATCTACCGGCTGGACCTCAGCGCGACGGCGGTCGGCGCGGTCAAGTGGATGCTTGGGGTCTGTGTATGTTTTCTTATTATAAGCATCGTGGTGCGGACAAAGGACGACGTGCGATTTGTGATACCCTACGTTGAATTTGCCAAGCAGACCAAAGGTGCAAGGCCGCTGATTCTCGACACATCGGCGATAATCGACGGTCGCATCGCCGACCTTTACAAGAGTAAGTTGTTTGATGCGCCGCTGATAGTCCCGCGTTTTGTTCTGGTGGAGATACAATTGATATCCGACTCCGCCGACAAATTGAAACGCAATCGCGGCAGACGGGGCCTCGATATATTAAAAGAAATGCAGTCGAATACCTCGATTGATATTACCATAGACGACACGCATACGCCGGAGGTCGATGAGCTGAAGGGGGTTGACCAGAAGCTGATATTGTACACGAAGGATTGCGGGGGGCGCCTGGTGACGACGGACTACAACCTGAGCAAGGTTGCCGCCGTCCGGGAGGTCGATGTGCTGAACATAAACGACCTTGCGAATTCGCTAAAGACGATTGCCTTACCGGGCGAGACAATGAAGGTCCGCATTATAAAGCCGGGCGAAGAGCCGCAGCAGGGCGTCGGCTATCTGGATGACGGCACTATGGTGGTTGTAGAGGAAGCCCGCAACAAGATTGGCCGAGACATCATCATTTCGATTACAAGCTCGCTGCAAACCAGCGCGGGCAAAATGATATTCGGGAAATACGAAAGCTTCGCGGAACAATCGTGAGTAAGAATCAATTTATGAAAGGCGGATACCGATACTTTGGCGGGTCCTGCCAACTTGCGGGCGTTGTAGCACTATGAGTTTATCATCATCACGATTCAACCAAGTCGTGAGACACTATTATTTAGGATGCGAGACGGTATTGTTATCGTTATGTGTGTTCTTCGGAAGTTGCCGGACACCACCAACCTCACCAATCTCGTTCAACTCAGTTGATACCAACGACCTCATCCGCCAAATATCGGACATTGACCTCGCCTGCGAAACAACAGATTGGCACAGAAGTGAAACCGAACCATCAGAGTGTCTTTCGTTCGTGGCTAAGATTCCCCAAAAGACAGATTTTGTATCTGATGGGCAACGGTATTTTTTGTATTCTGAACCGCAGACATCAAGATTTTGGATTAGAATATCCGGTGGATTTTCCGGACAGCACATCGAGTGGCGGGGACCTTTTGTCCTCGAAAAAGACCCGAAAATACACAGGAATATCACACTAAAACCTCTTGCCTTGGACTGACTTGCCAGCGCCATCTTGTCAATCGGGACTGCGCGGGGGGGAGCACTCTGCGACGAACGATTTTACGAATACCCCGGTGGCGGCGAGAAGACCTGTGAGGAAGAGGGGCCAGGAGAAGTGGGAGGCGAAGTCGGGTTTGGTCATAAAGCGTCCAGCGAGGAAGAAAGAGAGAACGACAATAAGGCCTGCCAGAGAGAAGCCGAGCCAATCCCAGACAGACGCTTTGATGGGCTTATTGATACAGTCGCGGTAAAGAATCGCCCAGGCGAACACAAGCATTGTCAGTGAGACCAGGACGGGGGCAAGGACGGGGCCGGCCCAGGGGGCAGGAATCAGAAAAAGTATGTCCCAATCCAGAATTGAAGCAGGCCAATTCAGTATGACCTTGAGCCAGACGTAGTAGAAGATGTCCCAGGCGGCGAAGATTATCATCGAGTAAGCGAATCGCTGGCGGGGGTTTTTCCCGAACAGCCAGGCGCCCGAAAGAATCAGAACGAGTGTAGCCGCCTCACGGCCAGTTTCGGTCAGCAGCAGGCGCTTCCAGAGGGGATTTATGTCGAAGGCGTGGGGCAGAGGGAACGTGAAGCCGGCGGGGTAGAAGATTTCGCGGAGGTAAACGACAACGGCAGATTCGATATATCCGAAGGCGACGCCAAAAATAACAACGATGATGAAGCGGGTTACAAGCGTTTTGAGAGACAGCGACAATTTGTCAGCCGAATCGTTGCTCATTTCTTAGAGAGTTTTGAGCAGTTCCAACATTTCGGGTATGATTTTATCCTGGGGCAGGGTTGCGATTTTAAGACCTTTTCGGTAGATGTAGCCCTTATTTTTTCCAGCGCATACGGCCAGGTCGGCGTCTGCGGCTTCGCCGGGGCCGTTGACGACACATCCCATTACTGCAACACGCAGATGCTTTTCGATACCGACAAGGGCGTCTTTCACTTTGTGGGCAAGAGAGGCAATATCGACCTCGGCGCGGGCGCAGCTCGGGCAGACAATCAATTCGGGCTTACGTAACCTGTAAAGGCCGAGCGCGGCGAGAATTTGTTTTGCGATTTCTGTTTCGACAATGGGGTCGGCTGCTGCGCTTACGCGGATTGTGTCGCCGATGCCTTCTGCAAGGAGCGTCCCCAGTGTAACAGCCGATGGTATCTGTGCATCTTCGGGAAGACCGGCGTGTGTCAGGCCCAAATGAATCGGGTAATCGAATGCAGCAGCGATTTTTCGGTTGATTTCGATTGTTCGGACGCAGTTACTCGATTTTGCGCTGAGGACAAGCTGCGAGAACTTTCGGCCCTCAAACAGGCGGACGTATTTTTTCATTTCGGCAAGCATCAGCGCCACACGCTTTTTTAAGGGGACAGCCGACTTTTTGAGGTCTCGTGCGCTTGCTTCGTTGACGCCGATGCGGACAGCGGTTTTGTGCATTTTTGCGGCGTCGATAATTCGCAGGATGTCGTCGCGGTTTTTTATGTTGCCGGGATTGAGACGCACTTTGGCGGCGCCGGCTTCGATGGCCTCGATGGCGCGCTGAGGGCTGAAATGCACGTCTGCAATGATGGGGACATTGACCTGCTGAACGATTTTTTTCAAGGCGGTCGTATCGCCGATGGTGGGGACGGCGACCCTGACGAGGCGACAGCCGGCCTGCGCCAGTTGATTGACCTGCTCGACACAGCGGTCGATATCGGTCGTGGGCACTTTTGTCATCGACTGAATGACAATGGGCCAGTCGGAGCCGATTTTCACCGAGGCGACCCTGACGGTCGCGGTTTTTCTTCGCTTAATCATAGGGAAATTGTATCTTGTCCTGTTTGAGCGGGCAAACTAAAATGTCTGCCTTATAAACCCGGAAGGACGTGTGCCAAATGAGCGATTTGAATAGAAGAGAGTTTATCCGAAGAACAGGTCTGGCCGCAGGCGGTTTGTATATTGCTTCTGGACCGGCCGGCTGTCAAGGCATCCAGAGGGTAAGGGCAGCAAAAAAACCGAACATTCTTTTCATTTTCAGCGACCAGCAGACGGCCGGGGCGATGAGCTGCATGGGAAATCGCCAGGTCAGCACGCCCGCGATGGACTCATTGGCCGCAAACGGGGTGCTTTTTGAAAACTCATATTGCACATTTCCGCTGTGTGCACCTTCGAGGAGCAGTTTGATAACCAGTCGAATGCCGCACGAGACGGGTGTAAACTACAACGACCAAACACTCAAGTCAGAAATTCCTAATATGGGCGACATATTCCGCCTGGCTGGTTACCGAACTATCTGGGCGGGAAAATGGCATTTGCCCGAAAGTTATCCACTGCGGGGAAAAAGCAAACAGCATGAGATACCCGGCTTTGAGGTTTTGAAATTCTACGATTCAAAAAAGGACTATCCTGAGTGGGGTTATGGTGACACAACGGATGGGCCGCTCGGCGATGCGGTGGCTGATTTTATCAATGGGTACAACGACGACAAGCCGTTTTTGCTTGCCGTGTCGTTCTGTAATCCGCACGATATATGCTATTATCCACGAAGGCCCGACAGATACCCGAAGCCGGAGGAGATTGGCGTTCTGCCGCCGCTGCCGGCCAACTTTGCAGTTGACGCGAATGAGCCGCAATTGGTTCAGCGGCGCAGGGAGCTGAGCTATTACGGTGAGGAGATAAGCTACACCAAAGATTGGGATGAGAATCGCTGGCGGGGGTACATACACGAGTATTACCGAATGGTCGAGCGGGTTGATAAGCAAATCGGCAGGGTGATTAAATCGCTCACAGATAAAGGACTCGACAAGGATACGCTTGTGATTTTCACCAGTGACCACGGTGACGGCGTGGCTGCTCACAAGTGGGCGGCAAAGCTGAATCTTTATCAGGAGGCGGCAACAGTTCCGCTTATCGTATCCTGGAAAGGCAGGACGCCCAGACGGATTGACAGGAAGCATTTAGTTTCAGGTCTCGACGTTTTGCCGACAATGTGCGATTACGCGGGCGCAGGACACTCGCCGAATTTCAGAGGGAGGAGCGTTCGTCCCATCATAGACAATCCGCGGTCGGCGTGGTGTGACTTCCTTGTTACTGAATTGGCGCCGGACCCGCAAGAGACCTCGCACAAGGCAAGGATGATTCGCACGGCCCGATACAAATACAATCTGTTTTCAAAGGGCGAAAGAAATGAGCAGCTTTTCGATTTGGCAAACGACCCCGGGGAGACGCAGAACCTGGCTTATAAGCCGGCAATGAAACAGGTCAAAGACCGTCATAAAGAGATGTTAGCTGAATGGGTAAAAGAGACGGGCGATGATTTCGATAGCGTTTTGAATCAACAATGAAGGGAATAGTCGATGTGGCTGATGATTCTGCTGGCCTTTAGTGTCGTCTTCATTATTGCAGCGACGACCCGGCTGAAACTGCACCCGTTCCTGGCGTTGTTAGCGGCCGCGTTCGGCTACGGATTGTTTTGCGGGAAGATGTCGCTTGAGGACGTCGTCAAGAGCGTCAATTTCGGTTTTGGGGACACGGTGGGTCGAATCGGCATCGTTATCTTGGCCGGCTCGGTCATAGGGACGTTTCTGGAAAAGAGCGGCGGAGCGATGAATCTTGCCCAGAGCGTTCTTTCGCTGGTGGGCAACAAGAACGTATCATTGGCGATGGGAATAATCGGGTATATTGTCGGCATCCCGGTTTTTTGCGATTCTGGTTTTATTATTCTTTCGCCGTTATCCAAGGCGTTATCGCGAAAGGCGGGGGTATCGGTCGCGGCAAGTGCGATAGCGCTCAGTTTAGGGCTTTACGCGACACATACAATGGTACCGCCCACGCCCGGGCCGATTGCTGCGGCGGGGATTCTCAAGGCGGACCTGGGATTAGTTATTCTTTGGGGCATGGTGGTCGGCTTAGTTGCACTTCTTGCGGGGTGGCTCTTTGCCGTGAAGTTTGCCGCAAAAATCACCGTTGAGGCCGCACCGCAAAGTGAATCCAAAGACACCGAAGATATGTCAAACGATGGTCCTTCGGCGATAAAAACGGTTGTTCCAATTTTAGTACCGATTGTGCTGATTGTCCTGAAGTCGGTGGGCGATTTTCCGACGCATCCGCTTGGCCAGGGGATGTTCGCTACAATCATAAGCTTCATCGGCCAGCCAGTTGTGGCGCTGCTCATCGGCGTAGTGTTCGCCTTTTTGCTGCCGAAGAAACCATCGCGTGATATGCTTTCTGTATCCGGGTGGGTCGGCGAGGCGGTGATACCCGCAGCGGCAATAATTGTGATAACCGCCTGCGGCGGGGCATTCGGCGAGGTGCTGCGGAACTCCGGTATCTCGGATGTTGTCAGCGGGCAAACGGGCAAGGGACAGGCGTTGAGCATATTGCTTCCATTTGTGATTGCCGCCGTGCTCAAGACCGCGCAGGGTTCATCGACCGTAGCGATAATCACTACGGCGGGAATCATTGCGCCGCTTTTGGAGTCGCTGGGGCTTGATTCTGCAAATGCACGGGCATTAACTGTTGTGACGATTGGGGCCGGCTCGATGGTCGTCAGTCATGCAAACGACAGTTACTTCTGGGTTGTCACCGGCTTTAGCGGTATCAACGTCAGGGATGGGTACAAACTCCAAACGTTAGGCACTTTTGTCGAAGGCATCGCCGCAGCAGCGGCATTGTGGATTATCAGCTTGATTGTGCTTTAAAGCACCTGCCAAGGGACATTTCTATGAAGATTATAGTTGCGATGGACTCATTCAAAGGCACGCTTTCTGCGATGGAGGCGTGCACAATAATTTCGGACGTCATCCGCGAGTCCGTCCCGGGCGCGGTGGTGGTTGTTAAGCCGATGGCGGACGGAGGCGAGGGGACTGCAAGGGCAATGATACTGGCGGGTAACGGGAGATGGATACCGCGAACGGTGACGGGACCTCTGACTGATATGAAGGTTGAAGCGGGCTTCGGATGGTTCGATGAAGATAGAACTGCGATAGTGGAAATGGCTTCGGCAAGCGGGATTGAGCTGCTCAAACCCGAGCAGTTGAATCCGATGAAGACAACCACTTACGGCACCGGTGAGCTTGTGAAGTCGGCGTGCGAATATGGTGCAAAAAGAATCCTGCTGGCGGTGGGCGGCAGCGCTACAGTCGATGGCGGTATCGGGGCGGCAGCAGCACTTGGCTGGCGATTTCTCGATATTGACGGCAAGCCCGTCGCACTCACAGGAGCGGGTCTTTTGCAGATAAAGGAGATTGTGTCACCTGAAATTTCTAATATGCCGCCTGTGGAAATTTTGTGCGATGTCGATAATCCTCTTTGCGGCAGGGAAGGCGCGGCAAGGGTGTATGGCCCGCAGAAAGGGGCAACAAATGAAATGGTCGAGCAGCTTGATATGGGTTTGGCGCACTTAGCCGAGTGCGTGAGGATTCAGCTTGGGCGGGACATAAAGGATGTCGGCGGCGCCGGAGCGGCGGGAGGACTGGCGGGCGGCGCGATGGCTTTTATGAACGGCACTATTGTCTCGGGCATCAATACGGTTATGGCTCGAAGCAAACTGGCGGATGAAATGAAGGATGCCGACTGGGTGATTACCGGCGAAGGAAAGTTTGACGAGCAATCGCTGCGAGGCAAGGTCGTTTCGGGCATAAGCGGACTGGCCCGACGGCTCGGCGTCCGTGCGGCGGTCATCGCCGGTCAGGTCACAGTCGCAAAAAAGGCATATCAGAAAATCGGAGTAGTGACAGCCATTCCGTGCCGGCAGGAGGACGTATCTGTCGATTATGCGATGAAGAACAGCCGAGCGTTGTTGGGGGCTGCTGCGCTTCGTTTCGTTAATGATTATCTTATTTAGCGATGTTAATCAGCCGATTTGCCTAATTGCGTCTTGTGCAGCAGGGGTTGACCGGCTAAAATACCCGTGATTAGACGGCTTTTGTAAATTTTGGTTACGACCTGGGCTGGGAATTATGGCTTCAGCGTTTATATCCATCGGCGTGCTGCTGTTTATCGCCTACTGGGGCGTTGGGGTGATACTATACCTTATGCAGCCCAGTTTCCTGTATAGTCCGGTTAAGGATATTCCCTATACTCCCGCCGACATAGGGCTCGATTTTGAAGAGGTCAAATTCAAGACCGGCGACCGGCTGCAATTGCACGGGTGGTTCATCCCCGCAGCGAACGCGGAATTTACGGTCCTTTTTTGCCATACCAACGGCGGCAATATGATGCACCAGTTGGACAGCATAAACGTATTATATAAGCTCGGAGTGAATTGCTTTATTTTCGACTATCGCGGCTACGGCAGCAGCCAGGGCAGGCCAAGCGAGCATGGGACATATCTGGACGTCCGCGCCGCCTACAGATGGCTCACCAAGAAAAAGAAAATTCCGGGGGACAACATTATAATTTTCGGTCGTTCGCTCGGCGGGAGCATCGCGGCATATCTGGCGGGCAAGGTCAAGGCGCGCGGGCTTGTCGTGGAAAGCGCGTTCACATCATACGTCGATATAGGCCGGAAATTCTACCCCTATATGCCCGTGCGCTGGTTTGCAAGGTTTCGCTACCCCACCATTGACTATATTAAAGAGGTTAGATGTCCAGTAATGATAATCCACAGCCGAACCGACGAGATTATCCCCTTCGAGTTCGGGCTGGAACTGTACGAAGCCGCGAATGAGCCGAGGGAGTTTATCGAAATCTTCGGCGGACACAATGACGGCTTCCTCATTTCCGGCGAGACCTACAAAAACGCCTGGACAAAATGGCTGCAATCGCTCAAGAATTTCCCTGCCAACAATCCTGCTTTCGGGCAATCCTCATAATTCGCTTAGGGGCCTGAAGATTTGATTTGTCCTCGGCGTTGACTGCGTTATAATTCTCTGCAGGACGGCGGTCGCAAAAACAACCTGTGGAAAAGGCGCCCCCTAAGTTAATCTGCATTATTTGTTCAGAGGAAAGGTTATGGGAAAACAGCAGCCAAATGCAATTGTGGCGCAGTCAGGCGGACCGACAACGGTCATCAATTCAAGCGCCTGCGGAGTAATCCAGGAGGCAATCAGATCAAAAAAAATCGGCAGTGTGCTGGCTGCAAATAACGGGATACTGGGCGTGCTGAAAGAGGAATTGTTTGACGTCTCGGCGGAGAAGCCGGCAGCAATCGAGGCGCTGAAGCGGGCGCCTGCGGCGGCAATGGGGTCGTGCAGATATAAACTCAAATCGCTTGAACAGTCGAAGGCGGATTTTCAGAGGATACTTGACGTATTCAGGGCGCACGAAATCCGGTATTTCTTTTATGCAGGCGGGAACGACTCGATGGATACAGCGGACAAGGTCAATAAGCTCGCGGCACAGAGCGGCTTTGAGCTTGTCTGCATCGGGATACCCAAGACGATTGATAACGACCTGGCGTGCACCGACCATTGCCCAGGATACGGAAGCGTGGCAAAGTACGTTGCCACCTGTGCGATGGAGGCGGGCAGGGACACCGAGGCACTTTATACCCACGACACGTGCACGATATTGGAGGTGATGGGCAGAAACGCGGGCTGGATTGCAGCGGCTACGGGGCTTGCGGCGCGGACGCCGGAGGATGCGCCGCATCTTGTGTATATGCCCGAAGCGGCCTTTACGTTTGACAAATTCATAAGCGATGTGAAGGAGGTTTTTCAGCGGCTTGGAAGGGTATTTATTGCGGTGGGCGAAGGGCTGAAAGATGAGCAAGGAAACTACGTCACCGCGGACAGCGGGGCGTTCAGCAAGGATAGTTTCGGCCATGTGCAGTTAGGCGGCGTTGCGGACATGCTCAAGGTGGTTATCGAAAAAGAGGCAGGGATAAAGGCGAGATGGAACAAGCTGGGTACGAACCAGCGAACCGCGATGCACTTTGCCTCACTGACGGACGTGAAGGAGGCGTATCTGTGCGGTCAGGCGGCGGTCAAGGCGGCTTTGTCAGGCGTGAACGGCAAAATGGTGACATTAATCAGAAATAAAGGCCCAAAATACAAATGCACGACGGGGCTGGCGGACCTTCGCGAAGCGGCAAACGGCGAAAAGAAGGTGCCCAGAGAATACATCAACGAAAGAGGCAACCACATCACGAAGGCCTGCCGGGAGTACATTTCGCCGCTGATTAAGGGCGAAGCGCCGATAACCATCGGCGATGACGGATTACCTGTTTATGTGCGTCTTAAACGCAAACAAGTTGAAAAGAAGCTGCCGAGCTATTTATGATTCTTGGAAAGTATTCATTCGGGATTGGCGACAGGTTCACCCGTCAGGGTAAGGCGCTGCTGGCGGCGGTGATTGAGGCGAAGAAACAGGGCGTTGACATTACGCCTGTCTGGAACAAATCGCACCGAGAGCATACAATCATAGGGACACAGCCGATGTCGGTCCGCACGGAGGCCGAGCAAGCGGTTGGAGCGATGAGCTGGAAAGGTTCCTACTTTGTCGATGCCGACCATATCGGGCTGAAGAACGTTGACCTGTTCATAAAAGCAAGCGATTTTTTCACGCTTGATGTCGCGGACTTTATCGGCCGGCCTGCTGATGAAGATGAGATACGCAAATTTGTCGGGAAATTTAGAAGATATTCCGGTACGGTGACACTTGCGGGGAGCGGCGAGACGTTGGATATTACCGAACGGCAAATTGAGATGACAGCACGCAAGTATTTGTATGCGGCCAGGCAGGCAGGCGAAATTTATCACCATATCGAGTCGGTAAAAGGTGCGGGCAATTTCATTACCGAGGTCTCGATGGATGAAACCGATGCGCCGCAAACGCCTGTCGAGATGTTGTTTATTTTAGCTGCTATTGCCGGGCAGCAGGTACCCGTACAGACAATAGCGCCGAAGTTTACGGGCAGATTCAATAAAGGCGTTGACTACATCGGCGACGTCGCGCGATTCGCAAAAGAGTTCGAGCAGCACCTTGGAGTAATTGCAGTTGCGGTGAAGGAATTTGGTCTTGCGAAGAACCTGAAATTGAGTGTTCATTCGGGCAGCGACAAATTTGCGATTTACGGCGCGATTAACAAGGCGATAAAGAGATTCGGCGCCGGCCTGCACGTCAAAACCGCGGGGACGACCTGGCTGGAGGAGCTTGCTGGACTGGCCTTAGCCGGCGGGGACGGGCCGGCGATTGCGAAACAGATTTATCGGGAGGCGTTTTCTCGGCTGGATGAATTATGCAAGCCATACGCAACGGTGATTGACATCAAGAAAGAGAGATTGCCAGAGCCGGCGGTGGTCGAGAAATGGACAGGCGAGGAATTGGCCGATGCAATGAGGCACAACCAGAAGTGTCGCGGATATAATCGGGATTTGAGACAGCTTTTGCATATCGGATACAAAATTGCAGCCGAGATGGGGACACAGTTTACCGATGCGATTGAGAAATACGAGCAGATAATCGCAGCGAACGTGACGGAGAATATCTACGAGCGCCATATAAAGCCGATATTCATTAACTAATCAGGGGATAGAACTATGAACGACATGTTCGATTTGACGGGCAGGACCGCGGTGATTACCGGGGCGGGCGGGGTGCTTTGCAGCGCAATGGCAAAGGCATTGGCAGGGGCAGGGGCAAAGGTTGCTGTCGTTGATTTGGCGGAGCAGGCGGCAAAAAAGGTCGCAAAGGAAATCAATAGCGCCGGCGGCGACGCAATCGCGGTAAAATGCGACGTCCTCGACAAGAGATGCATTGAGGCCTCGAATGAAAAAATCGTGGCTGAGTTCGGCAAGGTCGATATCCTCATCAACGGCGCGGGCGGCAACAAAAAGGAGGCGAGCACGTCGGCGGAGCTGTCGTTCTTCGATTTGCCGATAGATGCCATCCGGTTTGTCGTGGATTTGAATTTTCTCGGCACATTTCTGCCCTGCCAGGTTTTCGGCAAAGATATGGCGCAGAGGCGATC
>Ga0315291_10003109_pt1 | contig 21466 bp, 21 predicted proteins | sample YL17G12_20_MG_FD_203070 | JGI IMG/M metagenome (GOLD analysis project Ga0315291, IMG submission 203070) | Sediment microbial communities from Yellowstone Lake, YNP, Wyoming, USA - YL17G12_20 | ecosystem: Environmental > Aquatic > Freshwater > Lake > Sediment | place: USA: Wyoming | collected... | reverse complement strand
TTCGCCGCTGTTCGATCATTTAGTTTAGTTGAAGCCCGGTTGTTCAGTTGTTAAGGACTGGAGGCCGGGCTTTCTCATCAATCGGAGACCTGACTGCTCGGCCAACTGCTCGGAAATCTCAGGAACCATAATTGACACGAAACCCATTCCCTCGTATGCTGTGGCTCGCGAGAAGAACCTGCAAGAGGCGAACAGTTGAGGCCCCGCTCCAGGGGACAAGTACATGCCCGTCAAGATTCCAAGAAGTGAAAAGAGAACGCCCGAACAACTGCGTGAGCATTACGTGATCGAAAAGGAGTTGGCAAACAGATTGCGTAATGCCACGAAAGAAGAGAGAAAATACCTGTACACGAGCCTCTACAATGAACTCTTTCGGCGCGTGCCTTTGCATCCACAGCTTGCTCAGAAGGCAGACGCAGGGTCTCAGCTTGAAGCCGTATCCAAACAAATGAGGTTGCTCAAACGCTACTTAAGCTCGGAATCTACGTTCCTCGAGGTAGGAGCCGGGGATTGCAGCTTGTCGCGCGAAGTTTCCACGGGTGTGCGAAAAGTCTACGCGGTCGACGTTTCACAAGAAATCACGAAGGGCACGGCCTTTCCACAGAATCTCGAGTTGATAATATCCGACGGTTCTTCCATACCCGTTCCCCGAGGGAGCGTGACTCTTGCCTACAGCTCGCGACTCATGGAGCATTTGCATCCGGATGACGCCGTTGACCAGCTTAGGAACATCTATTCTGCACTGGCCGTCGGAGGGAAGTACGTCTGTATCACGCCGAATCGTCTGTCGGGTCCGTATGATATCTCGAGATATTTCGACGACGTGGCGACAGGGTTTCATCTAGGAGAATACACGTTCACCGAACTCAGTGAGATCTTCCGGAAGGTAGGTTTCTCTGCTATAGCTGCTTATGCCGGTGGCCGGGGCGTGTACGTTAGAGTCCCGGTCTTGAAGGTCCTGCTGTGTGAGAGGGTTCTTGTTAGATTGCCGTTTTCCCTCAGAAGGGCAGTCGCCAGTACTTTGCCGTTCAGGGCACTGCTTGGCATAACAATGATCGGCACCAAGTAGGACAAGAAGGGAGGTGAGAACGTGAAGATTATTCAGGTTGTTCCGAAGCCCGAGATCGATGAAACGCTGAAGACTCTGCTAAAGAACAAGGAAAGAGAGCTTCGTGGAAAACCTACGGCCTTCCACAGAGAGCGCGAAGGTAAGTGGAAACACGTGAAGTACCCGGGCTGGATAACGTGGGATACGACGCGGGGCGGTCTCCTCGTGGCTGAAGTTCACACCAAGAAAGGCTGCTCTGACTGGCAATTGCTGCAGGCATTTGTCGGGTATCTGGATCGGCATTTTGGTGAGAACATCGAAAGCGTGACGGTCTACTACAGGTAGAAAGCCCCGGGCAAAAACCTAACGCTCAGAACGCCACCGGTGGGAGTGCAGGAGTATCAGAACGACGCCGACACGGGCTTCTGCGGCGTGACCATGAGAAACTTCTCGCGGGCGCAGGTCGCCGTACCCGGACGCGAGCCTCTCGGTTTGTGGACATATTTCTTCTCTGTGTAGATAACGGGAACACCGGACGAAGTTCTGCCCTTGCTGAAATAGGCCGCGACTGAGGCGGCCTCTTCTATCGCCTTTCGTGATGGTGCGGATTTACCCTTCCTCTTCAGAATCACGTGCGAACCCGGCATACCCGACGCGTGAAACCAGAGGTCTTCAGGCTTTGCCAGATGATGTGTGAGGTAGTCGTTTTCTTTGTTGTTCCTTCCCACAAGTACCGTGAAACCGTCTGAAGTCTCAAACACACGAGGACTAAATCTGGCTCCCGTTCTTGCCTCAGTCTTGGGTCCTGGCGTCGTCCGTGCTGACATGGGTCTCGCTGCCCGTTCCGTCTGGGTGTGCCTCGCCGGCGCTTGGGCCGGACGCACCGGTAATATGCCGTCTTTTTCCCTGCCAAGGCCCGTCGACGTGGGAACTCGGACTCGGCCAGCGAGTCCCTCTAGCTCCTGAGACAATCTTTCAGCCTCCTTCGTATCAACTTCTTCAGGGATGCTTTCAGAAAACCTGTCTACTGCAATTAGCGAGCGCTCCAAGAATGTGAGTCTTCTCTTTAGAAGAGCGTGGGCCCTCTCTGCCTTTCTTGCCTTCTTGAAATATCGTTCCGCGTTGTCCGCAGGGGACTGGGAGGGATCGAGGTTGACTCTCACGAGAGACTGGCCGTCGGCATGTATGTCTCTGAGTTCTACAGAAGTACTTCCACGTTTGATGCACTTCATATTGGCGAGGATTAGTTCCCCGGCAATCCTGAAATCGTGAGCCCTTTCTGCCGAAAAGAGATCCTCGAGAAGTAATCCCCTGAGCTTGGCGAGTTTTCTTGAGAGTACTGCCGCATGTCTCCTGAGTCTTGCCGCAGAAAGAGTCGTGTACCAGTGACAGAGTTCAAAGAACGAGAAACGCGTAGCCTCTGACGCTGTCAGAAAACACCTGAGAACGTGTGTTGCATCTTCTCTGCTAGGCTCCGCGTATGTGGTTACGCTGCCAATTTCTGCGTCGTGCGTTTCCACGCCTGTCTCCGTGACCCCTTGCTCTGTCCTGACGTACACGGATAGCAGAGCAGGGGGTCCCATCGGTTCCTGCGCTGCTATCCTGACCGCAGGACGAAAATGCTTGTCAGGCTCGGCGACAGCTTCCTTAAGCCCTTGGAACAAGTCCTCAATTGTGACATGCCCGCCCGATGAGGCGTGCTCAACAATCTCCTTAGCCGCTTGCGGACTCAGACCCTTGAGCCGCCTGGAAAGAGTAAGATCGAGTTCTTCGTGGCTTCCGCCGAGACTTGTCCCTTCCAGCAGTTTCCTTAATAGATCAAGTGACAGTGCCCCGACGTCGAGCTTGGATCCCTGAGAGGGGGGCGCGTATTTCTCTCCCGGCCAGAGGAGAATGCCGGCCGAAGACGTTGTTCCTTCACGGCTACAGGCTTCTATTATGTTTCCGTCACTCCTCACTAGAACGGCGCTGGGTCTTCGGCCAAAGAGTTCAAGCCAGAGCTTGAGAAAGCGCCGTCCTTCTTCTCCGGAGAACTCGATCTCCGCCACCCTGTCTGCGTCGTGCTGCAGAAGCCCGTTGAGAGTCGTTCCGCGTAATATGTCAGACATCGACCGGAGGAAACCTTCAGGCAGAGTTCCTGCTGGTGTTCCCAAGGCGAGCTCAGAGATAGGTGTCTTGACCGAGAACAGTGCGGGCAAGTGGGGGTCAAGGCAGATCAACAGAAGAGAAGAGACGTCGTGCTCTTTCTTTCTTAGCTGGATAGCGAAACTCGTCGGCGCCAGGCCAGTCACGTTCACCACTCTTGAGCCCACCAGCTCCTTCGAGATCTCATTTGTAAGCATGGCCAGGATCAAGTTGTCCATCTCTCACTTCTTTCGATTTCCCAAGCTTCACGGGTCAAGAAAAATCCACGAAAGCCATGACGCGCCCTTGTGCTGTGCAACCTCCGCACTGCTTTGGCAGACAGTTTGGCCGGTCCCCGAAAGCAGTTTATCAAAGCCGAGCGTCCGTGACCAGCTTGGTGTTTCCAACTTTCGGGTTGACATATGGCTTTGCGTTTCATACAGTAAGTAGGGCGTCGTGTTGTGAGACGCGACACGTGCGTGCGAATTGGGCACGTTTGCGGCCTTCCTAGTAAGGTCCGCTTTTTCTGCTATGATAGGCCTCTCCTTGGGGTTATTGAGACTGTTGAAAAAGCTCGAAAGCAGAGTTTGCTGAAGCGGTAACCCTTTGAATTCATCAGGCGCGGCTTTATGAGAAAACTGCCCGAGCGGCGTTTTTTGACAGTTTCAACCTTCTGTTGCAGGTTCGACGGTCAAGGAGTCCTCGGCTCGGGTCTTTGCGGCTGACGGAGCAAATGGAGCAAAGAGAGCCAGGGGAGGAGAGCTTTTGTGATTAGAAGCATGACAGGTTTTGGCAGAAGTGAGATTCAACGAGAAGGCATTCTTCTCGTGACCGAAATTCGCAGCGTCAACAACAAATTCTGCGACATTTCCTTGAGATTGCCCAAGTGGCTCACGCATTTTGAGCCCAAGGTGAGAACACTCGTCCAGCACAAGATACAGAGAGGAAAACTGAGTGTATCTGTCACCTGGAACGGAGACGGCAGCGATCTTGCTCTCTGCCTCGACGAAGATGTTGCCGACAGGTATGTTGGTCTGCTCAAAGCACTCAAGGAACGATACAAACTCTCTGGGGAGATAACTCTTCAGACGTTAGTGAGTTTTCCAGACCTTCTTTCTCCCGAAAAAGGACCGGCCACTGACGAGAACAGCTGGAGACTCGTCGAGGATGGAGTAGAAAAAGCGCTCGACGATGTGATCTCCATGAAGGAAGCGGAAGGGAAAGCTCTGTCAGAAGACCTCAGGCCCCGCGTGGACGTTCTTGTAAGGTACGTGGAAAACATAGAAAACAGAGCCCCGGTTCGCGTAAACGAGGCCAAGGATAAGCTCAAGGCCAGGCTCTGTGAGTTGCTTGATAGGGGTGATATCCCCGAAGAAAGGCTTGCCATGGAGATCGTTGTTTTCGCCGACAAGCTGGACTGCACCGAAGAATGCGTAAGGCTCCGCGCGCATGCAAGGCAGTTTGCCGCGCTGATTGAGGGGAGGGAGCTCGCCGGGCGCAAACTGAACTTCCTGCTTCAGGAAATGAACCGTGAAGCAAACACAATCGGTGCAAAAGCAGCAGACGTTGGAATCGTCAGCGAAGTCATAAATATCAAAGACGAAATAGAAAAACTCAGGGAACAGGTGCAGAACGTAGAATGACGGCCAATGTACAAAAGGGCTACAAGAATGAAGTCCGAGGCCGGTCAGGCGCTTTAGTCAAGTGAGCGGAGATATTACGTTTCCCGAAGGGAAAACTGAAAAAGTTGCCTTCCCGGTGGTGGTATCCGGCCCCTCCGGGGTAGGCAAGACTTGCCTTTGCCAGGGAGTGCTCGCAAGCTGCAGAGACGTGGTGTATTCGGTTTCTGCCACCACCAGGCCTCGAAGGGGTGACGAGGTCAATACCAGGGACTACCACTTTGTCGATGCCACCCGCTTCAGGGCGATGGTTAAATCGGGCGAGCTTCTGGAATGGGCAGAAGTGCACGGCGACCTGTACGGAACCCCTCGTTATTCGGTGCTGCCCCTTCTTGATGAAGGTAAAATTGTGATAATGGATTTGGATGTTCAGGGTGGACTCAGCATGAGGAAGATCTTCCCTGACGGCGTTTTCGTTTTTGTCGTGCCCCCGTCATTCGAGATACTTGAGCAAAGGCTGAGAAAGAGGAAGACTGAATCAGAGGAAGCACTCAGAATCAGACTGGAGAACGCCCGCGAGGAAATGAAGTTCCGAAAGTACTATGATTACTTGGTCGTAAATGACGACCTTGGCATTGCGCTAAGCCGACTCAAGAGCATCATCGCGACAGGTAAATGCTTCATGCCGAGACTTTTCCCCGGTGACAGAGTGGACTCAGCGTGAGGAGGGTTTTCCTTGGGCCGCAAAGATAAGACAAAGGAAAAGGAGAGTGGTTGGATGGAAGATCCCGGCAAGAACACCGTCAGTTCCTTTCCGAACAAGTACGAGATTGCAATAATCGCCGCAAAAGAGGCCAGACGCATCAATGACATCATGCGGCACTCTGGAGAAGAAGAAAAAGAGAAGGTCACCCTTGTCGCCATTGACAGAGTGGCGAAAGGAAAAGTGAAGTTTGCGTACGAGGAGGAAGAAGGAATACGTGAATGAGCACGGCCAACCAGTCCCCGTTGAAAGGAAAACGGATATTACTTGGAATAACGGGTAGCATCGCGGCTTACAAGAGCGTCGAACTCTTGAGAGAGCTTTCCAAGCGCGGCGCAACAGTCACCGTATGCTTGACGAAGGCCGCAAGGGAGTTTATTGCGCCACTAACGTTCGAAGTCCTCTCCGGTGGTAAGGTTCTCACCGACCTTTTCCGGGGTTCAATCGAAAAGACCTCGGGTCTTGGCCCTGAGGGAACGCCGTCAGCAGTCCAACACATCGAGGCGGCGACGGGCTCGGACCTTATTCTTGTTGCTCCTGCGACCGCCAACATCATCGGAAAGGTCGCCGCCGGGATTGCAGACGATCTTTTGAGTTCGATCATAATGGCGGCCGGGGGCAGAGTTCTTTTTGCACCGGCGATGAACGTGCGAATGTGGGAGAACGAGATTGTTCGACACAACGTTGCACGTCTGGGCTCACTTGGTTACAAGTTTGTAGAACCCGAAAGCGGAGCACTGGCTTGTGGTGAGGAAGCGAAGGGCAGGCTGGCTTCCGTTGAGAGCATTCTCAAGGAAGTCGAACTGGTCTTAGGAGAAAAGAAGCCTTTCTCGAATATGAACGTGCTGGTCACGGCGGGCAGGACCGAGGAGCCAATCGACGACGTGAGGTACATTTCGAATAGGTCGAGCGGAAAGATGGGCTATGCAATCGCTTCCGCGGCGAGAGACATGGGCGCAGTGGTGACGTTGGTAAGCGGTCGTGTTTCAATAGAACCTCCCGGTGGGGTAAGGCTCGTTAATGTCAGGACCTCTGCCGAGATGAGAAAGGCGGTGCTGTCAAACGCTCGTAAGGCTGATTTTGTAATCATGGCGGCGGCAGTGAGTGATTTTGCTCCTGCGTCTGTGGCGAAGGGCAAAATACCGAGAAGCGTCGAAGACCTTACTCTAGAGCTCCGAGGTACCAAGGACATACTTGGCGAGCTAGGACAAAAGAGAGGAAAAGAAATTCTTGTGGGTTTTGCAGTCGAGATGAAAAACGAGCTTGAGAGGGGCAAAGAAAAACTGAGGAAAAAGAACCTGGATCTTATCGTTGTCAATAACCCTCTGCTCCAGGGGGCCGGCTTCGAAGAAGACACAAACATCGTCACAATAATAGACCGAAGCGGTAGAATAGAGAGACACCCACTTCTTCCTAAATACGAGGTGGCAAGAGAGATTCTTAAGAAGGCGCTTGCACTCAGAAAAAAAGGATGATATTGCACGCCGCACAAGGCAAGTGTGGTCGTTGCGATCAAGAAAAGTCGTTTCTCTGAAAGCGAAACACTCACTCTTGACGCCGGACTCTCCAGACACGAGGCGCAACAAAGTCAAGGAAGGGGGGTTGGGTGAAGAAGCCCGAAGGGGTGGCGGACATTGTCTCCGCAGCGAAAAGCTACTTTCAGACACGTCTCGCAATGGGGGAAAATTCAATTGTGTTGACCACGGCGAGGAAACACTCGGGAGCGGCAGAGAGACCGCCCGCAGAGGCTTTGGCTCGGCTTGAAAAAAGAGCCGCGCGGTGCAAGAGATGTCCGCTTCACAAGACACGAACAAACGTGGTTTTTGGAACAGGAAGCGGGAAAACGGGTCTAGTGTTTGTTGGTGAGGCACCAGGCAGAGACGAAGATCTACAGGGAAAACCGTTTGTCGGCAGAGCAGGGCAACTTCTGACCCGCATAATAGAGGCTGTCAAGCTCGAGCGCGAAGACGTCTACATAACGAATGTCGTCAAATGCCGACCCGAAAACAACAGGGACCCTTTGCCGCGAGAAATAGAGCTCTGCTCGACGTACCTCATCGAGCAAATCGAGATACTAAAGCCGAAAGCTATTTGCGCGCTTGGACGCTTCGCGGCCGAAGCCATGAGCGGAATAAAACTATCGATGTCAGACTACAGGCACCAGGATCTTTCTTACAAAGGAACCAGGGTCATCGCAACTTATCACCCCGCTGCCTGCCTGCGGAATCCCTCTCTCAAACGGCCGGTTTGGGAGGACGTGCAGAAACTAATGGAAGTGTGGAAGAATGCTTGAGAAAGAAATATGGAATGGGAAAGGGTGTTTGCGTCATGAGGTGGACGCACGAATGGAGAAAGCATCATGAAGGCACCGGAGCTTGATACCACGCTGGGCAGAGTGCCGCCGCAATCAATAGATGCCGAGCAAAGCGTGCTTGGTGCAATGCTCATCGATGCAAACGCTGTGGGCAAGTGTCTCGAGCTTATCAAAGAAGACGATTGTTTCTATCGCGAAAGCCACAAGAAGATCTTCCGTGCCATCACCGCCATTCACGACAGGGGAGAACCTGTGGATCTCGTGACCCTCTGCGAAGAGCTCAAGAAGAAGGGAGAGCTTGAGCAGACAGGTGGTGCTTCCTATCTCGCTTCGCTCTTTGAACAGGTCGGCACATCCGCGAACGTTGAGTATTACTGCCGTATAGTTCTTGAGAAGGCCACTCTCAGGAAGCTCATTGATGCAGGAACTACTATTGCTACCGATGCCTATAGCTCGAAGGAGGAGTCAAGTTCTCTTTTGGATAGGGCCGAGCAACTGATATTCGGCATATCCGATGTCAAGATGAGGAGAGGCTTCGTGGCCCTCCGCGACATCCTCGGACACAGCTTTGAAGTGATTCAGGAACTGTACGACAAGAAGAGGCATGTCACAGGGGTGGAATCTGGATACATTGAACTCGACTCAATGACCGCGGGTTTTCAGATCTGCGATTTCATCGTCATCGCAGGCCGACCGTCCATGGGCAAGACCAGCCTCTGTATGAACATAGCGCAGCATGCCGCAATCAGGTCAAAGGTGCCGGTGGGAATATTCAGTCTGGAAATGTCCAGAGAGCAGGTGGTTTTGAGAATGCTCTGCTCGGAGGCCCGTGTTGATGCACACAGGTTGAGAACCGGGTATCTCAAGGAGGCCGAGTGGCCTCTTCTGACTACTGCCGCCGGGCAGCTTGCAAAAGCACCCATCTATATTGACGACACGCCGGCCATGAGCGTTCTTGAAATGCGTTCCAAGTCCCGCCGGCTGAAGACCGAAATAGATGTCGGGCTCATAATCATTGACTATCTCCAGCTCGTGAGGGGTTTTGGCGACGTCGAGAACAGACAACAGGAAATCTCGCAGATCTCCAGGGCACTGAAGGCTCTTGCCAAAGAGTTGGCAGTACCCGTGGTTGCTCTTTCGCAGCTTTCCAGAGCGGTCGAGTCAAGGGGTGGAGACAGAAGGCCCGTGCTCTCGGACTTGAGAGAATCGGGTGCGATTGAACAGGATGCGGACGTCGTGATTTTCATTTATAGACCCGAGGTCTACGATCGTTCGGATGAAAACAGGGGTAAGGCCGAACTAATTATTGGCAAGCAGAGAAACGGTCCTATAGGGACCGTCGATCTTACTTTCATAAGTGAGTACACACGCTTTGAAAGCATGTCAAGACTTCCTGAAGAACCCTTCTAATTGCACCAATCGCACGCTCAGAGAAGGTCCTTTCCGTGAGTACTAATCACACGATTGTTGGCGCCGAGTCTCTCGGCAAGAGAATGGTTGAGGGTATAGAGGAAACCGGAAGGGTCTTTCTCTTTTTTCTGAGTATACTCAGGGCCATACCGGGTTTCTGGAAAAAGGGCCACCTGGTTGTCGAACAAATGATGGCCATTGGAATAGAATCCTTGCCTCTTGTCGTGGTCACGTCAATGTTCACCGGTGGTGTGGCGGCAGTGCAGGCAGCGTATCAGTTCCAGGACTACGTCCCGATGAGATATCTCGGCTCCGTGATCGGCAAGAGTGTCGTGATAGAGCTCGGGCCAGTTCTCACCGCACTCGTGGTGGCCGGTAGGGTGGGAGCCTCGATTGCAGCCGAGCTGGGCACCATGAAGGTAACGGAGCAGATAGATGCTCTCGAGACGATAGGAATAAGCCCCATAAGGTACTTGGCCGTTCCAAGATTCATGGCAGCAATGGTGATGCTCCCCGTCGTGACGATTTTTTCCGATTTTCTTGCAATCATTGGTGCATACGGGGTCGCGTATCTGTCACTCGATGTGAGCACGAACGTTTTCATGGAGGGCTTGCGGCTGTTCTTTCACACGCGAGACATATTCGGTGGGCTCATGAAAAGCCTCTTTTTTGGCGTTGTAATAGCCACGATGGGTTGCTACTTTGGGTTCAATGCCGAGGGCGGGGCTGAAGGTGTCGGCAGGGCCACGACCAGGGCCGTTGTGGGATCATGTCTACTTATACTTGTGCTTGACTACTTGCTGGCATCATTGCTTTTCAGGGTAATTTTCGCATCATAGTTGGCTGGTGGGGACATGATAGCAGTTGAAAAACTGGAAAAGAGTTTCAACGGACAGCGCGTCTTGAAAGGGCTTGACCTCAAGATTCAAGCAGGAGAATCGCTCGTTGTCATTGGCAGAAGCGGGTGTGGCAAGAGCGTTCTTCTCAAACACATCATAGGGTTAATGCGGCCAGACAGCGGGCACGTTTACATTGACGGTAATGATGTGACTGGGATGAACGAAACCGAATTGAACAAGCTTAGAAGAAGATTTGGCATGGTCTTTCAGGGTGCCGCCCTTTTTGACTCACTCACAGTGGGTGAGAACATAGCTTTGCCTTTGCGGGAACACACCGCTCTTCCCGACAATGAGATTCTGGACCGCGTCAAAGAAAAACTCGGACTCGTGGGGCTAGAGGGTGTTGAGACAGCTAGTCCGTCCAGCCTGAGCGGTGGAATGAAAAAGAGAGTCGGTCTCGCCAGGGCCATAGCAATGGATCCCGAGTTTGTTCTCTACGATGAGCCGACTACGGGGTTGGATCCCATAATGGCAGACGCGATAAATGATTTGATAAGAAGCCTTCAGAAACGACTCTCCATCACATCCGTGGCCGTGACTCACGACATGAGAAGTGCGTACAAGATTGCGGACAAGATTGCGATGCTGCACGATGGAAAGATCATCTACGAAGGGACACCTGACGAGATTCGGAAATGTGAAGATGCCGTAGTTTGTCAGTTCATAACGGGGAGCGCATCTGGACCGATGACGAACTCACAGGAATAGTGACTAATCATGAGGAGCGATCCGTGGCTAGGCGGATTCGTCGGATGACCACTCACAGAAATACCTGACGTACGAAGGCAAAATATTCTTGTGTAACAGGAGGTGTTGATGGACAGAAGAGGAGCAGAGCTTAGGGTTGGCATTGCTGTGATATTTGCTCTCGTTGTCCTTGTCGGCGGAATCGTCTGGATCAAGGGATTCAAGGTGGCCAGGCAAAGCTATACCGTCAAAGTAGCTTTTGACGAGGTGGGCGGCCTGAGCCCCGGCGACCCCGTGACAGTCCAAGGTGTCACGAAGGGCTCTGTAAAGAGCGTCGAACTGGGAAGAGCTCAGGTGTACGTGGACATATCCGTGGACAAGGGAATCGACATAGGCGAAGACACGGAGTTTTTTATCAGAAACATCGGCCTCATGGGCGAGAAGTATGTGGCCGTCAAGCTTGGAAAGTCCAGGCAGAGGGTTCGAGAAGGTGAGATCATCCGCGGTGTATACGAAAGCGGTGTCCCCGAGGTGGTTGGGGAACTCGGAGTTGCGCTCAGGGAGTTTGAGCGAACCGTGAGTACGGTGCGGAACGTCGTGGAAGAAATCGATAAGGAAGGACAGATCAGGGGAACTTTCGCCGATCTGAGAGCCTTTAGCTCTGAGATGAGAGGCGCGGTCGAAGACAATCGAGAGAATCTCCGTTCGGCAATAGAGGACATGAAGTATGCGAGTGAGAAGCTCAGACAGTTTGTTCAAGTGAGAGGGCCCGAGATTGACAACTCTGTCTCGAGACTAACTTCGACGTCAGAGAGTTTGGAGGAGCTCGTTGGACAACTTGAGACGTTGAGCAATTCGATGGAACTGGTCCTCAGGAAAGTAGAGAAGGGCGAAGGCTCACTTGGAAAACTGGTGAATGATGACTCGTTGTACAAAGAAATGAGAACTACCCTTGAGGATACAAGAACTCTCATTGCAGACATAAAGCAGCACCCAAAGCGCTATTTGAAATTTAGCCTTTTCTAGAGAGAGATTTGACGCCGCCCGCGAAGCAGCAGCAGAAGCCAGAAGAAACGCTGGCTCTAAGACCCGCCCCGGCGTCCTCGCCTGGCAGGATGGCAAAACAGATGAAGGTTCAGAAGAAAATAGTCTTTGTTTGTCAGAACTGTGGTTACGAGAGCGGGAAGTGGTTCGGAAAATGCCCCACCTGCGGCGAGTGGAACTCCGCCGTCGAGGAAGAGAGGAGAAAGACTCGAGAAAAGTGGGTAGAGGGCGGGATCGCTCTGAAGCAGCCCAGACGTCTGGAGGATATTTCTGATCTGGAAGTCGAAAGGATTGCCACCGGAATAGATGAGTTTGACAGAGTGTTGGGCGGTGGGCTTGTGCACGGCGAGCTCGTACTTGTAGGCGGTGACCCCGGTATTGGTAAGTCCACGCTTTTGCTACAGGTGCTGAGCAAGCTGGCCGAGAAAGGACAGGCCGGCTTCTACGTCTCCGGAGAGGAGAGCGAAGCCCAGACCAGGATGAGAGCGCGGAGGCTTGGCGCGGTGGCCAGGGATCTGTACGTAAGCTGCGAAACAGACGCGAGCGTGATTCTGAATCAGCTTTCTGAACTCAAAGTGGCCGCTGCTGTCATTGATTCTGTACAGACGGTTTACGACCCCGATCTCGACGGCTCGCCAGGAAGCGTGGGGCAGATCAGGGAGTGTGGCCTCAAATTCTTGAACTTTGCAAAGAGGCACTCCACGGCCATTTTTCTTGTAGGACACGTGACAAAGGAAGGCGCCGTAGCAGGACCAAGGGTGCTTGAGCATATGGTGGACGCCGTGCTCTACCTTGAAGGAGAAAGATATCAGAACTATCGAGTGCTGCGGGCGGCCAAGAACAGATTCGGCCCGACGAACGAGATAGGCGTTTTTGAAATGAGCCAAAACGGACTCAAGGAGGTGGCAAACCCCTCACGGGTTTTTCTTTCGGAGAGAGATTCGCGCGTCTCGGGTTCTGTTGTCGTCAGTAGCATAGAGGGGACAAGACCCTTGCTCGTCGAGCTTCAGGCTCTTGTGTCACGCTCAGGATACGGTTTCCCGCAAAGAGCGGCCACGGGATACGATGCCAGGAGGCTTTCCGTGCTCATCGCGGTGCTCGAAAAAAGAATGGGTCTCAAGCTTGGTTCCATGGATGTCTTCATAAACGTGGCCGGCGGTATAAGGCTTGATGAGCCGGGTAGCGACCTTGGACTAGTTGTCGCGGTCGCTTCCAGTTACAAGGACGCCCCGGTCAAAGCTCACACTGCCATGGCAGGGGAAGTGGGTCTTGGCGGCGAAGTGAGAAGGGTTTCGCAGCTTGAACAAAGGGTCAAAGAAGCGGCAAAGCTTGGATTCGAGAGGATGATCGTTCCCTCTGGCAATCTCTCTGACGTCGGCTCCATCAAGGGAATCGAGATAGTAGGTGTGGAAGACGTGAGGAGTGCAATCAACCGGACCCTGGAGAGAACCAAAGTTGAAAAGAAGTCCTGAGGTGACTGCGATTCTGGTGGCAGCCGGTGCCGGCCGGAGAATGGGCAAGAATGGCGAGAAGATCTTCGCAACGCTCGGCGGGAAGCCTTTGCTTTTCTATAGTCTCAAGGCTCTCGAAATCTCACCTGAGATAGAACGCGTTGTAATCGTTGTGAGAAAGAAGTCCGTTGAGACATGTCGCACACTTGTCAGACGTTTCGGCTTCAGAAAAGTACAAGCCATCGTAGCCGGAGGGACGAGAAGACAGGATTCGGTGGAAAGGGGGCTTGGATTCGTAGGAGAGTCGCGATTTGTTCTCATCCACGACGGTGCACGACCCTTACTTAGCAGACGCCTGATATCACGAACTCTTGCGGCGTGCAGAAGAACAGGTGCTGCCATTGCTGCACTTCCCGTCACCGATACCGTGAAGAAGGTGAGCGGAAGCAGGATAGACGGAACGATCCCGAGAGAAAACCTGTGGTCAGCTCAGACGCCGCAGGTTTTCCGAAGAGAACTCATCGAAGAAGCATTTCGTCGCTGGCCTCGGGGCAGGATTGCGACTGACGATGCCTCCATGTTGAAGAAATGCGGAAGAAAGGTCTCCGTCGTGGAGGGAGACTTGTTCAACATCAAGATCACATTTCCCTCCGATTTCGCGACTGCCGAATCGTTGCTTCGGTTGAACAGGAAGCCGTGGGAATAGTCTTGGGCCGCTCCAGTAGTCGTCCCAAGAAGGCCGCAACCCTTTGTCACATGCCGCAGAGAATGGTTTCAACAAACCGAGAGGGTGGAGCTGAAAGGCCGCGCGGCCGGTTTCAATAGAGCGAGAGAACAGTGTCAATAGGGCGGGTAGCGTTACATGGAAGCTGATCACAGAGTAGGTCTTGGTTATGACGCGCATCCTTTTTCGGAAGGAAGGGTCCTAATCCTGGGTGGAGTCAAGATACCTTATCCGAGAGGGCTTTCCGGTCACTCTGATGCGGATGTTCTGTGCCACGCAATTGCCGACGCCGTTCTGGGAGCCATGGCTGCGGGAGACATAGGTCAACTATTCCCCGACACCGATCCCAAGTACAGCGGCGTGTCGAGCCTTTCACTTCTCTCTAGTGTTGCAGGGTTGCTGAAGTCCAGGGGCGGACTGATACTCAATGTAGACGCGATGATAGTCTTGGAAGAACCTCACGTCTCACCGTATTTTTGCGAGATGAAAGAGAATATTGGGAAAGCCCTGGGCCTTGATGCCAATATGGTTTCGATAAAGGCCACGCGGAACGAGGGGATGGGCTTCACGGGACGAGGAGAAGGCGCGGCCGCACTCGCCGTGGTCTTAGTGTCGTTGGCTGCAGAGGGCGACGTTACCGGCACTAAGTTGACTTAAGCTGCCTCGGATCGTAGATGTAACCGGCGCCAGAGTGATATAGCCGGTACGAGAACCACCAAGGAGATTAGTTCTTGGATAAAACGCGTGTTCGTTTTGCGCCGAGTCCCACAGGAAGCCTCCATGTCGGGGGCGCGAGGACTGCGCTCTATAATTGGTTCTTCGCAATGGGTAGACGAGGGAGTTTTGTTCTCAGGATAGAGGACACGGACGTCAGCAGGTTTTCACCAGAGTCAGAGGCTGGCGTTATCACTGACCTAAAGTGGCTCGGTATGCAATGGGAGGAAGGGCCGGACTGCGGAGGGGATTACGGCCCCTACAGACAGTCGGAGCGAAGAGATCTCTACAGAGATTTTGCACTAAAGCTCCTTGATTCCGGAAAAGCGTATCGCTGTTACTGCACCACGGAGGAACTGGAACAAAGGAAGCATGGTCGCCTTTCAAAGGGCCAGACCGCACACTATGACGGCTACTGTCTCAGTCTTTCCAAGGATAAGCTCGTCGAATTCGAGAAAGAGAGCAGGTCCCCGAGCATCAGGTTTAAGACGCCTGACAGAGATTTTGTCCTGAACGACATAGTGAGAGGAGAAGTGCGTTTTCCCAGAGAAATGGTGGGAGACTTCATCATCCTTCGCTCAGATGGAATGCCGACCTACAACTTTTCTTGCGTCGTCGACGACCATCTCATGAAGATAACGCACGTCATAAGGGGCGAGGAGCACCTCTCCAACACCTTGAGACAGCTCATACTCTATGAAACGTTCAACGTCGAGCCACCGAGGTTCGCTCATCTTTCTATTCTTCTCAATCGCGCCAGGGCCAAACTAAGTAAAAGGGATGGCGCCGTGTCGATCTTAGAATTTCGAAAAGCAGGATACGTTCCAGAAGCCATGGTCAACTACCTGGCACTTCTCGGTTGGTCGCCGGGCGGCGACAGAGAGATCATGAGCAAAGAAGAGATGATCAGAGATTTCTCTCTCGAGAAAGCCGCAAAATCTGCGGCCATCTTTGATATTGAGAAGCTGGACTGGATGAATTGTCACTACATCAAAACCCTTGATCTGGGCCGTGTTCTCAATCTCAGCATTCCTTTTTTCGCGGAGACTTCGCTCAAGGATACTGACGAAGAAACACTCAGGAAGATTTTGGCTGCGACGAGAAGAGGTCTGGTAAAACTCTCCGACTTGCAGTACCATGTTTCCATATTCGAAGGCGAAATTCCCCGATATGAGCCTGATGCGCTCGGTCTGTTGAAAGAAGCTTCGTCTACGAACGTAATCTCAAACGCGATCAAACTGCTGGAGTCATCGGTTGTTTCGTCTCAGGGCGACGCAAAATCCTGGCTTGCGGCCGTGTGTCTAGAAACGGGAAAGAAGGGAAAAGAGCTTTTCATTCCGATACGAATAGCTCTCACGGGGAAAATTCATGGACCCGAGCTGCCTGAGGTTATCGAAATTTTAGGCAAGGAGAAGTGTCTCAGGAGATTGAAACATGCGATTGGAGGAAACCTATGAGGATTGCGGTTCTGATGGGGGGTGTTTCGAGTGAGCGCGAAGTCTCTCTGGCTTCAGGCAGAGAGGTCGCCAGAGCCCTCAGGGAGGTCGGGCACCAGGTCACAGAAATAGACGTCAAGGACGAGTTGGATGCTTCACACGCGGGTCCTGCTTCGAGCAACAACAAAGCGCTAATCAATTTTGTCTCAAGTCCTGACATTGCGTCGAGCGAAATCGTTTTTGTCGCCATGCACGGAGGGGCAGGAGAGGACGGTACGGTTCAGGCTCTTCTCGATATCATGGGCAAACCCTACACCGGCTCGGGTATGCTAGCTTCTGCTCTTGCGATGGACAAGGTTCTTGCGAAAAGGGTGTTTGAGCAAGCAGGCATTCGCACACCGGCGTGGAGGAGTGTGGAAAGGGCAACCGTGAAGAGCGTAGAGGCCGCCATCTTGAACCTGGGCGGTCTGCCCATTGTGACGAAGCCCAGGAACCAGGGTTCCACAATTGGGATCAGCATAGTCAAAGAAGAGAGTCAGGTGGAGTCTGCCGTGAAGAGTGCGCTCAAGTATTCGTCCGACGTTCTTGTTGAAAAATATATCACAGGTCGAGAAATAACGGTGGGGATCTTGGGAGATAGTGCTCTTCCTGTGATAGAAGTTGCACCCGAGAAGGGATTCTACGATTACGAATGCAAATACACGAGAGGCAAGAGCAAGTACATAGTCCCGGCCAGGATTGCCGAGAACAAATCCAAGGAAGCTCAAGATCTTGCACTCGATGCTTATCGCGTTCTGGGCTGTCAGGATTTTGCAAGAGTTGATTTCCGTCTCTCACATGAAGGAGAGTTGCAGTGTCTTGAAGTAAATACCATTCCCGGGATGACCGGAACAAGTCTCGTACCCATGGCTGCCAGGGCAGGTGGAAGGCCTTTTCCCCAGCTTGTAGACGAAATCTGTAGACTTGCACTTTCGCGTCGAGGTTCCGGTAGAATCCTAGCGCAAAGCCCACCCTCAGTTGAGTGAAGGCAAACGAGGAGAAACAACATGGATCAAGTAGAGCTGATGCTGAAGGAGCTTACTGATGCGATCGGTGTGTCGGGGCACGAAGAGGAAGTGTCTCGAACAATGGAAAAATATCTGGTTGGGTTGGGAGAAATTTCCCACGACAAGCTTGGCAGTCTCATATGTAAGAAAACGGGCACAAAGAATGGGCCCTCCGTGATGATAGCTGCGCATATGGATGAGATAGGATTCATGGTGAAGCAGGTCACGAAAGATGGCTTCATCAAATTTCTTCCCCTCGGTGGATGGTGGGGACACGTGGTCCTGGCACAGCGAGTGACGGTATGCACTTCGAAAGGCCAGTTCGTTGGCATAGTTGGATCAAAGCCTCCTCATGAGCTTCAGGAAGATGAGAAGAAAAAGGTGTTGGACTTCAAGGAAATGTTCATTGACATGGGGGCAGCGACCTACTTTGACGTAAAAAAGAAGCTTGGCGTTAGACCCGGGGACCCGATTGTACCTTACAGTCCCTTCACAGTGATGGGTAACGGCCGACTTTATCTGTCAAAAGCATGGGATGACAGAATTGGCTGCGCAGCTATCATTGAGATCCTGCGCAGACTCAAGAACGTTAGCCATCCGAACGTCGTATACGGCGTCGGTACCGTACAGGAAGAGGTAGGACTCAGGGGCGCCCAGACGAGCGTTTCGGCCGTAAGACCCGACGTAGGTTTTGCAGTGGACGTCAGTATTGCCCATGACACACCTGGGGGCGCAGAGGGAAGAGAGGAGAAGATTGGAGCAGGTGCCGCCATCCTTGTCTACGATGGTTCCATGATTCCCAACAGAAAACTCCGTGACCTCGTCATTAAAGTGGCCGAAACCAAACGTATCCCGCACCACTTCGCTTACGTTGAAAGAGGCGGGACCGACAGTGGAAAGATTCACTTGCACGATACCGGTGTTCCTGCTCTGTCCATTGGAATACCGACGAGGTACATACACAGTCATACGGCAATAATCGACAGAAAAGACTTCGAATCCGTGATCGCGCTTGTCACCGAGGTTGTGAAAAGCCTTGATGCCAAGACAATCGCACGGCTCACGCGCTAGTTCGCAGGCGGTCGAGTTATCGTCTGCGCTATAACTTGCAAGAAGGAATGCGATGTTTACCGGGGAAACAGGGAGAGAACAATGAGTTTCTTTCTCGACGACCTTCGCGCTGCTTTGGAAAGAGACCCCGCAGCGACCAATGCGGCGGAGGTACTTCTGACCTATTCTGGTTTTCACGCCGTTTGGTGGTACAGAATTGCCCACACATTGTATCATTGGAGGCTACCCCTGCTGCCGAAATTGATCTCGCACATCGTGCGCTTTTCGACCGGTGTAGAGATTCATCCCGCGGCCGAGATTGGAAAGGGTTTCTTCATCGACCATGGCACCGGTGTCGTCATTGGAGAAACTTCAATAATCGGAAATGACGTGACTCTTTTTCAAGGCGTCACTCTCGGAGGCACGGGCAAGGAGAGGGGTAAGAGACATCCAACACTTGGCGACAGGGTCGTTGTAGGTGCGGGTGCAAAAATACTCGGAGACATCACAATTGGCGACGACGTGTACGTCGGTGCAAACGCCGTTGTTTTGCGCGATGTCCCTGGCAATTCCACGGTCGTGGGGATTCCCGGGAGAGTCGCGAAGAGAGAAGGGAGAAGGGTGCCTTCGGTTACGCTCGATCACATCCACTTGCCGGACCCTATTGCCAGAGACCTCGATAGTCTCCATAAGGAAATCAGGAGAATCGAAGAATATCTGAGGAAATGGGAAGGCGGCCCGCAGGTTTCCTTTCTGACCGAAGAAAAAAGTGAAGAGGACACAAGTTCCCAATCTTCTTCTGAGATGTCACAAGATACTCAGGCCGCACAAAATGACGAAGGTTCTACAGGAATGGAACACACCAAAGAGGAAGAACGCTGAAGATGGCCATACACATTCACGACAATCTAAGAAGAAGAAAATTGGAGTTCACTCCTCTCAGCACGGATTACGTAGGAATGTACGTCTGCGGTATGACCGTTCAGGACAAACCGCACATTGGACACATGTATTCGTCCATTGCCGGGGACACGATTAGACGTTACCTCGAATATAGAGGCTACAGTGTTAGATACGTTTACAATTTCACGGACGTGGACGACAAGATAATACAGAAATCGAACGAGGAAAATGTGCCCTGGCAGGACATAGCACAGCGGAACATTGAGGTCTACTTCAAGTACGCGCGTCTCCTCGGAATAAGACCCGCAACTGTCTACCCCAGGGCAAGCGAGCACATGCCGGACATAATCGAGCTGATCAGAAAGATCGAAGAGAGAAGCTGCGCCTATGAGAGTGGAGGCGACGTCTACTTCGCCGTCGAGAAATGGCCCGGCTATGGCAAGCTCTCCGGCAGGAAGCTCGAGGAGCTGCGTGTTGGGGCAAGAGTCGAACCAGATGAGAAGAAGAGGAATCCCCTGGATTTCGCGTTATGGAAGGCCGCGAAAGAGGGTGAACCCTCATGGAAGAGTCCCTGGGGAAACGGGAGACCGGGCTGGCATATCGAGTGTTCTGCAATGTCCATGAAATACCTCGGAGAGTCGTTTGACTTACACGGTGGAGGTCAGGATCTCATTTTTCCACATCATGAGAACGAGATCGCTCAGTCTGAAGCCGCCACGGGGAAGCCCTTTGTGAATTTCTGGGTAGAGAACGGTCTGATGAACCTCACCGGCGAGAAAATGTCGAAGTCCACGAAGCACTTCTTTTCCGTAGAGGACGTGTGTGCCGAAGTACGACCCGACACGCTCAAATTCTATCTTTTGTCGACGCATTACAGTAGCCCGGTTGAGTTTTCCAGAGAGAGACTGGTCGAAGCAGACGCAGCTCTCGAGCGACTTAAAAACGTGATTAGAAACGCCGCGATGGTAAGCAAGGAGATCGATTCCACCCTCCGCCCCGCAGAGGGAGGGCTGTCTCAGGTTACAAGAGAGACGGAGAAGCGTTTTGTCGAGGCCATGGATGATGACTTCAACAGTGCGAGAGCCGTCGGGCATTTGTTCGACCTGGCGAAGACCATGAATAAGGAGATAGAAGCGGGGATCATGTCAGCGGTTCAAAGAGCCGCCATACGTGAAGCTTCAGAAAAACTGAAAGAGCTTGCACAAGTCCTCGGTGTTTTTTGGGAGGAAGGTCTCGCGGCAGAGGAATTCCCTGAAGAGGTAAAGAATCTTGTCCAGGAAAGAGAAGCGGCCCGGAAGGGAAGAGAATGGCGTAGGGCAGATGAGATGAGGGCCAAGATCGAAGCCTTGGGCTTCGTTGTCGAGGATAGACTCGAGGGATCAATCCTGAGGAAGAAGAGCAACTAGCCGCATTAAAAGGGGAACATTATGTCCGAGGAATTCTTGCGCGTGATCGATCAGAGATGGAGCTGTAGAGGATTCGAGCGCGTCCCACTCGCAGAGGACGTGATCTGGAAACTTCTCAGGGCAATGCTGAGAGCGCCCTCTGCTGGCAATATCCAACCGTGGCATTTCTACGTTGTCACGAACGACTCCACAAAAAAGGGTTTGACCGACGCGGCGCACGGTCAGGATTTTGTGTCTCAGGCACCCGTTGTTATTGTGATATGTGTGGTGCCTTCCAGGGCAGGGGAAGGGTACGGTGAGAGGGGCAAGAATCTCTATTGCATCCAGGATACTGCTGCAGCAGTGGAGAATTTACTTCTGGCTGCTGAGGCGCTTGGCCTCGGTACTTGCTGGGTAGGGGCTTTTGACGAGGCGCATGCGAGCAAAGTACTTGGGCTTCCTCCTGAGAGACGGCCAGTTGCTATCGTTCCGGTTGGTAGGCCAGCCTGTCCCAAGAGGAAAAGCCGGCGTCTTCCGGAGGAAAGCGTCTTGACCTGGGTAAGCTAGGAGCGGGCCAACAGCACCGACGTGCTTCACCGAGCGGCGAGATTTTTCTACGATGTGTTATTTGTATAACACCTGGCGCGGTTAATGTTGTGTGAAGCTGACTCTGATGGTAGGCGGTGCTCGTACTACTTGACCCAAGTTTCCGATTCTTTCTGCAGTTCTGTTCTTTGGCAAGTAGCAGCATGTCTGAAGGGCTGGCGTAGCTCAACGGTAGAGCTCCTCACTTGTAATGAGGGGGTTGGGGGTTCAATTCCCTTCGCCAGCTCCACATGACCCCGATCT
>Ga0315291_10003108_pt1 | contig 21470 bp, 18 predicted proteins | sample YL17G12_20_MG_FD_203070 | JGI IMG/M metagenome (GOLD analysis project Ga0315291, IMG submission 203070) | Sediment microbial communities from Yellowstone Lake, YNP, Wyoming, USA - YL17G12_20 | ecosystem: Environmental > Aquatic > Freshwater > Lake > Sediment | place: USA: Wyoming | collected... | reverse complement strand
GGTGTCATTTGAGGTTTAATATAATATAATAGATACATACCTAATTCTATCATAGAACAGTAATTAGGTAAAAAGTTTTATTATTGAATTTAAAATACAATTTGATATATTTATATATCTATTATATGAAATATTTTTAAATACGTGGATTTTGTTACTGACAAAAAAGATAAAATAGAACAAGACAAACTGGAACTTGAGTTGGTGACAAAAGCTTTGCCTCAAGTTATTTGTTTAGTTGATAAAAAAGGAAAAGTTATATTTGTTAATAAAACAATAGAAGACTGGAATATTGCAAAGAGGTCTGATATCGAAAATATAAATATACATAAATTATTTCATAAAAATTGTAAAAATCCTTTTTGTTATTTGAATTCTTTATGGAAGAAAACAAAATTAAGAATTAAAGAGCAACAATCATTTGAAATTGAAACTGAAGATGAAATATTGCATAAGTTCTTGAATATCCAGATATGTCCTATTACCAGCAATAATCCTGTAAACAAAAGAAATAAAGCTAATGTAGTTATAATCTTTAATGATATTACAGATAAAAGAGTATCTAATGATATGTGGCAAAGGTATGAATTTGTTGTAAATGCATTTAAAGAATATATGACTTTAATAGATAAAAAGTATATATATAAAGCAGTCAATCAAGCATATTGTGAAGCACATGAAAGAAGCAGTGATAAAATAGTAGGTAATTCTGTATCTGATGTTTGGGGAGATAAAATTTTTAAAGAAAAAATAAAATCACATCTTGATTTATGTTTTAAAGGAAAAGTAATTTATTATCAAGCGTGGTTTACTTTTAAAGCTTTAGGTGAAAGATACTGGGATGTTGCATGCTATCCTTATATTGATAATAATGGAAACGTTCCTTATATTGTAGTTGTTTCAAGAGATATAACTGATAAGATGCAGGCTGAAGAAGAATTAATAAAGCAAAAAACTAATTTGCAAAAAGAAACCACAATAAGAAAAACAATGTTAAAAATAGCTGGAAGGTTGTCTCGTGCAAAAGGAAAAAATCTTGAAGTTGTATTAAATGAGGTATGTAAAAAAATTTGTAAGTTATTAAATATTAAAAAAGTTTATATTTGTTTAGATGGAGAGATTATAGCTAATTCATTGAATATTATTACTTTGCCATGGAATCGTAAAAGTATATTTTATCAGATTATTAAACTAGATTTAAAAAATATAAACGGAAGTAATAATTTAAAAATCAAGTTGTTAACAAGATCCAGAAATGTAGCAGCTTCTATTATAGTTTTTGGTAAAAAGAATAAAAAGTTTTCTGAAAGTGACAGAGAATTATTAAATATAATAGGTAATACAATAAGTTTGGCGTTAGAAATTGCTATATTAGAGGATAGAAGCAAGAAATTAAAAACTATTACTCAAAGAGTAATTTTCATCGATGGAGAAGAGTTTCAAAGAAAATTAGACTCATTAAACGGAAATAATTTTAAGGCGACATATTTAGTTGCAGATACGGTTGAATCCGTTAGCCAGAAGATAGATCAAACTAAACTTCAAAGGGAATTAAAATCTATTGCAGTAAAAAACGGTGCCATATGGGGTAATGCCTGGGGTGATATGATTCATATGGTATTTGCAGATTATTTCAAAAAAACAATCGGAGGCGATGAGGTTTCTGCTTATAAAGCAGCAATAAGTATATGCAATAAAATTAAAAAGAAACTGGGGTATTCTATGAGAGTTGGTATAGCATCTGGGAAAATAAATGTAAATAAAGATACTATTCAAATGGATCAATTAGATAGATCAAGAATAATAGAAATGAGTTCTATTGCTCAGGAAGGAAGAGTTGGAGTTAGCACTTTACAGAAACCAAGCGGTTTTCTTAAAAATATAATGAAAGGATTAGGTTATGAGTTTAAATATACTAAGGATTTAGTTAGAGGAACATTAAAATCGGTATGGAAATTGTATCCGGAAAAAAAAGAAGATATAAAAAAGGATAAAACATTTAAAACAAATGATAAAAGTCTTTCTTACGAGACAACTTTAAAAATATTACTTACCAAGGGAGTTTGTGGACATGGGCATCTAGAGGGATCGGTTATTACTCCAGGTATGTCTAATGTCATTAAAAAGGTTGGTAAGTTATATAGTAAAGACGAAAATTTACAACAAAAATTCTACAAACTTACAGGAAAAGATTATAAAGAAATATTAAAAAGTTTAACAGAAATAGAGTCATGGGGAGAATCGAGGAAAAAGTTTGATTTCGTTAAGCATTTTCTTCCGTGGCTTTACCTTATGAAACTTGGGGAAGCGAGTTCTCCAGATCTTATCTATGAACTCACAAAGGAGCAACTAAAATATGAATTAAAGATCCATTCAGGTTTTACTAGAGAAATTTCTCCAACAGTTTGGCTTGAAATGGGACTTCCATTTGATAAATGCATAGAAGCATTTGTAAAAGCTTGTGAAGATTCCTTTAGGAGTGAGACTATAATTGGTCCAATTGATATTGGTGTTGCAGTAAAAAGACAGTTTCTAACTAAAAATATATCACAAAAATTAAATCCTTTTCTAAAAGATATTAAATATCCTTATATAAAATGTCTGGAATTAATTTTTGCTTTAAAACAGAGTAAAGTACAAGATTTAATAAATTTATACGTGAATACTATTGACATTGCAAGTATAAATCCATTATTCAATTTTACTGGATGTCCTGATAGATCTTTACATACTGAGTTATTTTATAAAGAAGCTAAGAATCTTGGAATTGGATGTCATGTACATTTACTTGAAGAATTAGTTGATCAGAAATTTATATCGAAAAAAGAGTCTCAAATCAAAGAATTGTATTTTATAATAGATTTATTTAATAAATTAAGAATTAAAAATGCTAGATTTATTCATCTTGCTTACTGGCCCAAAACGTTACCATTATTAGATAAAATAAAGCAGTCAAAACATGAAATTGCGGTATGTGAGACAAGCACTAGAATGTTAGGATTTGAACATAGACCAAGAAGCCCATTTTTGCTACAGAATAAAAAAGTAATTGAAGGCGTAATTTTTGATTCAGATTTTCCTCTAATAGTTTTATCTACTGATGACAGCGGGCCATTTGGGATAAGAAATGTATGGGAAGAATATTTAATAGTGCATTCGGATATTGTAAAGTGGCATGGTAGAGATTATGCTGATACGGCATTTTTCCAGTTTCTTAGAAGTAGTTATAAAAATTTAGAACCTAAAGAAATTTCGCGAGAATTCAAACTTAATCAAAAAGCAGTTGAATGGATGTTTGCGTATGATATATATCAAGAAAAATTAAAAGAAATTGATAAAGAAACATCACAAGCATTAAATAGAAGATTTAGAGAAATTATTCAAAAAAGAAATATTTATGTAAAGAGGTAAATAGATTAAAGATTAACAACAATCCCAATTATATAATACTTTATCAAACTTTAATTTTTTTAGATCATTTGTTTTAATAAAAAAGTTTGCTATACCTACATCACCCCATAATATTGAATAACCTTTTCCTATGGGTTTTGTTTGTGAATCCATTTGAAATAATAACTCATAGGTATCTTTGTCTTTTTCATGTAATCTTTCTCTTGGATCCCATTGTGTAAATGAAGGATAACCACCTAATTTATGACCTTTTCCATCTATATATATATTAAAATTTTCAGCAAGATAATTTGAATAATAATTTATCTTTTCTAATATTTCATTTCCAATTAATTTATTAAATCTGAAATCATTCATAGAAATGTGTTCATGTTTTTGTTTAAAACTTAAAGAAAGTTGTGTTTCTAAAATAGGTAAATTTGTTTTTTGTGGCAAGAAAGAAAAATCGTTATATAAATTATCTGGATTTTTCTTTATATTTTTTAAAAATAATATTTTAATTGTATCATTGCCTATATTATTTTCTACTTTTTCAAATTTTAATCCCCAAGGCATTGCTTGTGGAATATAAAATTGGAGTATTCCCTCTTTAGGAAAATTTTCAATATGTGGTACATCTTTAAAATTAATTTGTGCTAATAAAAATAAATACTCTCCTGAAGGTGTTTTTGGATATTCTGTATCTTTTGGCAAATATGGGAATCCTCCAAACTTGCTGTCCCACAAATTCAAGCTTTTAGTAGGATTTGCTTTTATAGCAATATATTCTCTTTTAGTTTTTTCAAATTTATATTTAATTTTATTTATTAATAAATTTATTTCTTTTTTGTTCATTTTCCTTATATGGTTATAAGGTTTTGTTTTTAAATTATTTTTAGGATGAATTAAATAATGGGACACAAAGTAAATGATAAAACTAATAATTATAAATGTAATGAAAAATATTATAAAAATTAATATACCTACACTTATAGAAAGTGAAAGTTTTGATGTAAAAGGTTTATCTTTTTCATCAAAGTATGCGAATATTCCTATAGCCACTGCTATCTTCAAGGCTAATTGAAAAGGTGTATTAATATATGGAAATAATTTTTCATTTATATGAATCATAAATATAGATTTTAAAATTTTATTGGTGTTATCGAAATATATCCTTTACTTAAAGCTCCAGTGTCATATTTTATACTTATTGTATCTTTATTTCTTGCATAAGTTTCTTTCGGATATTTGTATGTCTTATTTTTGTAATTTATATCAACAGGGTATTTGTAATATCTGGTTATATCATAATCAATTGTTGTGAATTTAATTTTATTAGTTTTATTTTCAGGAAAATTTATATTAATAATATTTTTGTTGTAGAAGTTATTTTTAATACATAAATCTATTATCTTATATACAATTTCTCCTGGATAATAAAGGAAGTCTTTCATTGAACATTTTTCAAAGTGTTCTTTTGTCCATTCTGTACTTAGTTTTACCCAGCTTAAAACAATAGCTTTTTTAGATAAACCAACACCAATCGATCGGAATGCAGCAGCAAAAGTTCCAGAAGAATTTAAACAATAACTTACATTCTCGCCCCAGTTAATGCCTGATATTACAAGATCAAATTTCTTCTTAAAATAACCTTGTGAAAATTCTGTTACATCTGCGGGAGTACCATCAACCCATACAGCAGGTACCCCATCAACTATCTCTTCTCCCCATTTCTTAATACCTTCTAATGATAGAGCTCCTCCTATTCCACTTTGTTGTTTTTTAGTTGCAGCAATTTGAAGGTTGTATTTTCTTTTTAAAATTTGTATAAGAATTCTAATTCCGATTGATTTATAACCGTCGTCGCCAGTTAATAAAATATTTTTGATTTTCATATAATAGATTTTAAAAATATTATAAATAATAATTTACTATGAAATTTGATGGAAGTAGTATAGCAAAATAATATTAATTGTTGAAATTATTATGTAATTATGTTCGATAATAACGCATAAAAATGATTGTTGATATGATATAATTATAGAATTAACTGTCTTGTTTAAATATATGTTAGTAGAAATTTGTGATGTTTTTACCGATCAAGAATCTAGATCTCTGAGAGGAGATGAGCATTATATGAATATATATGAAGATTATTGTGCTAATTTAGGTAAATGCTTTTCTGATTGGAAAAGTAGTAGATCATTAACTGAAGTTGATTATGCTCTATCAAAAGATTTCTTTCTTTATATTTTGATGGTATGGATAGTGATTTGAATCTTTTAGCTTTTATGGATGCTTTTCATAGGATAACATTAGAATTTGTATCAATGGGAAAGAAAACGAAAAGAGGTAGGGAATTTCCATCAAATGAGGTTTTACTTAGAAGCGCTAATTCATTAAGTGACAAGATTGTAAAAAGTAATAGGTTAGTTATGCTTTGTAAGATTGCTTATAGTGGAATTCATGAAAGAATATTAACTGGTATTGCTACAGGATTGTTTGAGGAATTACTATATAAAGCTCCAATTGAGAAAGGATTTGAAAGATTAAATGTTCTTGTTTCTAGTATGGCGGATATGATATTACATGGCCAGTTACTTGAAGCTGATAGGATATTTATGGGTATCATGTGGTATTATTCTCTACCAGTGCAGATTCCAGAGTATGTTCATAACTTTTATAGAAGATTGCAGTATGGATATTGGGGTATAGCTTCACAATTAACTGCTTGGGGTATAACTGAAGTTAATCGATTTGTTGATTTAGCTTTCTGGATTGATAGCATAATTGATGAATCTGCAGGATTGCTAGATAAAATGCAGGTATTCCAAGGAATGTCGGTTCCATTATCAAGGGAAGTATTTATATCGGTTACTTATTTATCTAATCAAGATCTTAGAAGGTTTTCGATAAGATTCTTAGCACTTAGAGCGAAACCTCTATGGGGTATATTCGAACCTTTACAGGCTAGAATAGCTGAACTAAAAGAACGTTATTCTGATAGTGATCTTTATAGGCAAGTAGGAGCTTTAGTGGTACACCCTGGTTTTAGAGGAAAGATGGAATTTGCTTTAAGAGTTGAAATGCAGTCACACATAAGTTTGGAGGATATTGGTTGGGCATTTGTTCATGATGATTTTTTTAAATTAAGAGAGTTAATAGAAGCACAACATGATGCTTTTTCAAATAGAGGTACTAAGACAGAGATATTAGCAAAAGAGTTACTTGCTTTAAATGCCGAACGTCGAGGTGGAAAATCAGTGAAACTAGTTGTTGGAGGTAGATATAGATATTTTCTTTTTGTACCTTCTGCTTTAAGTGACCAGCTTGAAGTTCTTGCGCATCTAGATCCAATAACTAGAGAGTTATATTTAATGTCATTGATTGGTATTCCGCTTTATAGAGAAATGAACATCGATATATTAGAAAGAACTGGGAGTTGTATCGTTGGAAGGATAGAAACAGCTTATATGATATCATATATGATCTTACCAAATGGTTTTCCTATACCATGGGGGCAAGATGAGTTTTACTTTTCTGTTCAAGGGATGATATTAAACAGTGATACAATTCCAGATATATTTAGAAAATGGGGAGATTTAATTAAAAGAGATATGAAGGGTACTTTGCATCCTGGTGGCGGTGATTTATTAGTTGTATCTGAAGAAAATGATATGTTTAAGTATTTAGGATTAAAATATGTAAGATTGAGACCTGAAGGTGATCATATATGTATTGAAATAGCACTTGATAATTCGATAGCAAGATTTGTTGTAGATTTTAATTGGCGTATTTTTATTCAAGGAGAATTAGATTCAAGAACTACTATTGAAAGAGGGGCAAGACTAGAGGATGTTTCAACTCCGTTTGGTGCATATTTGTGGGGTATGTTAATATTGACTGCAATTTATGAGATATTAAGTGAAAACTATAGAAAGGGAACAAGATCTAGAAGTAGAGGAAAAGGAAAGGGTGAAAAAGGAGGTATTACTGGAACTGCAAGAAGAGGTCATGTAAGGGATTTAGGAGATAAACATTTTACTCAAGAACAATATCAAATAGTATTAGATCTTCTAGATATTGATATAGAAGCACTTTCTAGAGCTTTAGATAAGAACATAACTTTCGTTTTACCAGTAATTCCGGATGAAGAAGATAAAGAAATGAAGCCTGTAATACACCGATACAAAGCTTAAATAAGTTTTAGAATTCTCTAAATATATGTTTATCATTAACTAGTCCCATATTTACAAGAGTCTTTTTGCCTTTATTTGCATAAGCTGCGAGTACTTTTCCAATAAAAATTATATGGTCGCCTGACTTTATTTCTTTATACAATTTGCATTCAAGATTAAGAGTGGCATCTTTTAAAAGAGGAGGTTTAATAAATTTGCTTTTTAAGGTTTTAATTTTTGACTTTTTAAACTTGTCAACTGTATCACCATGAAAACTTCCAAATACTGTAACTGCTTTTTCTAATTTTTTATTTGGTATAGCTATAACGAATTCTTTGCATTTTCTAATTAATTTATGGGTATACCCTTTTTCCCAAAGTGATACTGCAAAAAGATAAGGTTCAAAAGATACATTCATATTCCATCCAGCTATCATACCACTAGGACGTTTGTTTTTCTCATCATATGATATAACAAAAACAAGAAGGTAGGGTATAAATTTCAAATATGCTTTTTCTAAAGATATTTGTTTCATATATTAGTTATTAATTAAAAGTAAATTATTATTGTTATAAATTATATTATAACTAATCCTAAAGTTAATCTCTAGGGAGTTAAAAAGCAAACCATAAAATAACTGTATAAGAGACATTAAACTTTAGTATATTCACTTGTTAAGCTAAATTATATTTTCATGTATATGGTCTTAACTTTCTAGCAATTTTTAGGTGTCTTAATGATGCTAAAGCTTTTGTTTCTAACTGGCGAATTCTTTCTCTTGTTAATCCTAATATTTTACCAATTTCTTCCAAAGTCATTGGTTCATCTCTATCAAAGCCGTATCTTCTAATTATAATATATCTTAATCGTGGATTAAGATTACTTAATGCTTCCATAATTTCATCATGACGTAAAGAGTCATCAACTTGAATCGGAGGAGGGACACTTTGATCAGGAATTGATTCAATAAATTCTGTATCATACTCTCCATCATCTCTTATTGGGTGGTCCAAAGATAATGTTTTCTGTCTTTGTAGTATCTTATTAACTTTTTTAAGAGTATATGGATATTTCCAACCAAACTTTTTACATAATCTCTGAGCTATTTCACTTGAGGATACGGATAAACCTTCATGTAAAATCTGACTTCTTGTACGATAGACTGTGTCCCTAAATTCTGATTCATGTATAGGAGTTCTTATTGGATCTCTTGTATTTATAATATATCTATCTACATGTTGTCTTATCCATCGAGTAGCATAAGTAGAAAGTCTTCCGATTGGTGTTTCTCTACCCGTAATTGAAATGTCGAACATTTCAATAGCTTTTTGTAAACCTAGATATGCTTCTTGAATTAAATCTAAAATTGAAATGTCAGTATTATAAAGATGCTTACGTATGTATATGCCCTTAACAATACCTACTGCTAGACGTTGGTTTGATCTAAAAAGTCTCAGAAATGCATTTTGATCACCAGCTGAATAACGAATAAAAAGAACAGCTTCACCGACTGGAGAAAGTAAGGGATATTCAACAGCTTCTAATCTTACTATATCCGGTATTAGTTCGGTACTATCAAAGGATATATTATCTAAGGATGATTGAGTATTTGCTCTTCTTTGAAGGTCTTTTGTATCTGAGAATGCGGTATCGAAAGGATCTAGGGTAAATAATTCAGCAGCTTCTTGTGGAAGTACAATATTTAATGATAAATCTTTGTCAGGTATATAAATGTCAACAACAGTTCCTATAGATGAAGATCTTACATGTAGAGGATTTTGAGGATTAATTCTGGTTATATTTTTATCCCATGAAAAACCATGAACCGTTGGTGGTAATAAACTATAAGATTTTAATCGTAATAAAAGACTATGTTTTACCACAGGATTTAATGATCTAACTCGAGAAAGTATACATTCTAGTGCATCTGATTCTCTAGCACTTAATTGATATGTAACTCCATAGTCATCTCTAATTATATATAGCTCAGTGTTTAATTCATACCTATTCGAGTCTATATAGAATGGTTGTATTGGTAATGTTAGAAGAGGATAAGTTACAGATCTGTAACAACCGCATCTATCGCTTACTATACTTCCTGGTTGGTAGTTTCTTAGAGATAATTTTAATTGGATACTTCTTACTGCACCCCGGATTGCATATATATCTAAACTGTGATTATATTCAAGTTGAGCAACCTCTATAATGTTTTGATAATGAATCCATGTGGGAAACTCAGCTATACATTTGAAAACTATTACTTCCTCAGGAGTTAAACGAACTTGACGATCGTGAGTTTCATATTCAATATGAAGGGTTCTACTTTCGTCAACGTAAACTCTTGTTGTTGTTCCAAAAGGAGGATGCTGATAGGATAGTCCTATACCTCTATGAGAGACATTCCACCTACTCTGATTAAGAAATATCCCATTTAAAGTATTATCAACTATAAAAAATGGATCTTCTCTGATATCTATACCTAGTTTACATGTTAATGTATCCATTATTCTATTTACTCTACTGTACATTACATTTAAAGGTGTAGGACATGTTTGATCTTCAGGATATAAAACTTTATATGCCAATTCTAAAGTAACTCCTTGATAAAATTGGTTAAATAATAAATTAATAAGTTGATATTCTCTAAAACTTAATTGAATTCTATGGTCCCCGATAAATATACACCGTACAGCTAAATCGGCTTGTGCTAAAAATTGTTCTCCAGCAAGTTGTCTCCTTTCATAAGATGGTGTTCTATACTCATCTATTTGAGGATATCTTACACTAGCTATAATAGCTAAATAAGTTAAAGATGAAATAGCACCATAACTTAAGTTGTGTAATTGCATTATTTCTTCAACTGTTTTTCCTTCTGCTCTTTGACGTGCAATTTCCCAGGCTAATGTTTCATCAGATGTGAAAATTACTAAAGCTGGACTTTGAAAGACTAAAGCCCTGTTTCTTAGATATCCTTGAACCTTTGAACCAGATAAATCTAGAACCCTCATAGATTGAAAATAACTTGGGAAGTAATAACTATAAAATAATTCTTCTAATCTTAGGCAGAAATTAAACGCAGTATTTTTTCCAATTCCTACTTCTCTTGCTGCAGAACGAACTGAATGATTATTGATAATCATGTTAGTAAGAATCTGTGCTTTCTCATAAGGAATAGGATATCCAGCAATACATAAATTACCACTTGCGTCTATAAAATTACTAAGTAATTCAATAGGTGGTACATAAGCTTGTCCTGAAAGAGCAATTACCCTAGATACTAGTGAGCTTGAATAACCACCAAGATAAGTAAATACTAATCTTCTTAAATATCCTCTAAATGGAACATCACCATTAAATGTTTTACCTAATGATAATCTTCTAAGACTTACTTGTAAATTTAAGAATCTTGTCCTAGAAACACCGAATTCTTCAAATTCTTTTATTAAAGTATTTGTTTTGTAGTGTGCAAATGCATCAAGAACTACTAGTTGCAAAGGATTTAAAAATACTTGCTCTTCATGGGTTTCGTAAGATCTTCTTGCTTGAGCTACTACTTCTGCTACTTGATCTCTTTCATCAGCTAAATTTAATACTCTTTTTACATATTTCATATGCTTTTCTGTTCTTGGAAAAACTGGTATAGCTTTTATCTCACTTGGAAAAACATCTTCATCATTAATAGCTAAAGCTCTTAAAACATAAAGTGAAGTGAAAGCTACAGTTAGTACGAACATTGTTGAAGCTGAAAATCCTACTACTCTTGCAGCATAATCGATCCTATACCCCTCAAGAAATATTAATCTAACAAGGTTTATAGCTTGATGCGGAGTTATATTAGCCAATTGGCCTAAATTTGCATGAGGTTCGTTAAATTCTCTAAGTACTAAAGACCATCTCTCGTATACATCTGATCCCTTATCAAATACATCAGGTGATTTTTCTAGAAACTCTCTATATACTTTTTGATATCGAGTCCGTGGTTCTATACCGAATGCACGAAGAGCTCTATGTGAACAGTTTTCAATTGTGTATCCAAAACATGCTGCCTCTTCAGGTTCGCATAACATTAATAAATCTCTAATTAGAAAACATATTTGAGCTATACTGTCTTCAGTTGTTCCTTCATATAATTTTACTAAACTTTTTACTGGATAACCCAATACTGCAAAACCGTGAGCAATAGCTAACGATCTATTTGGACTTGTTCTTACTCGGTTAATACCATAACTTTCAGCTACTATTCTGTTATCTTGTTCTAAGATGGTATATAACTTATATGCTATGCTGTACCAATCACCGTTACACTTAGCTAAAATTCCTCTAATAAAAGTACGTGCTCTTATTGCATCTCCTTTCCTTTCATCTTCAGTTCCCCCTTCACAGGTTAATATCCCAGGTTGAGATTGACATGAAGTTTCAGTATCTAAAGGCATTATAATAATGGGGCATATAAATCAGTTAAAGAATAACTTCAAAAGGTATATTAAATAAAGAATTAGAAAATATATTATATTTAGAAATTATTCGTATATCTTGACATTTAAATTTGGAAATTCCAAATTTTTGTAAAGACAGAAGGGTTTTAAATATCTTTTATTTGGGGTGAATTAATATAAAGATATTAGTAATATATTCTTTTATATATCATATAAAAATTTAATAAAAACATCCTACTTTCTTTTAGAGTTTTACTCCATAAAACTCGGTAAACCATAAAGATCTATATAACAAAGTCTTGTTTCTGCGTTTGTGCTGCACCACCATGATTCCACATCACCAAAGGGTATGATGGTGCAAGTATAAGGGTATCCATTATCATTAACACAACAAGCTTTTTTAGCTTCACTTGCTTCATCCCACCAATACTCAATATCTCAATTTGGTAGTTCGCAGTCAAGTTCATAAACACAACTTAAATCGTTTTCAGGATTATCTATATTTTCTTCTTCATTCATAATCATCTTCGTAATATAAATCACTGTAAAGAAAATCAGGTAATCCGTATGTCCATGTATAACAATCTTTCATAGCATCAGAGGCACTATCCCACCAATTTTCAGCATCACTGTTTGGAAAGTCACAATTCTTTTCATTATACCATCCTGTTTCTTCCCATTCCCCTTCGTCTTCATATACAAAAGAAGGAAGACCATGCAGGTATATATAACATTGTCTCATATCATTATCAATTGTATACCACCAATCTTTAGCATCTCCATTTGGGAAAACACAATCAGTTTCATTGTACCAACTGCCATCATCAAATTTTTCAGATTCCCAGTCAAAGGAATAAAGAGAATATGGGTATCCGTTTTCATCTATATATGATTGTCTTTCAGCATCTGTTGCAGTCCACCACCAGTTTTTGATATCTCCATTGGGATAATTTCCCTCTACACTATCCTTATTTTCATCAACATATTTATCCCAATACCAATCATTTTCATCATATGTTTTTTGAATACTTTTTGGTAGAGAACCTGCAACACCTAATGCTATAAATGAGCTTAAGCAGCAGCAAGAACAAAGCATAAGTATTACTATTATTGCTATTATAATTAGCTTTTTTGAAGATTTATTTTGCATACGAACAATTTAAAGATTTATTAAAATTATTGTATATACAAAATAAGAATTTGGCAAAACGTTTTAAAATTAATGCATATTTTTCTATAGTATTTTTTTAAGTTTTATAAATTTTCTTGACAAATGTTTACTAGTTGTATACAATAGTATACAAAGTTTAGTTTTTATTATAATATTATGAAAGATAAAGTTATTAATACACGAATAACTAAGGACTTATATGAAAAAGTTTTTGAAAAAGCAAAAAAGCATGGAACTACAGTTTCAAATTTAGTTAGAGGAATGATTGAAGATACGTTTGAAATTTGTGGTGATATATCTTTAATTCTTGATAAAGAAATTAGAAAAAGATTTAAGTCAAAAATAAAGATAATAGGGTATCAGAAAGTTATCGTAGGCAATAAAGTAACATGTCCAGGTTGTTCACAGAAAATTATAAAAGGTGCAGAAGGGTATATTGCTATTGCGGAAAATGGTAAAGCTAGTAATATTATTATATGTAATAAGTGTGTTAAAAAAATTTAGTAATTATCACCATGAGAAACTTAAAAACAATATTTGAAAGTATTAAAGCTTTTTTACACTTAGGCTATACATTACTTTTTTTCTTTAATAATCCAGAAAAGTTACATAATGAAGGAATTCGTTTAAAGAATTATTTTGAGAGAATCGGAGGAATATTTATAAAATTTGGACAAATGTTAGCATTACGTGTTGATATTCTTCCTGAAGGAATCTGTAGAGAGTTAAGAAATTTACTTGATAATGTTACTCCATTTGAATATGCTCAAGCGGAGAAAATGTTTGAGGAAGAATTTAATAGAACGATATCTAAAGTATTTCAGAAGTTTGAAAAAAAGACTATTGCGTCTGCTTCACTTGGTCAAGTATACAGGGCGAAGTTAAAGACTGGCGAATTAGTTGCTGTTAAAATCCGAAGACCAAAAATAGAAGAACTTGCTAAAAGTGACATAAAGCTTATAACTAAGATATCAAAAATTATCGATACGATTCCTCTTATGCCTTTTAAACTTACACCAGTAGTTAAAGAATTCTCAAGTTGGGTTTTTGAAGAGCTTGATTATAAAAATGAACTCAATAATCTTGAAGAATTCAGTAAATTTAAATCTGAAATATTACCCTTCTTTAATGTACCTTTAAAAATAAATCTTCCCAAAGTTTATCCTCAATATTCTGGTAAGAATATTCTTACAATGGAATTTATAGAAGGTGTTTCTGTTAATAAACTTATTGAACTTAAAAATTCAAAAGATCAGACTGAATTTAGAAAACTTTTGAAGGAAGGGTATAATATAAAACAAATTTTAAAAAATATTAATTTAATGCAACTAAAGCAGATTTATATTGATGGCTATTTTAATGCAGATCCGCATCCTGCAAATATAATAATTAAATCAAATAATCAGGTTTATTACGTTGATTTTGGATTAGTAGGAAAATTGACTGATAGACAAAAAGCAGCTGTTTCGAAGTTTCTTCGATCTTCATCTATACTTGATTGGAGATCGGCATTTCAAGCAGCTATTATAATGTTTGAAGTTAATGATGAAAGAAAAATCAACCAATTAAGAGAAGAAATAAAGAAAATGTTTAATTATTTAAAAAAGCAACGTATAACATATAATACATATTCAAAAGCTTCAACAGATTCAATATTATACTTTTCAAAATTAATTTACATTTTAAAATTACCAATACCCATAGATATTTCCAAAGCTTTGCGTTGTGTTATGACAAGTGATAGTATTGTTCATAATCTTGCTCCAGAAGCATCTGTAGAAGAGATTACTCAAGATTTATTCAAGGTAACGCTTGCAGCAACTTTTTTGGGTTTAAAGAAAAAGATGAACAAAGATAGTATCTTAAAACTAGCGATTAAAGCAATTAACTTCGTTGAATCTGAGATTCTATTAGAAGACTAAATGAATTAAATTTCTATAAATATTTATTATTTCTGTGCAATTGCCTCAGGCTTCTTTTCTACAAGGTCCATTGGTTTACCGCAACATACAAGTTGTCCTGCACCTGCTTCTAAAATCTTTACAGTATTGCCGCAGATACTGCATTTGTAAACTTGATCAATATTTGTCATATAAAGAATTTAAAAATTAAATAAATTATAAGCATTATAGTATATTTTAGAATTAGTTAATATAATTTAATGTTTAATTTAATAGTAATTCACTTATATGATACACTATGCTGTAATACTTATAATATAATTTCTTTTTATAATAAAATCTTTAATGATCATAATTATTTATTATCTGAAAGACATAAATGGCTGAAACTTTAAAGTATCATTATACAAAAGCTGATGTTAGAAGCGATATTTTAACTTCTGAAAATCCTTCTAATAGAGCTCAAGAGTTATTAATCGGATTAATGAGGGATGCACCTTATTCTCTTGAGACATTAGCTTTATTTTTACGAAATACTTACAATATAGAAGTTCATCAAACTCAAATATCAGATTGGTATAGGGCTGTAAGAGATGGGACTGTTTATAGTAGTGAAAAACTTAAAATTATAAGCAGAAGAATTGTTGCTTCTGAATTAATTCAAGCTTTGGCACGGGGTGATGATGTTACAAATTATGCTTTATTAACTTTAGTAGATGTTGCTTCTTCCGCAGTTGATAGTGAAGAAAATTATATTGGACTTAAAGCATCTATGGAAAGATCAGGTTTGAGTATAAGATATACAAGTATATCAAGACTTTTAAGAGCTCTTTTTTTCTTTCCAACAGTAATGGATAAAGAAATGAATAAACAACTAATAGAAGCTAAGATAAAAGCTTATAGAAAAGTTAGAGATATATTAGACTGGAAAGCTAATGATGTTAAATCAAGTAGAAGTCAAAGAGAAGTATGGTCTTCAAAAAGAGATCTAATTGATTCTATGAGTTGGGGAGAAGATAATTATGCTGCTCCAAGTTTAGGTAATCGCTGGGAAGCATTAATAGTTTCATATACAGCTTATTATTTAAAAGAAGCTGGTTTCAATTTCACACAATATTTTAGTTGGATAGATATATTGATTTTAGTACATATAAAGGATGCATTATCTTTGGATATATCTAGAGATGCAATAGATACTGAATTATCGAGGTTTTCAATATTAGAAGGTAGCAAAGGAAGTAGTCTGAAACTAACTTCTTATGAAGTTGGAGAATATGCCAAATTACTGCTTAAGTCATCTTTAACACAATTATCCTAAATAATCGAAATTGATTTCTTTGATGATGTTTTCAACATTGAATAAAGAATATTATAATAGTTTTTAAAGAAATATTTATATTTTATATTACAAATATTTTTAAAAAGTTTGTTAATAAATTATTTTTAATAAGATATATTAGGTTATATTTAGAGTAATAATTTATTAATTTAGATATGCAATAGAACTTAAATAAAGCACACTTGTTTTAAATGAAAGATCACTAAGCCCAGTTGATAATAAAATAGGAATAATATGATTACTATACAAATCTTTTATAAGTTCAAAGTTATCTAAGTCTGATCTATTTTCAAAAATCATAAAATAACCGTTTATCCTTTTTGTTCTAGGACATAATACTAGTTGTATTTGTAATCTAAACTTACTATAGCTTCTATCATTCTGGATATCAACTAATAATAAACCAGTGGGTGTTAATACAAGAGTTATATTAGTTCCGTCATTATATGTAAAATCCTGACTAATTAATCCAGATCCAGATATATCTATCCAAACAACATCTTTAGCCTGGCTTGGTCTATAGATAAATATATTTATTCCGCTGTCATCAAGTGATTCCTTCATATATATAGAAAATTTACTAAAACAAAAAGGATTATATCATATTGAAATATATATCCTACTAGGAATTTAAAAATATATCATAAGGTGTTATAATTATACATTTATAATCCATATTTATATTAAAGATGGATCAGGAAACCTTACTTCAAAAGAGATTTATTACTATAGCGGTTGAACTAATTCCATTTTATTGTGCTTATATTAATGGTGAATTTTCTGGAACATGGAGAAGATATTGGGATGTCAATGGGTTATATATAAATTTTAATGGAGTTAGTTATATTTTAACAGATATAAGGAGAATAGCATTTTTTGCAGGTTTCATAGATAAAGTATTAAAAAATGAAGTTCTTTCTGAAGGTTTACTTGATAAAATAGTCGATTTTTGTGTTTGTTTTTGTAAACAGGCTTATATTTATTCTTATATGGAAAAAACTTGGGATTTGGAGATAGAAAGTCAAGTTAAAAGAGTTGTTATAAAAATACTTGATGATATGCAAGCTGGAAGTATTATTCAAATGGAAATTCAAAGAGGAAGAGATGAAGCACAATAAAATAATATATCTCATTCCAGAGTTTATGTACCCAAGTATCCAATTTTCTTAGGAGTTTGTAATGAACATCGAAAGTCTATTCTTTGATTCTTTCTAAATATTATAATTAATTATGATTAAAATATTTTTCCTTTTTCTTACATTTTGAATCTTTAAAGTATTTTTGTTCATCTATCTAAGTAGAGGCTTTTATTTTCTTGTTAATCATATTATTATTTAGTCTTTCTGAATAAAGTTATTGTTTTATAATCAGAGAATATTTTAGAAAGTTTAAATACTCTTAATTGATTATAAAAATAAAAAGAGGTCTATTTTGAATAGATAACTAATTAAAGAGGAAAATATTAAATCTATTAAAAATTAGTTAAAGTTCTGATTATTTTTCAATTAATTCTTTTATTTTATAATAGATATGTTTGGTATATTTATCCATTGAATGAAGATAAATTAAACGATGAGAAGCAAAGCAATAAAATCGAATATCTTTGTTGTTAAAATTATACCTAAAAGTTATGTCTATATAAGAAAATTTTCTTAATTCTGCAAAACTTCCAAGTAAATTTGATTTTTTTAATTCTATATTTATTATTGATTTAAATTCTATTGAAATGACGATATCTGGCCTGAAAAAGTAGTGTTTTATTAAAACTAGTCTTTTATTTGTTATAAATAGATAAGTAAGTCTGGCTATAATATTTCCAGAATAGATTTTAACTTTTCTTTTTATAATTACCTTCTCATTTTCTTTTAATTGAATACTTTTCTTAAATTCCCCTTCAATAGTAAAAGCATATTTTGCATTTCGGATAAAAGTATCTGTATTCATTTTGGTTATTTGATATTAGTATAACTTAGCAAAATATTAGACATTGTAATTTTAATATAACTTTAAAATAAGAATAATTATACTTGATTGAATATACTAAGTTTTGTTATTAATTAAGTTTTCCTTTCTCATAATTATATACTGATTTTGATCTTCGGGGTTACATAGTTCTACTAAATAATCTTCTTGAAAAGAATTAACATTATATTTTCGTAGTATATAATAATTTGAATCAAAAACAGATGAAACCACTTGACCTTTGATATATTTCTCACAATCTGTTCTTTTATCTGAAGAAGCTACAACTTGTTTATCTATGGAACTTTTTAGATACCAAATTTTATTTGGAATAACATAATACATAAGTAATTTTAAGATCATTACAAATATAAAAAGTATATAAATAATAATACTACTGTATTTATTGAATATTCTAGAAAATTTACTGATCTTTGTATTTTTCTTTATTAAATAAATAATAAGACCTGATGTCATAAACATGAATGCTATAGCAAAAGAAATTATACAGATATATATATTTTTTGTTATAAATCCTAACAGGAAGGGTATTGTACTTATATTCATAAGTAAGTCTTGAACATTAAAACCAAGCCATGCTTTTAACTCCTCTTTAATATTTATATTTTTAAATTTCATAAACTATTTTTATTTATTAAGATACTATTGAGATTATATGTCTAAAGAGTGTACATCTCAATTTTATCTTCTAAGTTTATATTTTAAATTAATTTTATAGAATTTATCATATATATAACATGTCACGTTATTATATAAGTTCTAGAGTTTTTATAGGAATTAATTTTTACCTTAATAAAAACCTTCCAAAATCTTTCTATACTTCCAACACCTTCTAATACGTGCTAATATTCCACCTACAATTTGGCGTACTCTTTTATTAGTTAAGCCAATTTCATTACCAATTTCTGTGGAAGTGTAATTTATGCCTTCTTTTCCAGGAATTAATCCAAAGGTAGCTAGTAAGCAATATCTGTCTCGTTCAGACAAATTTAAAGCGTCAACAACTTCAGAAATAGCTTGTCGTCGTAAATTATCATGTGTACGATCTTCAACATCAGCTGATGGATCTGGTGTTTTGTCAATAAGATCATCTCTATCAGTATCAGATTCATCATATGGACTATTAAATGATAAGGGAGTTTCGCTTTCAAGAGCTACTTGTATTTTTTGCAGTAAACCTACAGGATTCGATGGGAGTCCATGATTAATTCTTTCTGCTATAGCTTCTGGAGTTGCGTCAACACCTTCTTGTCTTAATTGATCTGCTATGCGATTTACTCTATTTGTAAAACTAATGCTAGAATATGGAATTGGAGTACCATATTTCCCTTGGGAAATACTTTTTTGTACATATTTTCCCATCCATTGCCAGGCATATGTCGCAAACTTTATAATTTGTCTATCATGTCCAGGTATTGAGATATCAAAGTATTCTGAAGCTTTTGATATTGCTAAACACATATCCTGATATGCATCAGAAAATGATCCTCCCCTCCTAAGTGTTCTAAAAGCAAAGTGTAAAGCTAAACGTAGGTTTGATCGATAGATTCTTTTAGCTGCTATTTCATCTCCAACTGCCATCCGTATTAAAAGTACCATCTCACCTAATTTAGAAAGAAGTGGTACTTCACAAGCTTCATGTATAATAATTCTCATTATTGATTCTAGATTACCTGGACCATCTAATAAAAGATAACAATCTTCTATTTCATTATCTGAAGGCTCCTCTCTTATTTGATTCATTCTAGCAAGATATTCTTCCTCTTGTGTATTATGATTTTCTGAAAAAACATCACTAAAAGGATCAGTCGAAAATAAAACATCTGCTTCATGAGGAAATTCATAGCATAAAGTTTTTTCTTCTAAGGTAACTACTACTTTAATTCCGTCAGGAGCATACTCTATAGCGATTGATCTAATAATTTGTTCAGGATATAATATTTTTAATGTTTGGCTTTATTCTTTCATATCTATAATAAGTATATAAGGCCCATAACATTATATCATGGCTTAAGAAAAATATAATGATTAAAGGTATTTAAAATAAGATTAAAATTGATTATAAATATGATCTTATATAATCTTTTTATATTTCATATAATTATATGAAATATATCCGGGTATTAATGGAAGCCAGAATGAAAGCAGTCTGAAAGTTAATACTCCTGCAACTGCATTACTAGTTTGTATTCCCATTGAAGTTAATCCTATAATTAAAGAAGACTCTACTGCTCCAAGACCTCCTGGAGTTGGTGCAGCTGAGGATATCATTGAGCTACCTATAAATATCGCTAAAGTCTTTATAAAAGATAATTGATCTCCAAAAGCATATATGCACAAAAATAATGTTAATGAATCAATTATTAATACTGACAAAAGTCCTCCAGCAATTTGAAATCCTTTTAAAGGATGTTTACGAAATATTAATTTTATTTGCTGTATTGTATTTCGTATTAAGTTTATACCTGGTTTTATCACTTTATGCTTTATAAAATCTGGCTTTATTAATATAAAGATGAGTCCTGTAAGAATTAAAAATAATGTTATACCTAGAAGATAAGGCCACTCTTTTGGAAGCTCGATTTTAGTCTCTATGATAGATTTAAGAACTGGAATAGATAATATTAAAAGAAAATTTTTTATTATTGCATTTATTATATAAATTACTGATATTGTACTCAATGCATTTTGTCTTTTTAAACCAGATTTTTCCAAATAACGTTCATCTAAGGCAGCACCTCCCATTCCTTGAAAAGTAAAACGACTAAGAAATAATCCTGCTAATTGTTCTAAAATAGTTTTTCCCAAAGGTAGCTTGTTGGCAGTAGCACCAATTAAGCTTAAGGAGCTTGCAATATAAGTTAATGATTGTAAAATTAAAGCAAAAATTATCCATTGATATTTAGCTGTATGTAAAATATTCACTGTGTTTTCGATACTTCCAACTTGAGGTAAAAGCAGATGAATTGCAAACAAAGATACAATGATCGTGAATATCATTGAGATATTTATTCTTGTAAGGGGTTTCAATTTATATTCTTTTTTATTTGTAATTTTTTCTGTATATGATTT
>Ga0315291_10003105_pt1 | contig 21481 bp, 17 predicted proteins | sample YL17G12_20_MG_FD_203070 | JGI IMG/M metagenome (GOLD analysis project Ga0315291, IMG submission 203070) | Sediment microbial communities from Yellowstone Lake, YNP, Wyoming, USA - YL17G12_20 | ecosystem: Environmental > Aquatic > Freshwater > Lake > Sediment | place: USA: Wyoming | collected... | reverse complement strand
CGAGACTTTTGCTACTCTGCGAAGTAGCTCCCTGCTCTGCGAGCCTACTCCGCCGAAGCAGCTTCGGCTGCGAAGGCCGGAAGCCGCTACGCAGGGCGAAGCAGAGTCGCTACGCAGCACGAGCCCGGAGGCTTCTGTCGCCCCCTGCGGGGGCTTGATCGCATTCGACAATTCAGTCCACGGGCTCACGCCCGTGGCCACATGCTGTCGCGCTGCGCGCTCAGATGAAAGGCCAAGCACCAGGCCTCACGTGATTTGCAGCTTGCCCCACCGGCTGAGGCCTTGTACGTCTTTAGGAGAACTCGAACGCAGTTATTCCAAATCGCTTATCCGAGCAGCGCCATGTTGTCCCGGTGCACGACCTCGTCGTAGAACTTGTGGCCGAGCGTCCGTTCGATCTGGTCGGTCCTGAGCCCCTTGATCTGCTCGATCTCGGCCGAGGAGTAGTTTGACAGCCCGCGCGCGAACTCCTCGCCGTCGGGACCTACGATGCGCACTGCGTCGCCGGGGGCGAACTGGCCGTTCACCGCCGTTATGCCGATCGGCAAGAGGCTCTTGCCCTTCTCGCAGAGCGCCTTGCGCGCGCCGTCGTCCACCACCACTGCCCCGCGCGGCCGGCTGGTGAAACGCAGCCAGCGCTTGCGGCTGCGCAGTTTCCTGCGGGCCGGCAGGAACAACGTGCCCACCTTCTCGCCCGCCATCAGCCTTATGAGGACGTTGTCCTCCGTTCCGTCGGCCATCACGGCCGTCTCCCCCGCCTCGGTGGCCATGCGCGCAGCCGTGAGCTTGCTGTCCATACCTCCGGTGCCGCCGGGCGTGGTCTCGCCGTAGGCGAGCTGGCCCACCTCCTCGTCCACCTTCTCCACAACGTCCGCAACGAAGAACAGCTTCTCGCCGGAGGCGAGCGGCTCATGGACGGACCTCACGGCGGCAGGACGCGGCTCCCTGACGTAGAGGCCCGGCACGCTGGTCAGCAGGATCAGCAGCTCGGCGCGGATCAGGTGCGTCACGTGAGCGGCCAGCAGATCGTTGTCGCCGAACCTGATCTCATCCGTGCTGATGGTGTCGTTTTCGTTGATGACGGGCACGCACCCGAGTTCAAACAGCGCGTGCATGGTATTGCTCGCGTTCAGGTAGCGCTCGCGCGAATCGAAGTCGTCTCGCGTGAGCAGAATCTGACCCGCGTGGAGGCCGTGTCTGTGGAAGCCGGCCTCGTAGCCTGACACCAGCCTGCCCTGGCCGACGCTGGCGGAAGCCTGAAGCCCGGGCAGTGTCAGCGGGCGCTGCTTCATGCCCAGATCGGCCATCCCGGCCCCGATCGCCCCGCTGCTTACCAGGGCCACCTGCCGCCCCCCCTTGACCAGCCGCGCGATCTGCTCACTGATGTGAGCCACACGCCCCTCGTCGAGCCCCATCCCCGGGGAGGCGAGCACGTTGGTGCCGACCTTGACCACGATGCGCGCAGCCGAACAGACGTGGCGCGCTCTGAGCTGTTCGCTCGTCTCCATGGGGGCTCCGTAATCCGATGTGGTCGGAACAGTCTACCAGGGCGAGAGGAAATCTATCAAGCGGCTTAGAGCCTCTAATGCTCTGTTGAAAACATCACTTTGACCGCCCCTCTCCCACCGGGAGAGGGCTGGGTGAGGGAAGTTTCCTCGCGTTTGTCCCCTCACCTTGGTCCTCTCCCACCGGGAGAGGAAATGATTTCAAGAGAGCAAGCCCGCCGTCACGTCGGGCGGGCTGCACCCATGAGGCCCCTCAGGCGCTCGGCCAGTCCCGGGCCGTCGAGGCCGAGCTGTGCAAGCTGCTCCTCGCGCGATGCGTGGCCCACGAACTGGTCCGGCAGCGCCGCCGGCCGGACGTGCCCCGCAGCTATCCCCTCTACGGCGAGCGCCTCCAGCACTGCGGCACAGAAGCCTCCGGCGAGCGCGTGGTCTTCGGCGATCAGCACGGCCGCATGCTCCCGCACCACCCGGAAGATCGTCTCCAGGTCCAGCGGCTTGGCAAAGCGGGCGTTGACGACAGTGACGGCCCGCCCCTCCCGCTCGAGAATCCCGGCCGCCTCGACGGCCCTTCGGACGGCAGCGCCGTAGGCTATGACGGCTGCATCAGCGCCCGTCCTGACCACCTGAGCCCGGCCCAGCGACAGCGGCGCCGCACCCTCGGCCGAAGCGCTCGGGACATTCTCCCTCGGATAGCGGATGGCGCAGGGGCGGTCGATGGAGAGCGCGAACCGCAGCATCGCCGCCAACTCAGCCCCGTCCGCCGGCGCCATGACGACGAACCCGGGCATGCAGCGGAAGTACGCCACGTCGAAGTGACCGTGATGGCTCGGACCGTCGCTGCCCACGAGGCCGGCGCGGTCCACGCAGAAGACCACCGGCGCGCCCTGAAGCGCCACGTCGTGGAATATCTGGTCGTAGGCCCTCTGAAGGAACGTCGAGTAGATGCAGACGACGGGCTTCAGCCCGCCCGCGGCCAGTCCTCCGGCGAACCCGATCGCGTGCTGCTCGCAGATGCCGACGTCATGTAAGCGGTCCGGATAGCGCCTGGCGAACTCGGTCAGACCCGTTCCGTCCGGCATGGCGGCAGTTATGGCGACCAGCCGCGGGTCTTCCTCGGCAAGCTCCACCAGGGTCTCCCCGAGCAAGGACGAATAGGAACGCGTCTGCTCGGCCGCCCCGGTTTCCTGTGTCTCGGCTATGACCTCCCCCTCTTCAGCGCGGAAGCAACCGCTGCTGTGGAAGCCGGTCGGATCCGAAGATGCCGGGCGAAACCCTCTGCCCTTCTCGGTGAGCACGTGCAGAAGCACGGGGCCATTAATGCGGCTCACGTGCTCCAGCGTGTCAACCAGCGCCGTGAGGTCGTGCCCGTCCACGGGCCCGTAGTAGCTGAATCCAAGCTCCACGAATAGGACGCCGGGCGTAAGGGCGGCCTGAATGGCCTCGGAGGCCCTGCTGTAAAGGCTGCTCAATCCTTCCCGGGCGGGACGCCATCTGGAAAGCACGTCGAGCACCTCGCGCTTGACCTCTTGATAGGGGGCGCTGGCGCGCACCTTGCTCAAGTAGCGCGCCACGGCGCCCACCGTGGGGGAGATGCTCATGCGGTTATCGTTGAGGATGACCAGCAGGTTCCTGCCGACCGCTCCCGCGTGATTGAGCGCCTCGAACGGCATGCCGCTGCTGATGGCGCCGTCGCCGATGACCACGACGACCTTGCGGCGTCCTCCCGCGTCGGCTTCCCCCTCCGCCGCGCGGCCGGCCAACGCCTCATCCGCACAGGACAGCCCCAAGCCGGCGCTGATGCTGGTGCCGGTGTGCCCGAAGGAGAATGTATCGTAGGGGCTCTCCTTGCGGTCGGCGAAGCCGCTGATGCCCTCTTTAAGGCGCAGGGACCGAAACGCCTCCCTGCGGCCGGTCAGGATCTTGTGCGCGTAGGCCTGATGGCCCACGTCCCAGATGAGGCGGTCCTTCAGGAAGTCGAAGCAGCGATGCAGAGCGATGGTGAGCTCGACCACGCCGAGGTTGCTCGACAGGTGCCCCCCGTTTGCGGATACGACCTCGATGATAAGCTCCCGCACCTCGCCGGCCAGCGTGTTGAGCTGGTCCAAGTCGAGCCGGCGCAAGTCCTGAGGCCCGTCAATGGAATCGAGCAGACTGCTCATGACCTTGGCCCACGGCGGAGTCTCTCCAGCACGGCGATTCGGGCCTCCGCCAGGGGCCCCTTCAGTTCAAACCCAGCGGCGTGGCGATGCCCGCCGCCGCCGAAACCTTGGGCGACGGCACAGACGTCCACCCCGTCGTCGCCCGGACGGCTCCGCAAGCTTACCTTGATGCCGCGGCAACCCGACGCATCGGGCAACTCCTTCAGAAGCACCGATACCTCCACCCCCTTGACGAAAACGGGAATATCAGCGAACCCCTGCGTGTCAGCGCCGCGCGTGCCCGTCTCACGGAACATCCGTTCGGTAATCTGCATCGTCGCCAGGCGGCCATCGTCTTCCAGCTCAAGCGTGCCCATGGCGAGCGCCTGCAACCTGACCACCGCCGGCGGGGGCGAGTAGTATATCTTGTCCGCCAGCTCGTACGGACGCGACCCTGCCCGCACGAGGTCGGCGCAGATCTCAAAGCACTGCATAGTGCTGTTGGGGTGGCAGAACCGACCCGTGTCGGTCAGGATGGCAGTGAACACACAGTCTGCGATGTCCTTTGTGATCGGCACCCCGCCGGCCTCCATGGTCCTGTAGACCAGTTCCCCGCAGGAACTCACGTCGCGCTCCACGTAATTGACGTGACCGAAGAGGTCATTGCTCACGTGGTGATCAATGTTCACGATCCGATCCACTCGGCCCATGTGCCTGGCCAACGAGCCGATCCTGCTCAGTGAGCTGCAGTCAACAACCGCCAGGTGGAACCTGTCCGGAAGCTCATCCACCGAGGCGGCGCGCTGATCGAGTCCGGACAGGAACTCGAAGACCGCCGGGACAGGCGACTCGAATATCTGCGCGCATCTGACCCCCGCCCACCTCAGGGCATGCCACAGCGCCAACGACGCGCCTATCCCGTCACCGTCGAGATCCTGGTGCGAGGTAATGACGACAGGCGTCCCGTCAGTCAGTGCCCGCCACACCTGCATGCTTATGGATGCTGTAATGGCGCTGTTCCTCTCCGTGCCGGACCAGGCGCCGGCGCGCCTCAAATAAACAACGGGGCTCCGACCATCCAGGCCGGCCGCCCCACCTGTGCGCCAGTGCGAACGAACCCGCCTCGCTTATGGGACACTCTCTGCCGTCGCCTTAACCGCCTGCGATGTAACCTCAGCTTCTCCGGTGGCCACCACGGCCGGTTCCTGCCAGCTCTCCGGCCGAACTGTCTCCGTGACCAGTTCAGCAAGGCTGCGCACACGTTCAGAGACTGTCTCCGATTCTGCAACAATCCCCAGACCATAGCCGCCGCCGTAGCCGCCGCTATAGCCGCCGCCGTAGCCGCCGCTATAGCCGCCGCTGTAGCCGCCGCCATAGCCGCCGCCGTAGCCGCCGCCATAGCCGCCGCCGTAGCCGCCGCCGTAGCCGCCGCTATAGCCGCCGCCATAGCCATACGCTCCCGTTGTGGCAGCCGCCGCTGTAGGCACACCGCCACCGATCCTATCCTGGGTGTTCACCACCAGGTCCCGCACATCGTAGACGCGCAAGCTCATCCCTTGGGCCGTCGCGCCTTTCCCGACGAGGATGGTGTTTCCCCGCACGCTCCAACCGAGGTCGCGCCCCTCCAGCAGTATGTCCAGTATCTGCCTGACCGTGACGCCCTTCAGGGTGAACCTGACGGGTGCAGGAGCGGCTTCGAGATCCAACGCCACGTACGCGAAGTTGCCACCTGTGGCCTCTTGAAGATAGACCATTGCATCCACCAGGGGCGTCTCATCGAAACTCACGTCTATGCGGCTTGCCAGCACCTCCCTGGGGCTTGGCACCCTCGACAGCTCATCTGCGGAAGCCAGGGGCCCGGGGGTTTCGGCAGGTTCGATGCTCTGCGGGATCTCCACCGTCTTCGGCTCGTTCCCGGCCGCGCTCCTCGCCTCCGCCGGCCAGGTGGGGTCCTCGCTGCCGAAGCTGATCCCTGCAACGCGCCAAAGCGGCAGCGTCAGGATTCCCAGCTCGTTCTCAATCCTCACGGTGTCGCTCTTCACCGTCACTTCCCCTGTGATGCGGGGACCGCTCTTCAGCACGACCTGGTCCGCCAAAACACCGGCGGAGAACACGCACATCCCCGACGCAAAGATTGCGACACTTCGATATAACCCCTTCATCTTGCGCCTCCTCTGCAATTTCGTTACAAATCCCTCTAACTGGGATTCTACAATACCTTGCCCACGCCGGTCAACACTTTTGCCGCATCCCGACACCGTGCAGCACGCCCCCGCACACCGGCAGGCTTCGAACCAGGCGGATCAGAACCCGAGCTCGCGCCCCTCAAGCAACCGCTCGGCCGATGCCACGTCCCCCCTCCTGGTCAGATCGAGAACACCTCCGCTGGCGAGCATGACGCGCACGGGCACCCGCCCGGATTCGACCAGGTGAGAGACGGCCGTGGGCAGTTCCAGCTCCCCCCTTTCCGGGCTCGGCTCGATGGAGCGGCAGGAATCGAAGATCTCCGGCGTGAACCGGAACAGGTTCATGTTGACCCAGAGCTTGCCATCGCGGGCGTAGATCTCAGGCTGAGGGGGCTTCTCGACGATCTGCTTCAACTCCCCGCCCGGCCCGACAACTATGGCGGCGAAAGCCCTCACCCGATCAGCCGCGAAGTTGCCTTCGCGCACCAGCGCCTCACTCTCAAACGCCACCACGTAGCAACTGCGATCCTCAAGCCTGGCGAGCCGCCAGAGCGCGTCCGCCGGGTAAAGGTTGTCGCAATTGACCATCACGAAGGGGCCTGTCCCGGCGAAGTCCTCAGCCGCCAGGAGCGCGTCGGCAGTGCCGCGCGGCTCGGCCTGCACGGCGCAGGTGATCTCGGCCCCCGTCAGCTTTGCAGTGCGGCGCGCGTAGCCCGCGAGAACCTCGCAGTCGGGAGGCACAACGAGGCATATCTCGCGCAGCCCTGCCTGCAGCAGGCTGCCCACTACATAGTCCAGGAACGGACGACCATGCATCGGGATGAGGCCCTTCAGGCCTTGCTCGGCCATGCGCGCCACGTCTCCGCTCAGCGCCGCGCCTCCTTGCTCCTCCCTGCGCATTCTCCGGCCAAGCCCGCCCGCGAGAACCACTACCCGTTCCGTCACCAGCGATGAGCCCGCCACAGGGGCCGACTCCGTTCCCCGCCGCAGGCGAGTCGCCTCAGCGCCGGCAGACGACTTCAGTGCCGCCCGCGCACGGTTCCGGTATTTGCCGGGATAGGTCTTCCAGCGGTTGTGAAGCCACAGCCACTCGCCGGGCCACTTCCTGACCAGATCCTCCAGGTCCTTGGTGAAGCGCTGGGTGATCCGGAAGACCTCTTCCCGCTCGTCGGCACCCTTTCGGGGATGGATCACGTCCTGGATCACGATCCTGAACCGGTCAGAACCGCCAATCCGCCGGGCATAGGCGAAGACCACCGGCGCGCCCGTGTAAATCGAGATGCGCGCCACGCTCGTTACGGTCGAGGCCGGTCTGCCGAAAAAGTCCACCAGCACCCCATCGCGCCGGGCATCCTGATCGATCAGGAAGGCCAGGTTCTGTCCGCCTTTCAAGGCGCGGATGGCGTACAGCATCGAACCCCGTTTCTCGAGAATCCTCTGGCCCGTTGACTCACGCAGATCCCGCACGTGGACCTGAAGAAGCGGGTTGCGCATCGGACGCGCAAGACTCGCCACAGGGTAACCGGCGGCCGTGCTGGCGCTGCCGAGCAGCTCCCAGTACCCGAAGTGCCCGCTCACGAAGATAATGCCAGTGTCCTTGCTGATCCCTTCTATCTTCTCGGCGCCCTCGACCTCGATCATCCCGTCCCGCGCTCCGGACGCGGCGAGGCGCACGAGGCGCGACGAGTCAAGAACCGATGCGGTCATGAACCGGTAGTTCTCCCTGATCAACGCGCTGACCTGTGAATCGGTGAACTCAGGGAAGGCGCTCTCGATGTCGCGCGCCATGCGCTGCTTGCGGGAAGGTCTGTCCAGCACACGTGCGATGTCACCGACACGAACCGCAATCCGGTGGCCCCAGCTCCACGGAAGCAACAGGAAGACCGCCTCCAGCGCCCGCGCAATCAGGTACTGCACCCAATCAATGATTGTCGCCTTATACCTACGCCGCAACGCTCGTCTCCTGGAACCGCCCCGGGCGGGGCGCATGCACCATCCATCTGGGCAGGGTGTAATCTATGGCAAAGCCGACGTTTGCTGCAACGCCCCGTCAGAACCGGAAGCCGCTGCGGATGCTCCGAGTCGGTCTTGTATTACAATCACGCCAACTGCCACGAGGAGCAGCACAGTGCCTGCAAGAAAAGGAGACAACAGCAGGATCGTTCTGCTGGCGCCAAGGAAGCACAGCCCCATTGCTGCGAGTGCGGCCCAGAGCCACCTCTGCCCTGCCTCGTCACGCAGCCCGACCGCACACGCAATAATCACACCGCACGGAACGACCAGGTTCACATGGTGCGTGGTGAGGGAGACTCCGCTGAGGAGCAGGATGCCGAGCGGCACGGTGGCAAAGGCCGCCGCACGCACGGCAGCCGTCTCTTCTTTGCGGCGGCATATGACCCAAAGAGCCACCAGGCCCAGTCCGACAGCTCCGCACAGCACAGAGGCAATGCGATCGGCCTGCTCGGGCGAGAGGTTGAGCACGTTGACCATCCGGGTGTCGTCGTCTTTGCCCGCACGGATCGGCGTGAGGAACCTGTGTATTGCCGCAGTGAGGGACTGGTTGGTGGAACGATAGGGCCGGCCTATGAATCCGCGCGCTCCCTCTGTGCGGTATGGCGCAATGATGTGACGATACCAGGACATATGCTTTTCGAACGCGCCGGAGGGACCCCAAACCACCGCCGACATGAGCACCGTGCAGACCAGCCCGCCTGCCACCATGCCCGACAGGCACCTCCACCTGCGCTGGCACAGCAGGTAAACGCCGAACAGCGCCGGCAGGACTTTGAAGGACGCTGCAAAACCCAGCAGCGCCCCTGCTGTAAACCGCCTTCTGCCCTGCGCAAAGAACATCAGCGCAACGGCAACCGGCGTAATTACAAGCATGTCAGTCTCGCACCTCGCCAACACCGATCCGATGAACGGCGCCAGGAGGATCCAGTTCAAGGCGAACAGACCAAACTTCACCTTCTGCCCTTGCGGCTGCCACCAGACTGCGAGAACCCACGCGGCCAGAAGGCCGCCGAGATAGCCAACCAAAAAGAACAGCCCGCTGCCGACTCCGGGCCAACGCCAGAAGACAGAGAACGGGAAGAACGCGATCCCGAAGAATGGGGGGTACGCTCGAACGTGCCTATAGTCTGCGTAGGGGTCGAGGTCCTTGACAACAGTCCCCCAACCGAGCGCGCGAAACTCGCGGAACTCGGAGGAACCGTATTCGGCCTGTGTGTCCTTCGCCCCGCCGATCTGCATGGGCGAGTCATATCGAAGCTCCGGGACAAGGATCTTCCTCGGGATCTCAGCCCGCGTTACCGCACTGACGCCAATGGAAAGTCCGTACACGACGACGGCGACCCAGAACACCAACCTTCCTCTCGGTGATTCCAGGCCCCGCATGAGGCGGTTCAACGCCGCGACGATCCCGGATGACGTATTGCTCACTGCTCCGCGTACTCCTGCTCGATGGCCACGGCGTCCACATCGCTGTCTGGGAGTCCCAGCACTTTCCGCGCCGCTTTCAAGCCCATCTCGATGTAGCGGTCTCCGCTGGTGTAACGGAACAGGCCGTTGCGCCCTGCACACTGGAGGTTGTCAAACCGCCGAAGGCAGCCGAACACCGTTGACAGCGACTCGCGGTAAGAGTTGCAGTAGAGCGGATAGGCTTTGGGCAGGCGCGTCACACACCCGCCGGCGACCTCCGAAGCCTCGATCAGACCCAGCTCCTCAAGCTGACGGGCGGCGCGCTCCAGCAGGACCTCGTCAGGCTCATCCCAGATCGGTTCGTGCTGCTGGCAGAACTCCTCGACCACCAGCCCAGTCTTGTCCGGCGGCGCCATGGCCGGACTCCAGTTCTTGGGTTCGTGGATGCGGCCGAAGGAGGTGTCAGGATCCGGGAAGTAGATCCAGTGGTCCTGCGTCACCCTCTCTCGGTCGAGCGCGAGGAACATAATGATCATGTCCCGGTAACGCAAGCCGCGGGCCGCCTCTCGCACATCTTCAGGCAGGGGCGGGTCCATCATTTCAACCAGGTCGCTGACCGGGATCGTGGAGATCACGTAGTCGGCGTCGTAGCGGCGCTCCGTGCTCCCGTCCTTCACACACGCCGCGCGCACCCGGGTGCCGTCGTGCACCACCCTCACCACCGAGGCCGAGAGCCTTACGCGGTCCGAAGGCAGCGCCTGCGCCATTGTCTCCGGAATCCGCCCGAACCCCAACCTCGGGTAGAGGAACTCACCCACCAGCGAGTCCGGTCGTTGGCCGTTCATTCTGAACATGCCCTTGAGCGCCTCCCACAGCGACATCCCCTTGATGCGCTGTCCGGCGAAGTCCGCCGAAAGCTCCGTGCATGGCACACCCCAGACCTTCTCGCTGTAGCCTTTGAAATAGATCTCGTACAGCTTGCGGCCGAACTGGGATACCACCCAGTCCTCGAACGTCTTGATCGAACGCTCGCGGAAGATGCCATTCGCCTTCTCACAGACGTAACTGAGTCCCACGGCCAGGGACGTCAGCGGACCGAGCGCCCCCAGGGCGTTGAAGAAGCTCAGCGGGTAGTCTACGAACCGGCGCCGAAGGTAGATCCTGCTGATCCGTTGAACGGTCAGAACCTCGTCTCCCAGAAGCTCGCGCACAAGACCGAGAACTTCCGGATCCCGGCTGTACAGACGATGCCCCCCTAAGTCGAACCTGAACTCCTGCCACCGAACCGTGCGGGAAGCCCCGCCGACCGCCCTGCTCTTCTCCAGCACCTGCACGGGACAGCCGTGGCGTTGGAGGGCATACGCCGCTGTGAGGCCGGTCATGCCTGCACCGAGGATCACCGTATCACCCAATACTGTCTCCTTGCGACAACAAATGGCTCTCCTGGAGAAACCTTCGGCAGGTGACGATGCGGCCGGACCATCGCTCAACAAGGCGCGTGAGTATCCGCCAGGCAGGCTCCCCGACGTTGTGCGGCAGCACCCACTTCAGCGGCGCCCGCAGGCGGCCGGTCAGGGAGCGTGCGGCAAGCTCATGAAGGTGCAAGTAGAAGACGCACCCGTCACGAGGGATGAATCTCTCGGCCACCGGACTGCCAAGCCGCAGATACGTCAGGCTGAAGGGGACCAGGCCGGGTCGCAGGGCGCTCGTCGGGATCTCCACGATCCCCTCCCGTATGAATGGAGCCCATTTCCTTGGCGACATGTTCCGCACCGACGGGTACAAGCTCCCAAGCGAGGAGTCGTACTTATACTGTGTCTCTGCCAACAGCTTAAACCAGGCCGGCGGAACACGCAAGAAAGGGGCCCTGAATCCGATGACCTCAGCGCCCAGCTCGCCCGCAAGCCGTTTGCGGGACTCGAGGAGCTCGTGCTTCACGTCGGCCTCAGAGAGCCTGTCCAGCAAGCGATGACTGAGCCCGTGTGAAGCGATCTCGTGCACCTCTGCGGCACTGCGCAGGAGGTCAGAGCACTCGCCGAGCAGCTCAGCGACAACGAAGAAGGTCGCCTGCGCCCGATGGCGCTCCAGAAGGTCCAGGAGCCTGGGCAGCGTCTGTCGAATCGCTTCCGAACCAGCGACCGCCCAATCCCGCTCTGCATCTATCGTGAGGGCAAGGAGCGGCTCACGTGGCGCTGACTCACGCGGACTGGGGCCTGGCTCAACCACCTGGCTTGCTCCTTGTGGAGCACGGGTCGCCGGTGCGTCGCTGCTTGTTGACCATCCTCTGTTTCAAAGCCCCGAGCCCTGTGGAGACACCGCCGACTACCACAAGACCCGAGAAGACAGCGAAGCAGTAGAGCTGGGAGTTCACACGGAGAAACTTTTCGAGAGAATCACTGTCGAACACGTGGTCCATGTCCCGTTTTTCGAGCCGGAATGATCCGCCCGGCTCAACCGTGCAGAGCAGATAGTGATATGGGCCCTTCGGCTCCTGCAAGCGCCCGCCCGCTCCTCCCGATATGTACACCGGGATTCCCCCGATATCATCTTGCAGGTAGGAATGGATGTGTCCGGCGAAGACGGCGGTCACGTTGTGCGTCTTGAGGACACGCATGAGGTCCTCCGCCCCTGCCTCCAGCGCGTGGGACTTTCCAGGGCGCGGGTCACGAGGTGGTACGTGGGTATATACGAAGCACGCCTCGTATCCACCTCGAAGCCTCGAAAGCGTCCGGTCAAGCCAGGCAAGGTCTTCGGCGCTGCAACGTTCCCCGGAGGTGTCAAAGGCGACAAAGAGCGCATTTGCCCAGGCGAACCAGTAGCGGCGAGGCCCGAAACTCCCGCTGTAGAACAGGTAACGCTCTTTCGTATCCTCGTTTGCCCAATCAGTGTCGTGATTGCCGGGCACGGGGCAGAAAGGCACCGTGAGCATCTGCTCGTGCAGTTCGTGCAGCACCCAGTCGAACTGCCGCGCGTCGTCCCGACTCACAAGATCACCCATATGCAGGATGAAGCTCACGTCCTCGGCTTTTATCCGCGCAAGGATGTCCTCGAAGATGCCCATGTGCCCCTGGCTGTCGCCCACCACTGCGAACGTGAATGGGGCAGTTCCTTCAATCACTTCACCGGCGGGAGGCAATATGGCGGCCGGCGTCTCGGCAATCAGAAGCGACCAGGACAACTGGGCTGCCAGAATCAGAATCGCAGCGCCAAAGCAGCAGAGCCCGACGCGGGGCACGCAATGCAGTGCCTTGGTCGGTGTTCCGTCAGCCGTGTCGCCACGGCCCTTCAGGCCATTCGTCCCTGTTTCCGTGCTTCCGCTCATCTGGTAGGATCCTTCAATCGAAGGTTCGAGATCCTGCCCTCCGGCAGCGCCGAAGCGTCCCGGGAGTCCGGTTCAACGCCTCGCAGAAGGAGCATGGTGCGGTGCCCGACGTGTTCCCTCGCGAGCTCATAGCGCTCCAGCTCCGCCGGATCGAGGACTTCTTCGATCCGCTTCAGGTCACTTATCACGAGGGCGTCGGGGTCGGCGAGCATTATCCTTAACAAGTTCGCACTATCGATCAGCGGTATCCTGACGCGGCCCGTCCACAGGTTATAGACGCCCGAGTACTCATTCCCGTACAGGCACACCGCCTTGCCCCCGGCCGCATAGCGGTTGATGGTGGCGCCGAAATCCCTTCCCGACTTGAAGGTGTTCACCGCAGGTGTCAGCAACAGGTCTACGGGCAGCGAGAGCAGCAGCGTGACCACTGCCAGGACTACGGCCCTGCGTGTGGCCGGCCAGTGCGATGAGAACGTTGCCACGATGGACATAACCAGCGGGATGCCCAGCATGGCAAGAGCCGCCGCCGTCCGGACGGGCGTGAGAAAAGCCCGTATCTCCGTGCCGAGGTTGGCTTCGGCGTACATCCTCTGGATCATCGAGGGCGCAAACAGCACCCCCGCCATCAGGGTCAGGACACCCAAAGCGACGGAGGCGAACGCAGCGCTGAAGAGCCACTTCTCGGCTCGGAGAGCCCGCCCCATGCCCTCACGACCTGACGTTAAGTACCAGGCGCATACTATGCCCACCGCAGGCGTGGCGGGAAGGACGTAGTTCATCCGCTTCCCGGACATCAGCGAGAAGAATGCAAAGGGCACAACCAGCCACAATGCGCCGAGGAGGATCACACCGTCCTCGCGGCGCCATCTCCGGAAGGCGGCCACGACGGCCAGGGGCAGGAGGAATGACCACGGGAAGAAGTAGTACGGCCACCACAGAATGTAGTAGTAGAAGGGGCCGCGATGGCTGTATGAGCCTACGGCGCGACCGATGTTCTGCTTGAGCAGGATGGTGCGCGTGTACTCGGGTCCACCGGCCAGGATCGCTGGTATGAGCCAGCCCAGCACCACCACAGCAAACGCTGCAAACCCGAGCGCATGCGCCGCGCCGACGGCCTTGATGTTCCTGCGGTTCACGACACCATAAGTCAGGAGGATGAGGGCAGGGACCAGGAACCCTACAGGGCCCTTCGTCAACGTGGCCAGTCCCATGGCGACGTAGCAGCCCAGCCAACAGAGCAGCGCAGAGCCCCCTCGACGGTGGAACGCGGTATAGCCCAGCGCAACAGCCGAAGTCACCAGAAGGGTGATAAGCGGGTCCAGCACGCCGATTTTCGCAAACTGCATCAGCAGCAGAGACGTCAACGCAACGACCGCAGCCAGCAGGCTCGCCGTGGGTCCGATGCGGGGCCGACACAGCAGGTAGGTGATCACAAGTGTCGCACAGACAGCCAGGAGGCTCACGATCCGTCCCGAGTTGTAGCCCACTCCCGCCTTCCACAACAGCCCGGCCAGCCAGAAGAACAGGGGCGGCTTCTCGCTGTAGATCTCTCCGTTCAGGTGAGGGATGACGTAGTCGCCGAGCACAACCATTTCCCGGGCCACTTCCATGTAGCGCGGCTCGTCGGGATTCCACAGGTCACGGGTGAACAGGCAGGGCACACTGGCCAACAGAACCAGAGATACGATCACCGCGACGTGGATCGCAACGCTGCCTGGCCTCTCGCTCACTGCGTCGTTCCTCGTTCCTGCGCTCCCCGAGCTTGCTCACGCTCGCGGCGCAGCAGCATCAGGTTGCGCACGTAGACAAAGCTTCCGGGCGATTGGCCCAATACGCCCGCCAGGTCGTGTTTCCACAAGGCGTAGTAACTCAAGAGCATCAACGCGCCGACGATGCTCAGGTGCCAGAACACCAGGGGAATATGGCTCCTTCCCCGCCGTTCGGAGGCTATCCACTGCACGAGGAAGCGCGCCGCGAACACCACCTGGCCACCGAGGCCGAACACTACCCAGCACCGCCCGTACCAGCTATCGGGCCACCAGGATCCCCGCTCCGCCAGAGCGGTGGCCAGCGTGAGCATTCCGTTCATTCGATTCTCTCCTCCACCCGATACCGCAGCCAGCGTGACATCATCCAGCGCACCGCGAACAGGTCACGAAGGCCGCGGAAGAGTCTGTTGCGGATGCCATACTTGGCCCGGCCCCAACGGCGGGGGCGGTGCTTGACCGGCACCTCGCTCACCGAACAGCCGTCCTGCCTCAGCAGTGTGGGCAGGAACCGGTGCATGCCATTGTAGAGCTTCAGCCCCTTGAGAGCCTCCGCCCTTATCGCCCGTACCGAACACCCCACGTCGCGGATACTCTCGTGGGTGAGGGTGTTGCGCACCCAGTTCGCGATCCTGCTCGAGATACGGCGCACGACACTGTCGTGCCTTTTCTCGCGATAGCCGCACACGACGTCCCATTGGTCCGCAAGCCTCACGAGTTCAGGGATGTCGTTGGGATCATTTTGCAGATCCGCGTCCATGGTGACCACCACCCGTCCCCGCGCGGCCTTGAAGCCCGCGTCAAAGGCCGCCGTCTGCCCGTAGTTGCCGTCGAATCGCAGAACGACAAGCTCGGGCGTCCTCTCCTTGCACTGCTTCAACAGATCGAAGGTGCCGTCCGTGCTGCCGTCGTCTACGACAATGATCTCGTAACGCCCCCCCAGGCGGGCTATCACGGCCCTCACCTCATCAACGCATCGGCCAATGCATTCTTCCTCGTTGAACGCGGGGATGACGACGGATATGTCAACGCCGGATTTGGTGTCGTCAGCAACCATGATCGCCCGCTTCACCATGGAGGGTCTTGCCGGGAAAACCCATACCACCACCCAGGATTGACACGACAGCGCCAATGACAAGTGCACGCCGGATCGGCACGCTTCCGCACAGTCTTTGCGGCGAAAAAACATTATATAGTATCGTGCCAGGCTTGCGGAAAGGTCAACGGTACATTAAGGGACTGTTGCGAAACCCGCCGGGGACGAGCGTAGAGTTGTCACCCTGAGCGCAGCGAAGGGTCTGAAGCGCCGCAGGAACGAGATTCTTCGCTTCGCTCAGAATGACCTGGCCGGTTTTGCAATAGCGCCTAAAGCTCCGTAATCTGCGGAAGTCGCGTCGGCCATGAGCGCCTTGAACTTGAGCTCCCCTCCCGTTGGGGCTTGCCCGCCGTCCCCCTGCTCTGCGAAGCCCGCTTCGCAGGGCGAAGAAGAGGTGTGGCGGGGTCACGTCCTGTAGGCATAAGGAACTGTTGACATCAGATGCTAGAATGGGTAACGTGCGGCCACGGTAGGGTGTGCCGAGACGCGGATGGAGTTTGTCGCTGGCGCGGCTAGTCTGCGGGAATCCAGACGTGCTTTTGAGGGGGAGGGTGGCTTTATGAGCATGTTCCCAGGGAAGCGTTTTGTGTGGGCGTTGATTGCAGCGTGTGTTTTTGGGGCCGCCGTGACGCGGGCAGCGGTACCGACTCCGACGCCTCGCAACAGTCCGGAAGCGCTGCGCGACTTCGGGGTTGAGAAGAGTGAGCCGATAGAGAGCTCGTTCTTCTTCTACGCGGGCAAGTACGTGGAGATGCCCTACGTCGTGGAGCGCCGGGGGTTGGACATCCTGATAAACGGTCACTGCGTTCGGCCCGGACCTGAGTATCCGCCGTTTGAATACGACGTGAGTCAGGACCCTGGCGACCCGCCGCCGGGCGCCAGTCCCTTCGATCGTGTGCCGAAAGGGACAGACCGGAGGACTACCTACTGGGCGAGAAAGAACGCTTACCTGCGTGCGCATTACCATGGGTCCGCCTACGTTGAGAAGATGGTTGAGAACTACCGGAAATCCACGCAGGTCGCGAGCGTGGAACCCCGCGCAGGTTCTCCAGTCGAATACGTAGTGACGCTCAAAGACGGTAGCACGGTAAACGTCGACTTTGTCGAATCGTTTAAGGCTATACCGCGGGACAAGGAGAGCGACCTGAAGAGGGCGCGCCAACAAATGCAGGACTTCGAGGATGGGCTGCGTGGGGGCGGAATGATGCTGATCTGGCGCGGGAGGGAGGTGAGCACTGGTGGGCCAGGGTTGGTTGACATCATTGGTGCTCTTCTGTCATCTGAAGACCCTGAAGTGAGGCTCGAGAACCTGGAGAAAGCGGGGTTCACGTCAAGGCCTGCGCAAGTCTTGGCAGCCGAATTCGAGCCTTCAGAGCAGCTCAAAGCCCGCTACGAGGCAATGAAGGCAGGCGCTGCAGATGCCGAGAGCAAGAGGGTCAGGGAGGCCGCTGTCAGCGAGATGGAGGGGGCGCTTGATATCGGGAAGGTGCCAATCGTCGGTGAGCTTCCGGCAAAGGAAGAAATCGCTGAACCTGAGGTTGAATCGCCCGCCGAGTCGCCAGCCGCTGGAGCAGAGCAAGACGGCGGCAGGGGCGGGATGATAGCAGTGGCTGGGGCCATATTGGTCGTCTGCGTGGTTGTCGGGATAGCCCTCCTGTTAAGGGGCAAGCGAGCCGCGCGCGCAAAGGGCTAAGCCGGGAGTGCGCCTGTGCCGCATTCTGCAAGTCAGGAGGAATCTGCAATGGCGAAGCTTTTCATGAGTGCGTTGCTCGCACTGCTTCTGGCCTCCTGCACGCATTACGAACCCTATCCGGCTCGCTGGGCGCCCCTGCTGCCATCGGATCCCTGCACCTGCCCCGACATCTCCGGGACGTACTTCGACTCTGGGGAGCTAAGCGACGGCACGTCCGATGAATCACTAGGGATATCACTCAGTTATAGGCTCTGCAGCTGTCTTTCGAAACCTGTACCCCGTGATGCCGTGCCCACGGGCAACCCCATGGATTTATTCCGGGCGCGGGGGAGCGAGCCGGTGAAAACTGTCAGAATCCGCCATCCGAGCATGGACACAATTGAGGTATCCGTGTTCAAGGACAGCGCGCTGTCGGACACGTGGATTCTCTCCAAGGCCAAAGGCGAGTTTGGCTGTGAAGCTCAGGGAGTCCTAATCCCATGCCGAGCTGATTTTCGTATCGGCGAGGGTTTTTTTGTCGGCTGGTGGTGGAGTAAGACCTACTTGTATAAGAGCAGCGATCAGTGCCTGGTCACGAATACTGTGGGGACAGTGGCGGGATTGGACATGATTTTTCCCGTGTTGCCCTTTCCCGTGTTTGGCCGCGGTTCGAGGTGGCACAGATTCAAGCCGACAGTTGCGGGAGGCCCTTGAGCTGGGGACCCTCAGCCGTACTGGATCACCTCCCACGGGTCCTCCCAGACGGGGACGTCGCCACGCCACTGCCGGCGGATCACCTTTTTCTCGTCGAGGAACATGACCCGCTGAAGCAGCGTCGCCTCCGGGGTCGCCTCGTCGGCATGGCATGGAACCCCGTCCTTGCACAGCGGGCCGTCGGGGTCGCGCTTCAACAAGACCTCGATGAGCTTGTCAACCGTCGGGTTCTCCGACAGCTCCTTCATGTAGCGGGCCATGCTGCGGAACTGCCCCTTGCACTTGCGCCAGTAGGTCGCCTCGTAGCAGTCGTCGTCCTGCCCGGTCTCGCGCAGGTACAGCTCGCGCTGACGGTCGATGAACTCGGCAAGCTCGGCGTCCACCGCGCCCATGCCCGTGACGTAGTTTATGCCGTTGCTGTCCGGCCCGCGCGTCGCGACGCGGCAGCGGGACGTCTTCTCGAAGGCCATCGAGTTGCCCTTGTCATCGTGCACAAGCCGGTTGCATCCACCCCAGAAGTAGCAGTACCTGACGAGGAACTCAGTGGCTTCATCAACGGTGGTGCAATGCTTCGGGCACAGCGCCACCGCGTCGGCGGGAAAGATCTCCGGCGGGGTCTCGTCAATATGCAGCCCGCTGCCCGCACCGTCCGGCATCAGCGGCGGAAACGGCCACGGGCCGGGGTTCGTGATGGGCGGGTCAGGGATGAATCCTTTGAGGGGAGCATCCACGTTCTTGGCGTGGATGGCGCCACGGTCGGACTCGGGCATGTAGATCACGCGGCATTGCTCGCGCAGCTTCCTTTCCGTCGCAAGACCATAGAATGACTTGCCCTCCTCCACCGGCAGGCGGTAGTCCTGCCAGAACACCAGCGACTCGGCAAGCGCGACCAGGTCCTTGCTCAGACCGGCGTCAACCATGCCGCGGTACCGCTCAAAAAGGAGGTCCCGCTCTCCGCGCAGCTCGGGATACCGCGTCAGGTCCGGCACAGCATCAAGCCGTTCCTTGTGGAACGCAAAGACCCTGGCGACGACGGCTTCCACGGGACAGCCCAGCGCGCTGGCAACCTCGCGGGTTTTATCGCGGTAGTACCGGCGCCCATCGTCATACCCTACCGCCCCGTAAGTGATCCCGGCAATAATCGCCCTGCCCTTCTTCAGTCCCGCTTCGTACGCCTGTTCACGTTCCTCGCTCTGCATGTGAGTCTCCGTTATTGCCTTGCCGTACGTCAGAGAGTCCAATGTTACCCCCTTGCGTCCGGGCGTGTCAACGAAGCCGCCCATTGCCGATCGCTCAAGTGAGCCATGGCGTGTGCGGAGGTTTTTCGGATCTGCGGGGACACCTTGCAAGGACTGCCCGCGGACTGCCCCACAACGCCGAGGAATAAAAACCTGACCCCTCGAACCAGCGAGCGTCCGGTCCGGCGAGACGCCGGACCTACCCAATACGGGTATGCGCGGCTCCGACTACTCACTACTGACTGCTGACTACTGACTGTCCTGTCGGGAGCTCGTAGTTCGCCACCAGCTCCGAGATCAGCCTCACCTTCTCGATGTCGGCCGGCGGGGGAAGCTCGTCCGAGACGCCGAGAATGAGGTTGGGGGCGAAAAGGTCGAGCACGCGCGTCGCGAACCCTGCTACCTCTTCGTCGCTGCATCGGGGCAGGAAAAGGATCGCCGGGATGCCGTCCAGAAGTATCGTCTCGCCCATCGCCTCTTTCAGCTCCTCCAGAGTCACGTCCCCCTGCGGCAGGGGCGTTGCGCCCTCGATCCCGTCGAACCCTGCCTGATTGATGAACGGCAGCAGGGCTTTAAGCGAGCCGTCCATGTGGATGTGACAGAACTTGCCGCTGGCGTGCACCTGTTCGACCCGCTTGCGGTAATACGGAAGAAGATACCTCTCGAAATAGCGCGGCGAGGCCACGTTGGCGTCTATGTTCTCGCCGAAATTGAGTATCTGCACCGGCGAGTCGCAGACCACCCGATACATCGCGTCATCCGACTCGTCACAGGCCTTCAGGAAGGCTTCGGTTTCCTTGCGGTAGTCGGTCAACGCATAGACGGCGCTTTCCAGGCCCATGTAGCTGATGGCGAGCCGCTGGTAAGGGGAGCGTGCGTAGAAGGTCTGGGTGACGCCCCGGGGACCGAAGGCCTTCTCCGCCTCTTCGAAAGCCTCGCGGTCGAAGTAGAACTCGGTGTGGTCGAGGATGTATTTCATGACTTCCATGTCGGCGGGAGTCTTCAGCGGATACTCCGTCTGATATCCGCCGGTCCCTTCCTGGCACTTTCGGACAACTTCGCGCAGCGAGCCCAGTGGAGTCTCGTGGATCGTTATCACATCGCGCCCTTCCTGGCGGGTGTGGTGAACGACGGTGTCGTCGGTGCGGGTGCGGAAGAGGTGGAGGTCGAGGACTTCGGGCGGGTATCGCGGGGAGGCGCCGAGGTCGTCGTAGACCTGGAGCATGGACATGCCGCGGTAATACTCGGGCACGGTGTCCGTGTCGCGCCGGCCGTTGTACCAATAGTAGATCCTGGGCTGCCAGACGATCCTGTCAACCGGCCTGTGCTGGAAGGTGCGCAGGATTCTCTCGCGGAACGTCATTTCTCTGCTCCAGGTCCGGCGAGACGCCGGACCTACCCAACATCGGTAGGCGCGGCGTCCCCGCCGCGCACCGTACCCGGTCCGCCGGGGACGGCGGACCTACCCAACATCGGTAGGCGCGGCGTCCTCGCCGCCCAACATCGGTAGGCGCGGCGTCCCCGCCGCGCACCGTACGCGGTCCGGCGAGACGCCGGACCTACCCAACACCGGTAGGCGCGGCGTCCCCGCCGCGCACCTCACCAGGTCCGCCGCGGACGGCGGACCTACCCGTGGCATTCGTACGAATGGTGGACCTATGCATCAGTCTTTTCATCCCCATGATACCATCTGTTCCACACATGGGGATACAGCGCGGGATCGTCGACCAATCCGGCACGCAGGGGATTCTCCCACACGTAACGCACCTTCTCCCGCAGATCCTCTGTCGATCGTATCACGCGTTCGTAGAAACCTTTCTGCCAGACTTTGCCGGTTCGTTGCCGAGACTCGTTTATCCGGTGTGCGGCGTACCCCTTCAGCGACTGAACGATCTGGCTTATGGACCACTCCCTGCCGTCCTCCGCCGCGGCAGGCGTCAGAATAATATGCACGTGGTCGGGCATGCAGACGACCTCGTGCAGAATATAGCGTTTCTCATGGAAATATCGCGCCGCGCGCACCACGAGATCCCGTTCCGACGACGCCAGGGTCAGCCCTGCGGTGCGGAACGTCACCATCAGGGGGTAGCCGGTGAACTGCCAGCGCTTCATGTTGTTGTGCTGCGGAGACATGATTCGTCACGTCAAACGGGTAGCCCCGGCGTCCTCGCCGGGGGGCACATCCGCCGCGCTCCATACCCCGTCCGGCGAGACGCCGGACCTACCCAACACCGGTAGGCGCGGCGTCCCCGCCGCGTTACTACATACGGGGTCCGGCGAGACGCCGGACCTACCCAATACCGGTAGGCGCGGCGTCCTCGCCGCGCACCGTACGCGGTCCGGCGAGACGCCGGACCTACCCAACACCGGTAGGCGCGGCGTCCCCGCCGCGCACCGTACGCCTCGCGCAGAAGGGAGCGAACT
>Ga0315291_10003103_pt1 | contig 21486 bp, 20 predicted proteins | sample YL17G12_20_MG_FD_203070 | JGI IMG/M metagenome (GOLD analysis project Ga0315291, IMG submission 203070) | Sediment microbial communities from Yellowstone Lake, YNP, Wyoming, USA - YL17G12_20 | ecosystem: Environmental > Aquatic > Freshwater > Lake > Sediment | place: USA: Wyoming | collected... | reverse complement strand
CGCAATGCTCCCACCTGGAGAAACAAACATGTGGTTCAGCTTTATGAACGCATATGCACGAAGAAAGGACACACCAAGGCAATCGGTGAAGTCGCCAGACACCTGGCAGAAGCTGCATTCTGGGTGCTCAAAAAAGGTGAACCTTATCGAGAACCTAAACCTCACTTGCCAAAACAGGCGTAAGCGCGTGACGAAGCTGGCTCAGTGAGAGCCGGAGATTGATTGCGAAACGCCTGTTGGACATGCTCTTGCCACATTAAGCAGTGGCGAATAGATGCTTCCGGTAAGTCCGGTTGAGCTTGATAGGTAGTATGCAATTATTAAAGATCTGTATTACCCTTGACAGTCGAAGCACTTTCATAGATGCTTCGTCGGACTTTAAACCGTCCTCCTCGCAACAATGCGGTGCCCTCTCAACCTCCCCTCTCCCGAATCAATTCGTTCGGGATGCAAATTTACACAGAGCGGAAATTAGGGGAGGAGAAGAACGTATACAAATTCACGAATTTTATCGCGGTTATTGGCGCAACCCAAAAAGGTCGCATAAAGCCCGGTCCTGCAAAATTTATCTAAAGGCACAATATCTGAGATGGCAATAAATAAGGAGACGCCCCTTCGGGGTGGTATTCAGTAAAGGAATGATGGTGGATTTTATATAGAAAAGTAAATCTCAAAAAATTACTTATTAAATGAAGAATCGAATGGAGTGGGTAGATTGACTTTGCAACTTAACCCGTTTTTATGTGAAACAATCGAGAAATAGTGAAATGTGATTGATCCAGTAGTTCTTTGGGTAAAGAGAATATTATCCTGAATCTACCAATTTTAAAAACGACCTCCCAAGATCAAAGCAGGGGAGGTGCAACGAGATTTCACATCACTTTATATAGCTTATCGCCTTCCCGCACAGAATCATCCACCTTCAGAGCCACATCCATCCCTGGACCAGCAGACTCGATTTTGCCATGTTCGATCTCGAGAGAAGCGACGTGCATAACCAAATCTGTGATGTGACCCTTGATATGAATTTCATCACCCAGGTGGATTTCATCGATAAGATTCAGGACAGCAACGCTCAAGCGGGAATAATAATGTGTGACTGTGCCAATATGCTTTTCCATAAATCACCTCTCCTAACTTGAGAACACAGACGAAAGCAAACACTGTCTTGAATTTTACCTCTCAGACGCAAAAGCGGGGAGGTTTTTTATTTCCTAGTTGTGCCCAATATCTGCAATAACGCGACCGAGTGAGAACAGAGGCGGATGGTATTCCAAACCCATTCAATCTGAAGGGGATTATTTATTGAGGAAATGCTCAACGACCAAGATATTTTTGGGACCAATACCAAATGACGCTGCTGGCTGGTTTGCCGTGAATAGAGATTGATTTGTCCTGAAGGATGGCGGGGGGATAATAGCCCAATGAAACATAACCTGAGATCCAGCCGCGTTGATTGATGGCTGAGAGAACTGCGTTATAAGCATTAGCCTGATCCTGTAGATTCAGGACAAGCTCAGGTATATCCGGATTGGGCAGGTTGAGCAAGTCATAGTCGAGACAGCCCCCACCGGCGATAGCGATACAACCACTGGTTCCTCGATCAATAGACGGGTATGATATGGCGATAATAATAGGTTTCCCAATCCGTTGCTGGAAAGGTAATATATCCTGATCAAATATTGAACCTGCCTGTGCTTGCATTTCATCCAGGGACGCATTTGGCTGGCTTGCCAGGGCTGCTGACCATGAAATGTAGACTTGATCGACTGCATCAAGGAATGGAGGGGGATTCTTAATCCCATCTGGATATGACAGAAACCAGGCTATCGTACCGGTATATCGCTCACGCACCTGGCTGATCAAGGCTCGCCAGCGGATTTCGGAATCCTGTGGAACATTGCTGGGAGAACCATCGCCAAGCAATCCACCAGGTAATGCCGGGTTCAACCAGTCACCTCCCAAAATTAGCGGGGAGGCGTTTGTATCTGCTGCAACACTAGCGTGGTGCAGGATGAAATTCGTATATCTTTCAAAAAAAGAAACCCACCATGGAAAATCACGGGTAGCATTTTGCCACCATGTACTGACCTGGGTGGGGAAGTTAGGTGTTGGAAAAATCCCGACGTTTAAATTTATTCGTCGAGCAGTGTTGATTGAACTGACCAATTCGCGCCAGAGCATATCCTGCGAGGGTGAAGGTTCCAGTATAGGAGGTGAACCATTGGTAAATGTCCAGGTAGGGTTGAGAATTAACCAATTTACATCAAGACTTTGGACTTCATTGATTGCATTCGGCAACAAGGGTCCCCAAGAGGGGTGGTAGTGGGATTGGAAGGATACCCCGGCAATAAAATCCGCACCCCTGGGGGAAACTTGAATTCCCGCAACGCTGGCAGGTGTATTGGGTTCGTTAAGCCATGCCCAGCTTAATACTTCATCCTTTATCGTTTCAGGATTTGAGCTCGGATGCGCTTCGCGGCCTGGAGGATTTATCCCGCCAGTGGCTATGTCATCTGCACTCCCGCATTGATACTGCCGGCAGTAACGGTAATGCAAGGATGATAGATTGTTAAAAGGTCCGGTCAAATCAAATCTCCAGACAGGTTCACCCAGGGAATTGGTGGCAAGCCACATTGGAAGGGGTTCAAGCCATCCAAAGCCTGGGTTGAATTGGATCGAGACAACCTCATTTTGGGGTGTATCAGCTGGCACTTTGACTTCAAAACGGATTGGATTGGTGATGCCCGAATGCCAGGCTTCAACAACATCATTTTCTTCAATGCTGGTATTAGGAACGATCAGCTGGCGCAGGCGGATTGACCCCTGTGATGTGGCTTCTGAGCTCCAAAGACCATCTCCAAAGGTATATTTATATTCAAGATAAGTGCCGGCGGGGAGATTTAATGTCACCATATATCTCCCATCAGGAAGCTTGCCTAAAAGTGGCATCCGGGATGCCAGAGTACTGACCCCCCCATAAAGATCAGCGTAAGTATTCCCCAATTGATAGAGATTTCCTGCTAACCGGATGGGAGCATCTGAGGGAGTATCTAAAGGGACATTAATGGTGAATATAACGGTCACAAGTCTGGTGGGGCTCATTTGAACTGATACAGGAGTCGTCGAATCGGCTGCAACCACCGCGCCCTGTTGATAAATGCTAAACGAACCATCCAATGCATAAAAAACCACGTTGTGGGTGCCTCGTGGCAATCCTTCAAGCAGGAAAGTTCCATCAGCGAGGGTATAGGCTTGTTCGCCTCCGGCTGTGACGAGAATGTTTGGAATAGGCTTACCGGAAGTAAAATCTGATACTTCACCCATGATGCGCCCCTTTGGACCAAGATACTCGGAATCTGTCCAACGGCTGATCACATCCTCAACCGTCCCGGGCCCTTCAACATGATAAAGACGGTAGCGAACCGGTCTATCATTGTACAGATGTTCATCAACGAAGGTGGCTCCTTCCCGATTATAACGATACTTGAGCACTTTGTCTAAATAGAAAGGCAAAGTAACTGAATAATGGAGACTATCCTCTGCTTGCATGATGTATTTATGGGGATTAAAAGCCAGACCAGTAACTTCATCTAGAAAGGTAATGTAGATAGAATCACCTGCAGAAAGTGGCTCAGCGATTGTCACTCTGAATGTGACCATCGTTTGTTGAATATCTGATACAGGGGTGATTTGTGGATTGGTCGAAGATTGAACTATTGGGGGAGGAAAATTACATCCCCCTACCATAGTTAAAATAAATAATGCGAGAGAGCCTATATGAAACCATTTTCTAATTAATATATGCATAAGATGATAAATCCACTAAGTTAAGATTATAGATCAGGTTGGTGATGCTGTTATTAATTGGAAGTCCCATTAATTTTATCATCTTGACATGGCAATTGAAGAAGCTCTTAATAAACTGTATCCTGCGGAGGTGTAGAGCAAGAGAAAATCTTGAGCCATCCGCAGGATACATGTCTTGGATTGGAAAAAGGCTATATCTTGACTGGACTGAAATGCTTAATATCCAAAATCGATCCAATCCGTTTAGATTTGGGCTTAAAAACCGCTTCTACCATCAACCCGATCTCGACTTGATCGGGCTCTATTTCGCCCAAGCGGTGAATTAATCCGCCATCTCCGAAGCGGATGAATGCGACAATCTCGGGTTTTTCAAGAGGGCTACCATCAAGGCTAACGTAGAGGAAAGTATATGTAACCACATCCCCAATGGTGCCGACGTCCACCCATTCATCCAGCTTGCGAAGGCATCGCTCACAGAAAGCTGCGGCAGGTACATAGGTATGGTCGCAATGTGGGCAATGAGTACCCAGGATGTGGCCCTCATCCTTTATCGTACGAAAGAATTTTTCGCCTGCCAACCCATAGGTATAGCGGTTGGTCACAGGTAATTCACCCTGCCATGATGCGGGTGCTTTTGGATCTCGTTGTAGGAGTGTCATCGTCATACCTCCTTGATGGGCTTGAAATACAAAATATCATTGATTGAGCCTTGTCGTTCTTCAGCGGGTTTCCACACCGCTTTCACGCGCATCCCAATCTTTACTTTTTTGGGATCGATTTCTCCAAGCATGTGCATGATGCCATGCAGGGGTGATGCACCATCAATGTCAATCACTGCGGGGATTTCCGGTTGCTTGATCCGCTTGACGTCCCAGGTTACATAGCAAAGTGAGAATGTATTGACCGTGCCAGAATCGTTCAATGGCACAAATTCATCCATGGGTCGATAACAAAACTCGCAAAACGTCCTTGGAGGAACCACGATTTTCCGACAGTTTGGACAGTGACTGCCAAGGATCACACCGGCTTTCAAGGAAGCCAAATAGCTACCTATGCCAACTCCGGTGTCCCAGGCATAAATGCCATTGAGCTTATCGAAATTGAACAATATTTTTCCATCGGTGAAATCTTGTTCGCTTAAGGATATTCCTGGAAACTCTTTGATTTTTGCGGTCATATTATTCTCCTCATTTCCCCATGACGACAACCGTACCGACTTGCATAAGATCGCCCCAGGCTTGAGCTACACCACGCCTTGGCTGACCTGGAACCTGTCTCGCCCCGGCTTCACCCCGTAATTGCCAGAATAACTCTGCAATTTTCATGAGTCCAGCGGCTGCAATGGGGTTACCAACGCCCAAAAGACCACCTGAGGGGCAGATAGGCATGTTACCCGAACGTGAGGCAGTGCCATCACTATATAATTCAGCGGCTTTACCCCGTTCGGCGAGCTGCAAACCTTCCAAATGGTGGAGAGCTTTGTAATCGAAGGGGTCATAGGGTTCGGCAATATTGATTTCCTTGCGAGGCTCTTTAATACCAGCCATATCATAAGCCATGCGGGCGGCATATTCCACATAACGGGGGTAGGCCAGTTCCCGATTGGTCCAATAGGATGTGTCCAGGTGCCAGCCGACGCCTTCAATCCAAACTGGCTTGTCGGTGATCCGTTTGGCGATATGTTCTGCAGCCAGAATCACAGCGACGGCACCATCGGAGACCGGGCTGACATCAAGGCGTTGGACCGGCCATGCCAGCACTTCGGAATTGAGGATATCTTGGAGGGTGATATCTTTGTCACCGAGGAGAGCGCACGGGTGGTCTGCAGCGTTCCTTTTATGCTGCACAGCGACCTGAGCAATGTCTGCTTTGGAGATGCCGTAGGTGGTCATATAGCGGTTCATTTCCATGGCAAAAATCCAAAGCAAGTTTGGTTTAAGCGGGCGTTCAGTGGTGTGATCGAATATGGTCATAAAGGCAGCTTGCGCATGAGGATAATAAGACGACATCTTTTCCTCAGCCACAACCATGACAACATCGAATAACCCCGAAGCAATGTGGTACCAACCCTGGATAGGCACAAACACTCCAGTTCCACCGCCGACATATGAGCGCATATAGGGTTTTCGCCAGGCACCTGCTCCGTCACTTACATACTCGCCATTGAGGTGGACGCCGTCAAAAGCATCAGGGGCAGTTCCAAAGCATACCGCTTCGATATCATCCATGGTCATCTCGCAGGATTCGAGTGCCATATGAGCAGCTTCCCAGGTCAGCTCTTTTGCAGTCTCCTGAGCGCGACGAACGAATTTAGTCATACCAGCACCAACAACGGCTACTTTTTGCATTCCCATATTGGCATCCTTTCTAGTTGGCAAGGATCAGAACTGCACCACTGGTAGTTGGCACGCCACGCCAGGATTGTGCCAGACCAAGGTTGACATTTTCAATTTGTCGCGGACCGGCTTCTCCTCTAAGCTGGAGGACAATCTCGAGGGCGCGTGCCAGACCATTTGCTTCAAGGAGATTTCCCATCCCAAGACTCCCACCAGAGACATTCACGGGGAGACCACTATCTGGACTGGTAAAACCTTCCAAGGTTAATGTGCCTGCCTCACCTTCTCGACAAAATCCCAGAGCTTCTAGGGCTTGCAACTCTTTATAGGCGTAGGTATCATCCACTTCAGCGATGTCAATGGCTTCCAGTGGATTATTGATGCCTGCCTGCCGGTAGGCCATTCTGGCAGCTTCCTCAGTATATTTGGAGTGTGCCCAGTCCCGGTTCTCAAGTGCGGGGGAATCATTATTCCAGCCAGTGCCCAAAATCCAGATTGGCTTATCGGACAGGGATAAGGCTTTTTCCTCCGATGCCAGGACCATGACGATGGCACCATCAGCGTGCACTGCAATCTCACGTGATCCGAGAGGCCAGGAAATGACTGGACCGGATAGAACATCTTCAAGGGTTAGGTTCGCTCCATATGGGGCGAGGGAATTACTTAATGCGTTAAATCTATTTTTTATCACCACCGCTGCGCATTGTTCACGAGTGGAATCGGTCTCAAACAGGTAGCGGTTCATTTCCAGACCAGCGATGAAATGACTATTTAATTTTAGAGGTCGATTTAATATAGGGTCTTGCGCATAGGCAGTGACCTCGGGAAGGGTCTTGATATTCGAGGCCTTACTGTGACCTTCAATAGCGACGATATCAAATTGTCCGGTACGGATTAACATATACGCAGTTGCGATGCCGTGTAAGCCATCCCCAGTAATGGTGTGCACAGGTTTGAGTGCTCCCCCAATTTGGTCTGGAGTGTATTCGTCAAAGATGCTTGTCCCCTCGTGAAAATCTTCTGCTACAGTCACAAAACTCTCGACATCGCGGCGGGGATCTACTCCGGCATCGGTATAGGCACGCATCGCAGCTTCATATACCATTTCCTTATACGAGTGTTCGGGTGTGCTAGGTCGAAAACCTATACAGCCTACGCCCACAATGGCAACTCGATCATGCATGGATACCTCCTTCTATGATCCTCAATATGTATGGTGACAGTTTGATTTGGTCTTATGTAGCGGATCGATTAAACCTTATTCAGCGCCTCCTTTTGTTTGGGTGATCGATTGCGTTGAGCGAAATAAGCAAGACCAATGCTGATGAAATATAAGACAATCATGGGAGCCATCACGAGACCCATATTAACCGGGTCTACCGTGGGTGTTATGGCAGCTGCAAGGATAGCAATAATCACGATTGCTAACCTCCATTGTGAAGCCAAGGTTTTCGCTTTGATCAAACCAAGGTTCGCCAATAAATAAATTACCAAAGGAAATTCAAAAGTAACCCCGATCCAAAACATAATCAGGGTCACAAAATTATAATACGAGGAAGGGCGAGGCTGGGTAGATAAACCCATAAAATTGAATAAAAAAGGTAAAGCAGCTGGAAGCATTACATAGAACGCAAATGCCATACCCCCCACGAATAGAAATATTGCCACGGGGATTGCTAAAAGTCCTTTTATTCGTGAGCTGAGTTTCAATGCTGGAGCAATAAATAGCCAAATTTCAAAGATAACGTATGGTAGAGCGATCGTAAAACCACTCAGGAGGGTCACCCGCATGACCGTACCGATATTTTCGGTAACATCGATTGCAATTAATTCATGGATGCCACCTGCTAAGGGTGCAGCCAGATAGCTTAGAATATCACGAACGAACAAGAAGGAGATAGCTGTGGTGATTACAATAGCCAATACTGCGCGGAGCAAATGCTTGCGAAGGGCATTAATATGGGGCAGTAGGGCACCAGGATTTTCAATTGTCGCAGCAAGCGTATCGCCAATGGGAGCATCATCAATTTCCTCATCTTTGAAATATGAAGATACGCTTTGAGCTCCTTTGTTCAGGGTTGTACCTATACTACGGACAATCCATAAGATGAAGCGGAAGGGTAATGTAATAATCTTCCAGATGGCGTTGAGTAACTTTCGCATAATTTACATGTGATCGTCAGATTTTGTTGGGCTATCTGTCAGATTTTGTGTTGAGGGGGGTGAATCTACCGGATCCGATTGGTTTACTTTATCATCAGCCAGCTCAGGAGGTGTTGTCCATGAAGCAAGATCAATTTCCATTTTTTTGACATCAGCATTTATCTGACCGCCGATTTTATTTATATCTGATAATTCCTTTGAAATGTCTTCCAGGTTAGCTTCGCGCATTAATCGATTGGGTAAATATCGAAGCTCCCGCGAAGCTTTTTGGACGGTTCGCCATTCTGGTGAGGTGATAATTTTCCGTAAAAAACGTCCAAGGGTTCTTCCAGCTTTGACCATATCCCCGGGACCTAAGACGATCAAGGCAATGAGCAATATAAAGAAGAGTTCGAGAGGACCAATACCAAGTATTTCCATAGATTTATATAGCTACTTGAGTTTCTTAAAATATTGAACAATATCATTATAGTGTAAGGCAAGACTACCAAGCACACCATTCACAAAGCGGGGAGTGCTCTCAGAGCCGTATAATTTGCCTAATTCAACAGCTTCGTTAATGGCTACTTTCAATGGAGTTTGGTTACTGACCGCAATTTCCCATAAAGCTATTCGCATAATATTGCGGTCGATTATGGCGACTTGATCCAGAGGCCATTCTGGAGCATGCCTGGCAATGATCTGATCAAGCTCGTGAACGATCGGTAATATCCCAAAAACTATCTTTCGAGCAAATTCACCCAGGTTATCCTCCATAGGAGATTCAGATAACCTTTCATTTATAACTAATTCAGCTGGATGACCGGTAAGATCAATTTCGTAAAGTGCTTGCAGGGCAATACTACGTGCCCTGGTTCGAGGTTTCATCGGGTTAAGCCTCAGCCTCCGGTGGATAATCGATGTCCTCAATATGAATATTTACTCGTCCGACAGACATACCTACCATATCTGAAATTGCTCGAGTGACTTCATGTTGAATGTTGTGGCTGACGTCACGAACATTGACGTCATTTTTCAATACCACATAAATATCAGCATAGACCACATCATCCACGACCTCTATTAGAACACCTTCACGTCTTTGGGTGCGCTTGAGCAACTGATTAACCTGTGTTTGGACATGACTGAGACGACTTACTCCGGCGACGTTGAGGGTGGTCAGCTGTGCGATGGTTAATAACACATCTGGGGCTATAGTGGTTGTTCCTTGAGACGGATCATCATCTTTCATAATATTACTCCCGGTCAGAGTAGTTTGGATCACATCATCGCCATGCCGCCATCAACAGCCAGAACCTGCCCGGTGATATAAGCAGCTTCCTCTGAAGCGAGAAAAGCTACCGCAGCTGCGATTTCTTCCGGTTTCCCCATTCGGCCAATGGGCGTGGCGCCGAGGATGGATTTTTTTAGGTCTTCAGATAAATCGTTGGTCAACGATGTCGGGATAAAACCTGGGGCGACTGCATTTACAGTGATTAACCTGGAAGCAACTTCACGGGCAAGGGCTTTGGTGAATCCAATCAAACCAGCTTTTGAGGCTGAATAGTTGGTCTGTCCTGCCTGACCAGCTTGCCCAGAAACCGAAGAAATATTAACGATTCGACCATAACGTTGTTTCATCATGGGACGAACTACAGCTTTAGAGCAATTAAACGCCCCTTTAAGATTGACGTCTAAGACTGCATCCCAATCAGCTTCTTCCATGCGGAGGATGAGTGTATCGCGGGTGATACCAGCATTGTTGACCAGGATATCCACCCTGCCGAAATCATTCAAGGCGTGGTCGATCATCTCATTGGCTGATTTTCCTTCGGTGACATTAACTTTAACTGCATGAATTCTTGTATTGGTCATTTGCGAAATTTCATCAGCTGATTTTTCAGCCAATTCAACCAACATATCTGCAATGACCACATCTGCACCTAAAAAAGCTAATTTTTCTACAATGGCTCGACCAATTCCTCGGGCGCCACCAGTAACTACAGCCACACGCCCTTTCATCGAGCAAAAACCTACGGTTGACATATCAAACTCCTGGTACCATTATGATAAATTGGGTCATATTATTATACTCCAATCAGTATCGAACTATTTTTATCGAGAGACTTGCTGGTTTGCTATAATTTTTCAAGACGCTGGAAATCTTCAGGGACACCGAGTGGGGATGCAACCACATTATGGTCAATCCTTTTGATTAAGCCACATAACACAGAACCATTCCCAATCTCGATGAATTCTGAAATTCCGTCAGAAACCAGAAAATTAACCGTTTCAGTCCAGCGGACGCGGTGAGTCAATTGATTTTGAAGATCATTTTTTATGGCATCGGCATCGATAAATGGTTTGGCTGTCACATTCCCGATAACCGGCACATACGAATTCTTGATCAAAGTCGATGCAATGGACTTATTGAAATCTTCTTGGGAGGTTGACATGTAAGGTGAATGTGCAGCAATACTCACGGCTAAACGAATGACCCGTCTTGCACCGGCTTGCTCAAGCATTGGCTGAACCCAATCGAGAGCTGCATTTGAGCCAGAGATGACCACCTGACCCGGGCAATTATCATTTGCGACCTGGACGATTTCAGTAGCTGAACTTGCCTGAAGGCAAACCTGCTCGATCTGAGGGATATCCAAACCCAGTACAGCAGCCATTCCACCGGGTGATATTTCACCAGAACGTTTCATAAGCTCACCGCGAATTCTTACCAACCTCAATCCATCACTGAAAGATAATGCACCCGCGGCGACCAAGGCACTTAGCTCTCCCATTGAATGACCCGCAACATAGGTCGGCACAAGATCAAGGTTTAATGAATGAATTACTTGTAAAACAGCAATCGAGTGAGTGAATACTGCTGGCTGGGTGTTAATCGTATCGTTCAGGCAGTCATCTGGACCTTCCCAAGCGATGTGTGAAAGGGGAAAACCCAAGATATCATCAGCTTGTTGGAATGTTTCTTTGGCAGCAGGATAAATCTGTGATAATGACCGGCCCATCCCCACAGATTGAGATCCCTGCCCGGGAAACACAAAAGCAATTTTTTGATCGTCCATAAGATTGGTTAAAAAATTTACGAGCCGTGAAATTCACGGCCCGTTTCATGATTACTTCTTTTCTTCTTTGATTTCGATTATTTCTCGGCCTTTGAAATGACCGCAATTTGGACAAACCCGATGGGGCAAGCGCATTTCTCCACAGTTGCTACAAACAACCAGGTTTGGATATGCCAATGCATCATGGGCACGCCGGCGATCACGTCTACCAGAAGAGAGCTTTCTTTTTGGTTGGGGCGTCATGAGATACTCCTGTCTCTTTCAATTGGCAAAACCTGGTTTGGGTGTTGCCTCGATGTGAATTCACAATAACACCTGCCCGTACGGGCAGGCAGGGTCAGATTATATATTCGTGTGGTCAGCCTGTCAAGGTTTAACCCTGAAAATCCAAACACCATCTTGATGGTAAAGAACACCGAATAACTCGCTGGAAGCTAATTTCTCAGGTGGAATAACCCCTCCCTTTGCTCCTATATAGATGTAATGGAGCTGCTGGGAGCTCAGAAATTCCCATAACGCAGATGGATCAGGACTTAGTGTGATTACTTGCTGACTTTGCTGGATGAATTTTTCAGCTTCAGCTCCCAATCCGTAAAGGACTGGTGGCGGGAGGGTCACCCTACCTGATAGGGGTGAAATCCAAAAGCCTCCATCGCTACCGCCATATAAGCCGTAACCCCAGGCGAAGGGATTGATCACAATGGTCTCGTTCTCCGGGATATGTTCACCTAACCATTTGATGGCAGGTAAATCTGCTTTTCGAGAGAGAATGGTAATGGGGTTGATAATTGCGACCAATTGCCTTGCTCCAAGGAATGCCACAAATCCAGCTAGAATTAAGATTAGTCCCAAAGATGGAAGAATGAACTGTTTGGGAATCAAATCCTTCCAGTTAATTAGGATTTGATCGATAAAATAACCACCAAGAATGGAAATGGGGATAAAAAGCATGATTTCTACCGAAGAGGTGCTGATAAGACCACCTCCGGGTAACTTTAATGAAGCAGAATTCCCAAGGAAGAAGAGGATCAAAACCCAGACGATGAGAATGAAGGTAAATCTGCGATGTTTAATCATGCCCCATAGCAAACCTAACCCAGCTAACACCAGAGACTGCTTTCCGAGGGCAGAGGTCAGGTAAGGCCAGGAGAAGTCTTGGAAAAAGGGCACAGAAGCTGTTATGGGAGTATTTACAATTGGCAGGACGGTAGATTTTAATGTTTGGAGAAACCACGGAACTACTAACACTATCCCGAGAGCAGCTATTGCTAGAACATATGCCAGTAAACGACCAGGTTTAATTTGAATATCTTTTCTTTTACCCACAATATAAAATATTAGGTAAGAAGAGATTAAACAAGCCAGGAATACAATTACTCGATAATGGATCATGAAAAGACCACCCGCAGTGATTCCCCCCAATAAGATGATCCACACACTTCTCTTCGGCGCCTTCTCATTCATACATAATTGTACAAGGGCAAGGACAACCGGCAATAACAACAAGCCGGTTAATTCGGTGTATCTTCCCCAGCTTGTGTAGTAGGCTGGCATGGGAGTAAGAAAACCCGTGATGATGGCAGCAAATAATCCTGCTGCCGAGCTGCGCGTCAGTCTAGTCGTGAAGAGATAAACTGAGATAACACTCAATGCATTCAAGACTTGACCCACGATCAGCAATGATTGGGCAAGATCTAAATTGCTAAGCCAAGTGAAGGTGGCAGCGATACTATGGAACCCAGGGTGATAAGCTGTCGGGTTAATATCCCAAAAAGGTAAATAGGTAGCGGGATAGGAGCCACTATTTAATATCAACCGGGTGATCAGGGTATGGTGGACCGAATCAACCCAGGCTGGGGTGGCAAGGTCACGAACCATAATCAAGCGGACAGCGAGTGAAACCAGAAATATCAAGATAAGCGCGAATGATTTGCCGGAAAAGAATTTGAATATTATGGTAGGTAGGGTAGGTTGAGCTCGAGATTGGCTACTCTCTAGCTTGTGGAGGTTCCTATGAGTAGTAATTACGATATAGACTAACCGAGCAATAAAAATGGCGATTAGAAAGCCAGTCGCAAAAAAGACTCCCCGGCTTGTCCACTTAATTTTCAATATTGTGGTCCATAACATAACAACAGGGGTCAAGGCCAGGCTGAGCCCAGTGGAGATTGCGGTTTGTTCGCCAAAATCAAATCGTGAACGGAATCCAGAGAAGTCCAGAAGCAGCCAACCGGGTAACCATAGTACAACTAATAAGGGGGCAATGATCCAGAGAAATCCAGTGGATTGCTTGATATCCTGAACCAAAGCTAAAAAATCGTAGTTGTAACTTAACCTAAATGCAATATCAGCATTGATAGCTTTCTCATTGAGATATGCTTGTCCAAGTGGATATGCATCCTCCTTCCGACCATTGATCTGGATGGTGCCTACGTCCTTCGTCAGCTGTAAATAATAGTTTTGTCCACCAGGGTTCTTCTGATCTGGTATGCTTATGGTGATCGGTATATTATTGGCTGATGCTGGGGTAATTATGGTTGTGGCAAAAACAGGGGATGATTCCTTGGGATCTAGATAAAGCTTAGCATTTATGCTATTTGAAGTGTTGTAAGTAGATTCATTGGTTTGCCCTAAGGATGTAGTAATCCATATTGTGAGGCCATTCAAATTAGGGCGCCGTGAAATAAAACTTTGCCCAAGGTTGGTTTGGGCATCAAGCACCCCGACCGTATCGAAGGTATATTCCTGTGAGGCCTCAGGATCAGCAAGTGTTACACACCCCGATATGCTGAGCATGAGAAAAAGCATTAGGATGATCAATACAAAACACTTTACTTTGGAGTAATTTCTAGATGGTTGATGAAAACTTATAGGCTTGAATGGATTATTTATTGCCATTGATTAAATTCGAGCGCAGATACGCTTCGATAAACCCATCTAGATCACCATTCAGCACCCCCTGCGCATTTCCAACTTCATAATCCGTCCGATGGTCCTTAACCATTTGGTAGGGGTGAAGGACATAAGAGCGAATTTGACTACCCCATTCAGCTTTCGTGTATTCACCACGTAGCTCTGCTAATGTAGCCACATGCTCTTCCTCTTTTATTTCCAATAATCGCGAGCGTAAAACACGCAGAGCATTTTCACGGTTTTGAGTTTGGGATCGTTCATTCTGACATGTTACTACAATCCCTGTGGGGAGGTGAGTAATACGCACAGCAGTGGCGTTTTTTTGAACATTTTGCCCCCCGGCACCTGACGAACGGTAAACATCAATGCGCAAGTCATCAGGATTTATCTCAATATCTGAATCATCCTCAACCTCAGGAAGCACTTCCACCAATGCAAAGGAAGTATGCCTGCGGTGTGCTGCATCATAAGGAGAGAGTCTGACTAAGCGGTGTACTCCTTTTTCAGGTCTTAAATACCCATAGGCATAATCTCCCTCAACGGCAATGGTCACACTTTTAATTCCAGCTTCTTCACCTTCGCTCAGATCGAGTATTTCGCTTCTAAAACCTCTATTCTCTGCCCAACGCAGATACATTCTTTCGAGCATCTCGGTCCAATCTTGCGCATCGACTCCACCAGCTCCCGAGTGGATTGCGAGGAGGGCATTATTACGGTCATATTTACCTGACAACAAAACATCAAATTCCCGGCGTACGAGGTCTTTTTCAATATCGTCTAATTCAATTGTGATCTCAGACCGCAGAGATTCGTCATCTAATTGCGCTAACTCAAGCAGGTAACTAACCCGTTGTGATAGCTTGTTCCAATCATTAACGACCTCCCGTAAAGAGGCAATTCTTTTCATCACCCTTTGGGCTGCTTCAGTTTCCTGCCAAAATTCACTTTGTTCGGATTGCGTTTGAAGCTTGGATAATTCTATTTCTTTGGCTGGTAAGTCAAAGACGCACCAATAAACTTTGGATTCTTGATTGGATAGAACTTAATTTTTCGATTAAATCTTGCATTCGTGCTTGCTCCCCATAAATTTTGGATTATTCCTGGATTAACCCACTAATGAACAGATCAGCATCAAAAGGCAGCAGATCATCCGGTTGTTCCCCTAATCCAGCAAACAGGATCGGTAAACCTAATTCCTTTTGGATAGCTAAAGCCATACCACCACGGGCGGAAGAATCCAATTTTGCCAGAATTACACCAGTTATGTTAACCGCGTCTTTAAACGCTCGGGCTTGTTGTAGGGCATTTTGACCTGTAGTCGCATCCATGACCAACCAGACAGCGTGAGGTGCCCCGGGAAGTGCTTTACCTACAACCCGATAAACTTTTTTTAGCTCTTCCATTAGATTGAAGCGGGTATGAAGGCGACCAGCAGTGTCAATTATGGCAATATCCGATTTGCGTGCAATTGCTGCCTGAACTGTATCAAAGGCGACTGCACCGGCATCACCGCCGAGCTGACCACTGATAATTGGCAAATCAATCCGATCTGCCCATATCTCCAGCTGATCGACACCCGCGGCGCGAAAAGTATCTGCTGCTCCAAGAATTACTTGCTTACCCTGACTTGAAAATCTTTTACCCAGTTTGGCTATGGTGGTGGTTTTTCCAGAGCCATTTACGCCAACAATTAATATTATTGCAGGTTTTTCAGAAAAATGAATCGTAGGGGGCGTATCAAGATGCGAGCGTAATTCCTCGCCTAAGATGATATTCAAATCACTTTCTTTAATAATACCTTCACGGTCAACTCGATCTTCCAATTTATCCAGGATATTAATGGTCGTTTCAACGCCGACATCGGCATGAATGAGCAATGCTTCCAGTTTTTCCCAGGTAACGTCTGTGATTTCAGTCGCTCCAAATAATGTGGCGAACTGACCGAAAGTTGCCTTACTGGTACGAGCAAGCCCTGCCTTCCATTTTGATAGGATATTATTCATCGGTCGGTTATTATAACATGCGGGTAATCGGGGTATATAATTGCTTATCGGTTCAATTTCGGAGGACTGGATGAGTGATTATTATTCAATTCGCTGGGTAGATGGCGTGGTCAGAATGCTGGACCAGCGATTGCTGCCTAATGAAGTGGTGTATCGCGATTTCACTCAGTGTAGCGAAGTAGCAGTTGCGATTCGTGAGATGATCATACGGGGTGCACCTGCCATCGGTGCAGCTGCAGGGTTTGGCATGGCTTTGGTTGCCTATCATAGTAAAGCTCCCCATAATAACCAGCTAATCAATGAACTTAATACTGCAGCAGATGAGCTTAAAAAATCGCGTCCGACAGCAGTCAATCTGTTCGGGGCTATCCATCGAATTAAAAATATGTTCGACCGAGCAGGCGAGATGAACCTTGAACAGCTCAGGCAAAAGGTTATATCTGAAGCCATGAATATCGCTGAAGAGGATATCCAGATGAACCTGAGGATAGCTCAAAATGGGCAACAATACATCCCGGACAAAGCCAACCTTATTCACCATTGTAATACCGGGGCATTGGCAACGGTTGGCATCGGAACTGCATTGGGTGTGATCCGGGTTGCCCATGAAAGTGGAAAAAAGGTCCATGTATATGTGGACGAAACCCGCCCACGCTTGCAAGGTGCCCGATTAACGTCATGGGAATTAAAGCAATTGGGAATCCCGCATACAGTCATCGTTGATGGAGCATCTGGATATTTTATGAAGAAGATCAAAATTGATGCCTGTCTGGTCGGATGTGACCGGATTGCATCCAACGGCGATGTTGCCAATAAGATCGGTACATATAATCTGGCATTAGCAGCCTCAGCTCATGGGATTCCATTTTATTGCATCGGACCGTCAACCAGTATTGATTTATCGATTAGAAGTGGAGAAGATATACCGATTGAAGAACGATCTGAGGATGAGATCACCCACATTGGCGATACGCAGATCACTCCGGAAGGTGTGCGAGTGGCGAACCCAGCTTTTGACGTTACACCGGCAAAATATATCACTACCATTATCACCGATCGAGGTGTAGCCTATCCGCCCTATAAAAGATCCTTAAGTAAGTTGATGAACGGATGAGAGCCTATGTCTATAAACGAAAAATTATCACATCTTGATGAATCAGGTCGCGCCAGGATGGTTGATGTCAGTAATAAAGGAGACACGGAACGGGTAGCGAATGCACGAGGTGAAGTGGTCATGCGAGCTAAAACACTTGAATTGATCCGCGAAGGCATGATCAAAAAGGGTGATGTCCTGGCGGTTGCCCAAATCGCGGGAATCATGGCAGCCAAACGTACATCTGAACTGATCCCAATGTGCCACCCGTTGCCATTACTGGATATTAAGGTAGATTTGACCCTGGACACAGATTTACCTGGCGTGCAAATCACCTCATATGTAAAAACAATCGCCAAAACCGGTGTTGAAATGGAAGCCCTTACCGCGGTTGCCGTAGCAGGATTGACCATATATGATATGGCAAAAGCTGTTGAAAAAACAATGCGGATTCAAAACATCCGTCTGGTGAGAAAGACTGGTGGTCAGAGTGGAGATGTAATGAATGAGTGACTCAGCAAAAGTCTTATTTTTTGCCACCTTGCGGGAAAAAGCCGGAGTTCATGAAACAACGATTGAATTTCCGCAGGGTTCACATATAAAGGATATTAAGAACATTGTGATAGCGAAATTTCCTGCCCTTGGGTCTAGCATGGATACCATTATCGTGGCGTTGAACCATGAATTTGGTTTCGACGAGGATGCTGTCCCCAATGGGGCTGAGATTGCCATGTTCCCACCTGTAAGTGGAGGGGAGATCAACCAGGAAAAAACTCCCACCATCATCGCGATTGTAGACCATGAAATAGATATCAACGAGATTGTGAAAGAGGTTACCTTACGAACGACCGGAGCAGTCTGTATTTTCTCTGGTACAGTTCGTGGAGTGACGAGCCGAGGAGAAGCACGTCAAACTGAACAGCTTGAATACGATGCCTACCGGGGCATGGCCGAATTAAAACTGCGCCAAATCGGCGGAGAAATTCGATCCCGGTGGAAGGATGTAGAGGGGATTGCATTGGTACAGCGAATTGGGAAGCTGATGCCTGGGATGGTCTCCGTGGCTGTTGCTTGTTCGTCCTCCCATCGCGATTCAGGTATATTTGAGGCAACACGATATGGGATTGATCGGCTGAAAGAGATCGTTCCGATTTGGAAAAAAGAAGTTAGCAAAGACGGAGAGGAATGGGTTGAGGGTGAATATTTTCCACATAGGGGAGAATGAAATCATCTTTATATCCTCAGACATTATCGCCACCCAATGAAGTGGGGAAACAAGAATGAATGTGAAAACTTGTGGCGAAAGATCTATAAACCTGAGGATGAAAATATAAAGGCTGGTTTTCGCTTATAATATGCGGGTTATCAAATAGACAATGCGCAAATTGGAACTAATGGACCGCCAGATACCCGGCAAAAGCAGGGTGTTTGACGTTCCCTGAGTTCTTCGGAGATGAGGAATGGAAATCTTCCCAGGGAACAATCAACCAGAGGAATCCCCAACGGATTTTTCTAAACGAACCGGTTTACGTTTTAATAATATTGGCTTACTGGCACGCGCCCTTACACACCGATCATATTTCAATGAACACAAAGATGCAGTTGAGGATAATGAGCGCCTTGAATTTCTGGGTGATGCAGTACTAGACTTTATGGTTGGTGCCTGGTTATATCACCGCTTCCCTGAAATGGCTGAAGGGCAGCTAACAAGACTGAGGGCTGCTTTAGTCGGGAATGAACAACTGGCGCAATTTGCGAGTGAATTAAATCTTGGAGCTGCCATGCGTTTGGGCCATGGAGAAGCTGAAAATGGAGGTCGCGATCGATTGCCACTATTAGGCTCAACTTTTGAGGCACTAATCGGGGCAATTTATTTGGACCAGGACATTTCTCGGGTGTGGAAATTCATGGATCCAATTCTTGAAATAACCGTAAAAAAAATCATGGCGAGCCAGATAGAGCATCACCCGAAAAGTATATTACAGGAATGGTCACAATCAAAAGGATACGGGACACCCGTCTATCAAACGATAGGAGATAGTGGTCCAGATCACGATAAGTACTTCGATGTTGAGGTTTTGATCGATGGGGCAGTATATGGTGAAGGTAGAGGTCATAGCAAACAAGCTGCTGCTAAGGTCGCAGCGAAATCCGCTCTCGAGAAACTAGGGTTGAGATAAGTCATGCCGGCCAGATTAAAATCATTTGAATTACATGGTTATAAGACATTTGCATCAAGGAACGAATTTGTATTTTCGGATGGAATTACCGCGATCGTAGGGCCGAATGGATCTGGAAAATCAAATATCGCAGACGCGCTTAGATGGGTCTTAGGGGAGCAATCATTCGGCTTACTAAGGGCGAAACGCACTGAGGATATGATCTTTTCGGGATCAGAGAACCGACCCAGGGCAGGCATGGCGTCTGCGACCGTCGTCTTTGACAATACTGATGGTTGGTTGCCGATCGATTTTATCGAGGTTGGAATCACCCGGAGAGCTTATCGGGATGGGGATAACGAGTATTTACTCAATGGTCAACGCGTCCGCTTAAAGGATGTGTCAGAGATATTAGCCAAGTCTGGACTAGCAGAAAGAACATATACCATCATTGGTCAGGGACTGGTTGATGCGGCTCTGGCATTAAAAGCAGAAGATAGACGAAGGCTATTTGAAGAAGCTGCTGGAATTGGATTACACCGTTCGAGGAGAGAAGAGGCGCTTAAACGACTTGAGACGACCCGCCGAAATTTGGAAAGAGTTCAGGATATATTAGCAGAGCTTCAACCTCGTTTACGGAGCCTTGAGCGCCAAGCAAAACGAGCTCAGGAATATGACCAAATGAAAGCGGATTTAAAGGTTGTGCTGCGCGAGTGGTATGGTTACCATTGGCATTTGGCACAATCAGAATTAGTCTCTGCTCAAATTACTGCCAAACAAAACGAAGATGTATTATCCAAAGTACAGTCAAACCAGCTTCATCTGGATCAAAAACTAAGCACCTACCGCTCACAGATCAACGAGGTAAGAGATAGATTAAGCAATTACCATAAAGAATTAACTTCATTGCACCAAAAACGCGAGACATTGAGTCGGGAACAAGCAGTCAACAATGAACGATCACGGTTATTGATTCAGCAATTGGACCAACTTTCAAATGAGAGAGTCAAACTAGGTGAGGAAGTTGGAATACAAAAAGACCAATCGGAGATATCTACTCAGGAGTTAGAGCAATTAGAGCTCGAATTAAAGGATGCTCACCAATCTGCATCTGAATCGATTGAAGCATTAAATACCAGGCAACATGATAGGTCAGTTATAGAAGAACGAATCCAGTCGCTTCAAGGCGAGATCGTCGGCTTAAAAGCACGATCGACACAGCTCCAGGCACGTCAAGCAGAGAAGGAAACTCACACCAATCGATTAAAGGCGGCGCTTCAAAATATTGAAAAGGATATTTTATCTTCACAGGATGAATTAACCGCGTCACAAAAGAGACATGATACGGTCAAGCTTTCTAAAGAAGAAAAAGTTAAGATCACTCAAACAATCGAGAATGATTTGGCTCAAGTACAAGGTAAACTGGCTGATCTTGAATTAGCACGTAAGGATTTAAATGAAAAATTATCAGAACAAAAAGCTTTGATGGCACAGGTTCAAGCAGAGATCAAGGTCTTAGAAGATGCTGAGATAAATCTTACAGGTTATGAGGAAGGCGCACGCATCCTCCTACAAGCCGTGAAAGATAAGCGGCTAGACGGGGCAATTGGTTCATTAGGGAACAGCCTTATTGTGCCTGAAGAGTATGAGTCTGCTGTCGCGGCGATTTTAGGTGAATATATCGATTCCCTGGTTATCAAATCGATTACTCAAACGGATAAAGCTTTGGATCTTATTGAAAGTGAGACGATCAGAGGCTCCCTTTTTCCGCTTGATGCAATCTCTTCGATAAAACCCTTAGCTTTGGATTTAGATAAAGCTCCGGTCGAACAAGATAACATCCTCGGTATCGCGTCAAATTTGATCAAAGCTGATGCTCAATTAAAGCCGGTGGTTGACCTTTTATTTGGTCAAGTAATCATCGTCAAAGATCGCAAGACAGCCCGTACC
>Ga0315291_10003102_pt1 | contig 21487 bp, 8 predicted proteins | sample YL17G12_20_MG_FD_203070 | JGI IMG/M metagenome (GOLD analysis project Ga0315291, IMG submission 203070) | Sediment microbial communities from Yellowstone Lake, YNP, Wyoming, USA - YL17G12_20 | ecosystem: Environmental > Aquatic > Freshwater > Lake > Sediment | place: USA: Wyoming | collected... | reverse complement strand
TGGAACACCCCGTCTTCCAGCCCGCTGGCCACCGCCCGGATCGTCACCCCGATCGAGCCCTTGGTGGCCGGCACCCAGGTGGCCATGTAGTTGCCGTTGCGCAGGTTCTGGAAGACCAGCGGCGGTTCGTTGCCGGTGAAGCCGGCGGCCACCGTAGCCGAGCTGACCGCCGACCCGCAGTCGTCCACCGCCTGCACCAGCATGGGAATCGGCCACCCGCTCTGGAGCGAGAAGCGGTTGCCCAGCTTGGTCTCGACGATCACCATGCGGCGGGCGGTGCAAGCTGCCGCAGAAGTTCCAGGTTCCAGGTTCCAGGTTTCAAGTTGGGGGCCCGCTGTTTGTGACGTGGCGACCGGCGAGACCACTAGGGCCACGGCTACCTCCTGCGTCACGCCGGTGCCGAAGGTCAGAATCACCGAGCCGACATAGACGCCGGCACTCAGGCCCGTGGGCTGCGCCTGCACGCTCAGCCCCGCCGTCTCCGCCGAGCTCAGCAGCACCCCCTGCTCCGGCGTCACCGACAGCCAACTGCCCCCGGCCTGCGTCTGCGTTCGCGCCAGGTACTGCAGCGCCTGCCCGCCCGTGCTGGCGATGGAAATGCCCTGTGTCAACGCCCCGCTGGCCCCGCTGGCCGCCGTGAAAATCACCCCCAGCGGATTGATCGTTCCCACCGGCAAGGAGCCCCGCGCCAGCATGTTGACCAGCACGATCCCCGTCTGCGGAGCATTCAGCGCCCCGCTGGCCGTAATGGTCAGCAGGCCCACGCTGACGCCGGCCCGCAGCTTCGAGGGGTCCACCAGCAGCGTCACGGTCGGCGCGACCGACACCGCGGCATCGCTGGTCCCGCTGGTGGGGCTGACGCGCAGCCAGTCGCCGCCGGCCGGCAGGTTCACCTGGATCTGCCAGTCCATCTTGCCTTGCCCGGCATTCTGGATGGCAAAGCTCTGCGGCCCGATCACTAGGCTGCCTTCCACTCCGACGAACAGGAAGCCGGTTTGCGTGGGCAGCAGGATCGGCTGCGTCTTGGAAACCGTCAGCACCACGGAGATGATGCGTGTCTCGTTGGCCGTCAGGTTCCGCAGGGTGACCTGGCCCTGGTAGACACTCTGGGCCAGGCCGGTGATGTCGGCCGAGATGGTCAGCGAGGAAGGCGCGGTTCCCAGCCCGGACGAGATGCGCAGCCACTGCCCGCCGCTCGAAGTTTCAGCCGTCGCGCTCCAGCTCAGCGTGCCGGTGCCGGCGTTGGTAATGGAAAGTGTCTGCGGCGCAGGATTCGCACCCCCCTGCACCGCCTGGAAGTTGAGGTACTGCTGGGATAGCCCCAGCGCCGCCCCGGCGGCCCCCACCACCGTCAGCACCACGTCCACCGTTTGCGGCGAATTGGTCGCGCCCACCGCGCTAATTGTTACGGTCCCCCGGTAGGTGCCGGCGCCCAACCGAGAGGCATCGACCGTCAGGATGACCGCAGACTGAGCTGAGCCCGAGACCGCGCCCGATGTCGTCGTCGCCATCAGCCAGTTGCCTCCGGCGCTGGTCGAAACGGTGAGCGTCCAGTTGAACGACAATGAATTGGAGCTGCTGATGGTGACCTGCTGGGCGGAAATCAAGGAACTGCCTTGCAGAGCGGTGAAGAAGACGGTGCCGGGCGAGACGGCCAGGGACGGCTGCAGCACCGTCGCGGTCAGCTTGCGAACACGGTTGTTGCCCGTATCGACAATGTAGACGTTGCCGGAAGCGTCCGGTGCGATTCCGCCGGGCCAGGAGGAAAGGCGCGCGAGGTTGGCGAGGCCGCCATCACCGAAGAACCCGGAGCCGCCCGGTGTTCCGGCAATCCCTTTAATGACACTGTCGGAGGCCGAAATCTGACTGACCATTCCTCCGCGATTGATGTAGATGTTGCCCGCGTTGTCTACGCCGACATGGTCGCCGCCGCCGCCCAAACGAGAGAGCGCGTCACCAGGCCTGGAGCGCACCATGACGCTCGTAATGACGCCCGTAGAGAGGTCCAGGCGGCGCAGGCCGCCGGGGCCAGCGATCAGCATAGCGCCCTGCTTGTCGAAGGCCAGCCCTATCGGACTGCTTACGCCGGCGGCGGTGGCCGGCCCGCCGTCACCCGAGTTGTCCGGAGTTCCGTTGCCCGCGATCGTGGTGATGATGCCGGTGGCGGCATCGACGCGGCGGACACGGTTGTTCCTCATGTCGCTCAGGTAGATGTTGCCGGCGGAATCGCCGATCAGGCCCCACACATAGCACAGCGTCGCATTCACCGCGGGACCGCCATCGCCCAAGGTCCCGCAGAACTTGCCCTGCTGGCCGGCGATGCGGGCCAGGAGGCCCGTCTTGGCGTCCGCCTTCCAGATTGCGTCATTGGCGGGAAAGAAGATGTTCCCCTGAGCATCGACGTAGACCGCCGTGATTCCCCAGAAGAACTGGGCGGCGGTGGCGGCTACGCCGTCGGCCACTTGCGTACTCCCGCCTCCGACGACCGTGGTCACCATGCCGGAGGCGGGGTCGTACCGGCGAATACGGCCGCGAGAGCTGTCGGCCACGTACAGGATGCCGGCCGCATCCATGTAAGCGCCATTGGGCTGAGCCAGCACCGCCCGGCGGCCGGGCCCGTCAAATACGTCGTTGGTCCCCGCCACCATGGTCATCCGGCCCGGCTTCGATGGTTCGATCTGAATCACAAATCCGTTGGAGCCGGCCGCCGCGATCAGGTTGCCGCTGGCGTCGCGCACCAGCCCTGCGTGGTCCACGCCGTACCCGCCGACGTAGCTCATCAGGCCATCGGGGGTGCGCTTCGCAACTCCGCCGTTGTTGGTAAAGTAAGCATTCCCCTGCGTGTCGAAGACGATGCTGTTGGGCCGGCACAGATCCTGCGAGGTGGCCGGCACGGGCGCCACCGTGGGGACCTCCCGGCAGGTGCCCCCCAGCCCTCCCGCAAACGTCGTTACGATGCGGGTACCGGCGTCGATCTTGCGCATGGCCGACAGGGCGCCGGCATAGAGGTTGCCCTGGGCGTCGAACCCCAATCCCGACAGACCGCCTCCCAGCGCCGTCTGCGTCGCCGGACTGCCGTCGGCCGACATTGAGCAGTCGCCGTTGCCCGCAAAGGTGGTAATCGTGCCCGCAGCATCTACGCGGCGGATGCGGCAGTTGTTCGCGTCCGTTATGTACAGATCGCCGGCGGCGCCGATGGCAATGCCCGTTGGGCCGCTCAGTTTGGCGAGCTGCGCCGGGCCGCCATCGCCCGAGAAGCCCGCCTCACCCGTGCCCACGATGGTGACGACGTTCCCGTCCGGCGTCAGCTTGTGAACGCGGTGGCCCCCGGCCTCGGTGAAGAAGATGTTTCCGGCTGAATCCCCGGTGATGTGCGACGGCTGTTCCAGTTGCATCGATGTGCCGGGCACCGGCGTCGAGTTCTCGCGTGCGGTTCCCGCGCCGACGATCACCCGCATCGTGCCCGTCGCCGGATCGAACCTGCGGATGACGTTGTTCCCCTTGTCGGCGAGCCAGACGCTGCCGCTGCGGTCCATCCACAACCCCCATGGGTAGCTGAGCGGCGTGGAAGTGGCGGGCAACCCGTCATAGACGGCGCCACCCACCACGGTGTCGATGGTGTAAACCTTGGCTGACTGCGCGACGCAGACACTCACCGAAAACAGCAGGGAGAGAAGCAGGCACGAGCCCCTTCGCATATACACGCCTCCAAGGGCCCAAATGTGCAAGGAGAACCGCTGGCAGTCTAACACGGAAGCGCTAGCCCGGATGGTCGCTGTAGCGCCGGCAGGGCGCACCATTTCACTGCGTGGATCGGTGCTCACACGCCAGGACCTGCCGGCGCGACGCCAGCGTTACAACGGTCCTTCTTTGTGAGGCTTTGTGTCCTTTGTGTCTTTGTGGTGAGAAAACAGCTCATTTCACGGCGATGGTCACGGTGTTGCTGGCCACGCCGTTCTGGGTGATGACCAGCGGGACGGCATTGCCCGCCGTCACGCCGGCCGGCACCCGCGCGTTCACCTGGTGCAACCCCACAAACCCCGGCGCCAGCCCCGCAAACTCCACCGTGGCTTCTACGCCCCCGATGGTCACCTTCACCGGCGTCGTCACCAGCGCCAGCGGCGGCACCGCCGGCGCCGCCTGCCCCGTGGCCACCGCCGGACTGGTGGCCCCCAAGCCCGTGGCGTATATCACCACCGCCTCCCCCGCCTTCACCGCGTGGCTGCTGTCCACCAGGTTGTTCAGCCCGTCCAGTACCACCCCCTGCCCCGTCCCGCTCTGGCTCACCGTGAAGACGCCAGGCTGCGCGCTCACGATGGTCACCGTGCCCGGCGCCCCCGCCGAGTCCTTGCCCGTCACCACCAGCGTGGCCACTCCGGGCGCCACCTCGAACGGCACCTGCGCGTTCACCTGCCCGCCATCGGCGTAGAACAGCGGCACATCGTACCCGCCCAGCGTGGCCTTGATGCTGCCCAGCAAGCGCGGCAGCGGTATCTGCGAAGCCAGGTTCTTGCCTTCCGCCAGGTTGCTCCCAAACAGCGAGAAGATCATCCCCGGCGCCAGCGGCTTGTACGGCGCGAAACTGGCCGCGTTCACCCAGCCGTCGCGGTACAGCAGGGGCAGCTTGCTGGCCTGGCCCAGCGTGCCGGCGAACTGGAACACCCCGTCCTCCAGCCCGCTGCTGACCGCGCGAACCGTTACCCCCACCGAGCCTTGGGTGGCCGGCACCCAGGTCGCCGTGTACTGCCCGTTCTTCAGGTTCTGGAATACCACCGGCGGATCACCGCTGGTGAAGCTGGCCACCACCGTGGCGTTAGTGACCGTCATGCCGCAGTCGTCGGCGGCCTGTACCAGCATGGGAATGGGCCAGCCGGTCTGCAGCGAGAAACGGTTGCCCAGCTTGGTCTCCACGATCACCATGCGGCGGGCGGTGCAGACGGCTGAAGAGGTCCCAGGTCCAAGGTCCAAGGTCCAAGGTCCCGACCGGGATGTTCCCGCCCCAGCAGTCGAGACAGTCGGGGCCACCACCAACGCCACCGCTACTTCCTGCGTCACGCCGGTGCCGAAGGTCAGAATGACCGAGCCGACATAAACTCCGGCGCTCAGGCCCGTAGGCTGCGCCTGCACGCTCAGCGCCGCCGTCTCCGCCGAGCTCAGCAGCACCCCCTGCTCCGGGGTCACCGACAGCCAACTGCCCCCGGCCTGCGTCTGCGTTCGCGCCAGGTACTGCAGCGCCTGCCCGCCTGTGCTGGCGATGGAAATGCCCTGTGTCAACGCCCCGCTGGCCCCGCTGGCCGCCGTGAAAATCACCCCCAGCGGATTGATCGTTCCCACCGGCAAGGAGCCCCGCGCCAGCATGTTGACCAGCACGATCCCCGTCTGCGGAGCATTCAGCGCCCCGCTGGCCGTAATGGTCAGCAGGCCCACGCTGACGCCGGCCCGCAGCTTCGAGGGGTCCACCAGCAGCGTCACGGTCGGCGCGACCGACACCGCGGCATCGCTGGTCCCGCTGGTGGGGCTGACGCGCAGCCAGTCGCCGCCGGCCGGCAGGTTCACCTGGATCTGCCAGTCCATCTTGCCTTGCCCGGCATTCTGGATGGCAAAGCTCTGCGGCCCGATCACTAGGCTGCCTTCCACTCCGACGAACAGGAAGCCGGTTTGCGTGGGCAGCAGGATCGGCTGCGTCTTGGAAACCGTCAGCACCACGGAGATGATGCGTGTCTCGTTGGCCGTCAGGTTCCGCAGGGTGACCTGGCCCTGGTAGACACTCTGGGCCAGGCCGGTGATGTCGGCCGAGATGGTCAGCGAGGAAGGCGCGGTTCCCAGCCCGGACGAGATGCGCAGCCACTGCCCGCCGCTCGAAGTTTCAGCCGTCGCGCTCCAGCTCAGCGTGCCGGTGCCGGCGTTGGTAATGGAAAGTGTCTGCGGCGCAGGATTCGCACCCCCCTGCACCGCCTGGAAGTTGAGGTACTGCTGGGATAGCCCCAGCGCCGCCCCGGCGGCCCCCACCACCGTCAGCACCACGTCCACCGTTTGCGGCGAATTGGTCGCGCCCACCGCGCTAATTGTTACGGTCCCCCGGTAGGTGCCGGCGCCCAACCGAGAGGCATCGACCGTCAGGATGACCGCAGACTGAGCTGAGCCCGAGACCGCGCCCGATGTCGTCGTCGCCATCAGCCAGTTGCCTCCGGCGCTGGTCGAAACGGTGAGCGTCCAGTTGAACGACAATGAATTGGAGCTGCTGATGGTGACCTGCTGGGCGGAAATCAAGGAACTGCCTTGCAGAGCGGTGAAGAAGACGGTGCCGGGCGAGACGGCCAGGGACGGCTGCAGCACCGTCGCGGTCAGCTTGCGAACACGGTTGTTGCCCGTATCGACAATGTAGACGTTGCCGGAAGCGTCCGGTGCGATTCCGCCGGGCCAGGAGGAAAGGCGCGCGAGGTTGGCGAGGCCGCCATCACCGAAGAACCCGGAGCCGCCCGGTGTTCCGGCAATCCCTTTAATGACACTGTCGGAGGCCGAAATCTGACTGACCATTCCTCCGCGATTGATGTAGATGTTGCCCGCGTTGTCTACGCCGACATGGTCGCCGCCGCCGCCCAAACGAGAGAGCGCGTCACCAGGCCTGGAGCGCACCATGACGCTCGTAATGACGCCCGTAGAGAGGTCCAGGCGGCGCAGGCCGCCGGGGCCAGCGATCAGCATAGCGCCCTGCTTGTCGAAGGCCAGCCCTATCGGACTGCTTACGCCGGCGGCGGTGGCCGGCCCGCCGTCACCCGAGTTGTCCGGAGTTCCGTTGCCCGCGATCGTGGTGATGATGCCGGTGGCGGCATCGACGCGGCGGACACGGTTGTTCCTCATGTCGCTCAGGTAGATGTTGCCGGCGGAATCGCCGATCAGGCCCCACACATAGCACAGCGTCGCATTCACCGCGGGACCGCCATCGCCCAAGGTCCCGCAGAACTTGCCCTGCTGGCCGGCGATGCGGGCCAGGAGGCCCGTCTTGGCGTCCGCCTTCCAGATTGCGTCATTGGCGGGAAAGAAGATGTTCCCCTGAGCATCGACGTAGACCGCCGTGATTCCCCAGAAGAACTGGGCGGCGGTGGCGGCTACGCCGTCGGCCACTTGCGTACTCCCGCCTCCGACGACCGTGGTCACCATGCCGGAGGCGGGGTCGTACCGGCGAATACGGCCGCGAGAGCTGTCGGCCACGTACAGGATGCCGGCCGCATCCATGTAAGCGCCATTGGGCTGAGCCAGCACCGCCCGGCGGCCGGGCCCGTCAAATACGTCGTTGGTCCCCGCCACCATGGTCATCCGGCCCGGCTTCGATGGTTCGATCTGAATCACAAATCCGTTGGAGCCGGCCGCCGCGATCAGGTTGCCGCTGGCGTCGCGCACCAGCCCTGCGTGGTCCACGCCGTACCCGCCGACGTAGCTCATCAGGCCATCGGGGGTGCGCTTCGCAACTCCGCCGTTGTTGGTAAAGTAAGCATTCCCCTGCGTGTCGAAGACGATGCTGTTGGGCCGGCACAGATCCTGCGAGGTGGCCGGCACGGGCGCCACCGTGGGGACCTCCCGGCAGGTGCCCCCCAGCCCTCCCGCAAACGTCGTTACGATGCGGGTACCGGCGTCGATCTTGCGCATGGCCGACAGGGCGCCGGCATAGAGGTTGCCCTGGGCGTCGAACCCCAATCCCGACAGACCGCCTCCCAGCGCCGTCTGCGTCGCCGGACTGCCGTCGGCCGACATTGAGCAGTCGCCGTTGCCCGCAAAGGTGGTAATCGTGCCCGCAGCATCTACGCGGCGGATGCGGCAGTTGTTCGCGTCCGTTATGTACAGATCGCCGGCGGCGCCGATGGCAATGCCCGTTGGGCCGCTCAGTTTGGCGAGCTGCGCCGGGCCGCCATCGCCCGAGAAGCCCGCCTCACCCGTGCCCACGATGGTGACGACGTTCCCGTCCGGCGTCAGCTTGTGAACGCGGTGGCCCCCGGCCTCGGTGAAGAAGATGTTTCCGGCTGAATCCCCGGTGATGTGCGACGGCTGTTCCAGTTGCATCGATGTGCCGGGCACCGGCGTCGAGTTCTCGCGTGCGGTTCCCGCGCCGACGATCACCCGCATCGTGCCCGTCGCCGGATCGAACCTGCGGATGACGTTGTTCCCCTTGTCGGCGAGCCAGACGCTGCCGCTGCGGTCCATCCACAACCCCCATGGGTAGCTGAGCGGCGTGGAAGTGGCGGGCAACCCGTCATAGACGGCGCCACCCACCACGGTGTCGATGGTGTAAACCTTGGCTGACTGCGCGACGCAGACACTCACCGAAAACAGCAGGGAGAGAAGCAGGCACGAGCCCCTTCGCATATACACGCCTCCAAGGGCCCAAATGTGCAAGGAGAACCGCTGGCAGTCTAACACGGAAGCGCTAGCCCGGATGGTCGCTGTAGCGCCGGCAGGGCGCACCATTTCACTGCGTGGATCGGTGCTCACACGCCAGGACCTGCCGGCGCGACGCCAGCGTTACAACGGTCCTTCTTTGTGAGGCTTTGTGTCCTTTGTGTCTTTGTGGTGAGAAAACAGCTCATTTCACGGCGATGGTCACGGTGTTGCTGGCCACGCCGTTCTGGGTGATGACCAGCGGGACGGCATTGCCCGCCGTCACGCCGGCCGGCACCCGCGCGTTCACCTGGTGCAACCCCACAAACCCCGGCGCCAGCCCCGCAAACTCCACCGTGGCTTCTACGCCCCCGATGGTCACCTTCACCGGCGTCGTCACCAGCGCCAGCGGCGGCACCGCCGGCGCCGCCTGCCCCGTGGCCACCGCCGGACTGGTGGCCCCCAAGCCCGTGGCGTATATCACCACCGCCTCCCCCGCCTTCACCGCGTGGCTGCTGTCCACCAGGTTGTTCAGCCCGTCCAGTACCACCCCCTGCCCCGTCCCGCTCTGGCTCACCGTGAAGACGCCAGGCTGCGCGCTCACGATGGTCACCGTGCCCGGCGCCCCCGCCGAGTCCTTGCCCGTCACCACCAGCGTGGCCACTCCGGGCGCCACCTCGAACGGCACCTGCGCGTTCACCTGCCCGCCATCGGCGTAGAACAGCGGCACATCGTACCCGCCCAGCGTGGCCTTGATGCTGCCCAGCAAGCGCGGCAGCGGTATCTGCGAAGCCAGGTTCTTGCCTTCCGCCAGGTTGCTCCCAAACAGCGAGAAGATCATCCCCGGCGCCAGCGGCTTGTACGGCGCGAAACTGGCCGCGTTCACCCAGCCGTCGCGGTACAGCAGGGGCAGCTTGCTGGCCTGGCCCAGCGTGCCGGCGAACTGGAACACCCCGTCCTCCAGCCCGCTGCTGACCGCGCGAACCGTTACCCCCACCGAGCCTTGGGTGGCCGGCACCCAGGTCGCCGTGTACTGCCCGTTCTTCAGGTTCTGGAATACCACCGGCGGATCACCGCTGGTGAAGCTGGCCACCACCGTGGCGTTAGTGACCGTCATGCCGCAGTCGTCGGCGGCCTGTACCAGCATGGGAATGGGCCAGCCGGTCTGCAGCGAGAAACGGTTGCCCAGCTTGGTCTCCACGATCACCATGCGGCGCGGCGCGCAGGCCGCCGAAGAGGTCCAAGGTCCAAGGTCCAAGGTCCAAGGTCCAGGTGAACCGGTAGATGTCGCAGCGGGAGAAACCACCAGGGCGACGGCGACTTCCTGCGAGGCGCCGGTGCCGAAGCTCAACGTGACCGTGCCGAAGTAAACGCCCGGCGCCAACCCCGTCGCGCTGGCCTGCACCGACAGGTTCACGCTCTCAGCCGAGCTGAGCAGCACCCCCTGCTCCGGCGTCACCGACAGCCAACCGCCCCCGGCCTGCGTCCGCGTCCGCGCCAGGAACTGCAGCGCCTGCCCGCCGGTGCTGGCGATGGTGATGCCCTGCGCCAGCGCCGTCGTAGTGCCGCTGCCGGCCGTAAAGATCAGCCCCAGCGGGTTGATCATCGCCAGCGGCGGCGTCCCCCGCGGCAGCATGTTCACTAGCACGATCGCGGTCTGCGGGGAGTTCAACGCCCCGCTGGCGCTGATCGTCAGCAGCGCCACCGATACGCCCGCCTTCAGCCGCCCCGGATCTACCTGCAGCGTTACCGGCGTCAGCGCGGATAAAGGCTGAGTCGCATCGCTGGTCCCGCTCAGGGGGCTGATGCGCAGCCAGTCGCCTCCCCCCGGCATGTTCACGCCGATCTGCCAATCGAGCTTCCCCTGCCCGGCATTCTGGATGGCGAAGCTTTGCGGCCCGATTACCAGGCTGCCTTCCACGCCGGTAAACAAAAAGCCCATCTGCGTGGGCAGCAGAATTGGCTGCGTCTTCGTGACCGTCAGGACGACGGAAATGATCTTCGTCTCCGATAGGGTCAGGTTCCGCAGCACAACCTGGCCCTGGTAGACGCCTTGCGCCAATCCGGCAATGTCGGCGGAAACAGTCAGTGTGGAAGGCGCGGTGCCCAGGATGGGAGAGATGCGCAGCCACTGCCCGCCGCTGGAAGTTTCGGTCGTGGCGGTCCAACTCAGCGTGCCGCTGCCCACATTCGAAATCGACAGCATTTGCGGCGCCGGATTCGCCCCGCCCTGCACGGCCTGGAAGTTCAGGTACTGCTGCGACAGGCCCAAAGAGGCCCCGACGGCTCCCTGCACCGTCAGCAGCACGTCCACCGTTTGTTGCGGATTGCTGGTGACCGCGCTCTTCACTGTGACTGTGCCGCGGTAGCTTCCGGCGCCCAGCTTAGAGGCATCCACCGTCAGGAAGATCGTGGCGGGCGCCGCGCCCGAGGTCTTGCTGGCATTCAACCAGTTCCCACCGGCGCTGGTCGTGATCTCCAGCGTCCAGTTGAAGGGCAGGCTGTTGGCAGTCGCGATATTGAACTGCTGCGCGGTGACAAACGTGCTGCCCTGCGTGGCGTTGAAGAATAGCGTCGTCGGCGAGACGGCCATCTCCGGCTGCACCACCGCCTGGCTCAGCTTACGCACACGACCGTTCAATGCGTCGGTTACGTAAATGTTCCCGGCAGCATCGATGGTGAGACCTCCCCAGCCCAGGCTCAGTCGTGCAAGTGCGGCTGGGCCGCCATCGCCAAAGAACCCTTCGCTAGAGGCACCCGCCACAGTCAGAAGCACACTGTCTGATGCCCGTATTTCCCGAATGGCCGACCCCCCTTCCGTCACAAAGATGTTGTTGTCCTTGTCCACCGCCACGCCGTCGACATAGGACGCCATCGGAGCATTGCCGAGGGGTTCATCCGGCCGCTTGCGCGCCTGAACCGTCGTGATCATCCCCGTGGAGAGATTGAGTCGACGAAGCGTACCGGCTGCTATCAACAGTTGCCCTTGGCGATCAAAAACCAAACCCATCGGGTACCCCACGGCTGCGGCAGTGGCCGGACCACCGTCACCGGAGGAGCCGGGACTGCCATTGCCAGCGACGGTTGTGACCACACCGGTGGCTGCATCCACCCGTCTTACTCGGTTATTTGGGCTGTCGCTTACAAAAATGTTACCCGCCGCGTCGGTAACGAATCCGTATATGTTGCCGAAGGTTGCCTGTACTGCTGGTCCCCCGTCCCCCGAGTATCCGCTGGTCCAAGACAGTGGCCCGGCGATGCGGGCGACCCTCCCAGTTCGCGCGTCCACCTTCCATATTGAGAAAACCTGATCGAAAAAGATGTTGCCCTGGGCATCCAGGTGGACGGAGTCCATGTGGTTCAGCCGCACTGTTGCAGCCGGAAGCCCATCGGCCAATTGGGCCGAGCCGCCACCGACTACCGTTTTAACCTCCCCGCTCACAGGATCCAGGCGACGGACACGGCCGCGCGTGTGTTCCGCAAAGTAGACATTGCCCTGAGTGTCAGTCGCGACGCCACCAGGCGAACTAACAGCGGCAAGCCGCGCCAGACCGTCGAAGGGTTCCTCAGACCCAGCGACGGTCGTAAGTGTCCCTGGGGCCGTGCCAGTTCGCACGACTCCCCCGCTGTAATAGTCAGTGAATACCAAGTTCCCTGTGTTGTCGCGGGCCAGCCCCCCGGCATACCACCCTCCCATGTTGGCAACCAAGCCGGTAGTTGCTGTAACCTTTGCCAAGCCGTTGCTATATGTGAAGTAAAGGTTGTCGTCCGGGTCGAGAAGCAAGCCCACGGCGGCGCACATGGCGCTAGCAGCAGCAAGTGCTCCATCAGGAATTGGCAAGCAGTTTCGCTGGTTGGCAATCCCAACGACGCTGGTGATGCCCCCGCTCGCGCGGTCAATGCGGCGAATCGTCTCGTTAGACGCCAGATAGAGATTGCCCCTAGAATCAAGGGCCAACCCATTCAGCCCCCACGGAAAAGATGCCTTCGTTAGACCGGCATTCAGCGCCGGGCCGCCGTCACCCGAGTGCTGGCACTGGCCGCTGCCGGCGTAAGTGCTGATGACGCCGGCGGTGTCCACGCGGCGGATGCGGCAGTTGCCGGCGTCCGCGACGAAGAGATTACCGGTCGCGTCGAACGCCAGGCCGGTAGGGGCATTGAGACGGCCGAAGCGTGCCGAACCGCCGTCCCCTGAAAAACCCGCCTGCCCTGTTCCCACCACCGTGGTGACCAGCCCGTCCGGCGTCAGCTTGCGCACGCGATTGTTTGCCGAGTCGGTGAAGTAGATGTTGCCGGCCGAGTCGCCCGTCAGGAACATCGGGCGTTCCAGCCGCACCGATAACGCGGGAACGGGAATGGCGTCATCCAGTATCGTGCCGCCGCCCACCACCACGCGCATGACGCCGGTGGCCGGGTCCATGCGGCGGATCACATGGTTGCCCATCTCAGCCACATACAAGGCGCCGTCGCGGTCGATCCACAGGCCGTTGGGCATGTTCAGCGGGGTTTGCGTAGCCGGCAGGCTGTCGTAAATGGCCCCGCCCGCCACCGTGTCAATCACCCAAGTGGTCGTGCCCTGCGCAAAGCACAACGAGACGCACACGAAAACATGCAGCAGTAGAAAGGCAGCCGCTCTTGCCATGGCTTACACTCCGATCGACATCAGTATCGAGGGGCCCTACCTGGGATATCCTGGACAGAGTTTAGCACAACTGTCCGTGGCGGGCCGGGTGGCTTGGTTCCCGCGTCACTAGGACGATGGTCCTATTGCGGGCACGTTTGCCTTCAAGACGCCCGCACTAAAAAGTGTTGTCCTGGGGACGGAACGCACTCCATGCCGCCCCTCCGCGCTACCCACCGACACCCAACGCCCTGGGCCTCACTGTTTCGCCCGCTTCGCGGGCTTCCTCCCCTTAACCGCGTGCTCCCCACGGCTGGCGCCATGGGCTTTCATCTTTGGCCCGCTTCGCGGGCTGGCGCCCCGGCCTCCTCGCAGAACCGCCACTCACCAAGGGCCTTCTCCGGCTTCGCCATCAAAGCAGGCCGAGTCTCGAAGCAACGCGCTGGTTCCCTTCCTGGGCCAAGGGCTGAATTCGTTGAAGGAAAAGTACTTCTGAACCACCCTCGGCCTCTGCACTTTTGGGATAGGAGTTTAAGAAAGGCGAATCGGAATGGGCTGTTCGCTTGTCTGATGTAAAAGCCCGTTGATTCATCAGGGGGGAAGAATGTCCCGAAGGAAGCAGTGGACTGCAATACTGGTTGCCGCTTTTCTGGTCTTGACCGTTGTGGTTGCGGCGCAGACCGAAGGCGGCAAGCGGGTGGCCAAGCGCGTTTCGAAAATGCTCAACCCCGACTGGACGCCGGAGAAGGGAACCTACGACCAGCCGGCGGCCACGCTGGGAGAGAAGCCCGCGCAGCCGTGGACCGAAACCACCATCAATTCCGGCGTGAACAAGCAGCCGCTCAAGGGCGAGATCGTGACCGTGACCGGCGAGGTGATTGATTTCTCCTGCTACCTGCAGCTCGGCAAGCACGGAGCGAAGCACAAGGATTGCGGCATCAAGTGCCTTCGCGCCGGCCAGCCCATCGCGCTGCTGACCCAGGACGGCTCGGTGTATGTGCTGATGGAAGAGGAGCACGACCCGCGGCGCGACGGCAAGACCAGCCTGCGCGACGCGGCCATCGAGCATTTCGCCCAGGTCGTCCAGGTCACCGGCACCCGCACCACCGTCGACGGCCAGAAGGCTCTCTACGTCCAGGGGTTCGTTTCACCACAAAGTCGCTAAGAACACGAAGGACACAAAGACCGCCATTTTGTGGTCTTTGTGTCCTTGGTGTCTTTGTGGTGAAATGTAGGGCGCGATGCTGACCCGACGCCAATTCCTCGCTACCAGCAGCGCGGCGTTGCTGGCGCAACCGCGCCGCCGGCCTAACGTGCTCGTCTTCATGACCGACCAGGAGTCGGGTCGCCGCGGCGACCTGCCCGGTCCGGCCGATACGCCGAACCGCCGCCGCATCGATCAGATCGGCACCCGCTTCACTTCCGCCTTCTGCAACACCCCGCAATGCTCGGCGGCGCGATCATCGCTGCTAACCGGTCTGGAGCCGCACCAGACGGGCGTACTCACCAACGTCGACGGCAGCTCGTTGGGCAAGCCGCTTTCGCCTTCCTTGCCCACCGTCGGAAGCGTTTTCCGTTCCGCCGGTTACAGCACCGGATATTTTGGAAAATGGCACCTCGGCAATGCCCGCGCCGGCCTGGGCGAGTTCGGATTTGACGCCTATCCGGGCGAACGCGGCGGAGACGATGAGGCGGCGCGCCAGGCCGCTGAATGGATCGGCCGGCAGAAGGCGCCGTGGCTCGCCTGGGTTTCCGTCGTCAACCCGCATGACATCTATTCGGTGGGCAAAGAATGGGAACGGATCCGCCTGCGGCCGGGAGTCAAGCCGCCGAACACCGATATTCGCAACCTGGAAGGAAAGCCGAGCGAGCAACGCGAGTACGTCGACAAGGACCAGGGGAAAGCAGCAGCGTCATTCACTCCGCAAGATTGGATTCGCTACCGTAGCTACTACCTCGACCTGCTGGAGAAAGCCGACGCGAACCTGGGCACGGTGCTGGGCGCGGTCCCCGACCTGAACTCCACCATCATCGTCTATACCTCCGACCACGGCGATGCGTTGGGCGAGCACGGACTGGCGTTCAAAGGCCCGTTCATGTACGAGGAGAACATTCACATCCCGCTGGTGATTGCGGCGGCGGGCACATTCGGCCGGGGCCAGCGCGACGACCTAGTTACGCAGGCGGACCTGGCGCCCACGCTGGCGGCGCTGGCAGGCCTTCAGTGGCCCAGCGCCGTCACAGGCCGCGATCTGAGCAAGAAAGCGCCGGAGCGCGACGCCGTCTTCCTCGAATACTACGCCAAGCAGAAGTGGATCAACCCGATCCGCACCATCCGAACCAGGAAGTGGAAGCTGAACTGGTACGACCGCGGCAATAAGGAACTCTACGACCTGGCCAACGACCCGCACGAGACAAAGAACCTGGCCGGGAATCCGGCCGCCGCGGCGGTTCAGACAGAACTGGAAAAGCGCCTGGAGGCCTGGCGCCCGCCCATGCTGAAGCGTTAGCCGTCGGGCTGCTCCCAGGGGTTGAAGACCGCCACGCCGGTCGCGGCGATATCGGCAAGGTTGCGCGTAACCAAAACCAAGCCGCGCTCCAGCGCCGTGGCCGCCAGTAACCCATCGATAACCGGCAGGGGACGCCCGCTTGACGAGGCAACCGCCGCGATCAGGCCCCATCGGTCGGCTACAGCTTCGTCGACCGGTAGTATCCGTCCCGCAAACCGCGGCCGCAACGCGTTCTCCAGCCAGGCATCCAGTGCCGCGCGCCGCGCCGTCCCCGGCAGCGCCGCAATCCCTTTTCTGATCTCTCCCAGGGTGAGAACACTGAGGAAAAAGAGTTCCTCGTTGTTCGAATCCACCCATGCGGCCACACTCGCTGCCGGCCTGGGCTTAATCAACTCGGAGATCACGTTGGTGTCGAGGAGAAAGCCGTTCATAGATCGATTCGGCGACCGTAGTCGGGCTCCCGCTCGAGCGTAAGCCCGGCGCGGGCAAGCGGTGACTCGGCAAGGAACCGGACGAGACTTCTGGGTTGACGCGCGCGCGCGACCAATTGTTCGTATTGCTGGGCCGGGACGACAACCACGGCTTCCTTGCCGTGCCGCGTCACTCGTTGCGGGCCCTTGGTAAGCGCCATGCGGAATACCTCGCTGAACCGCGCTTTCGCCGTCTGCAATTGCCAGGAGCCTTGCACGGCGCCTCGCGGGGCGGTTGGCTGTTGGTGCTTGCGCTTCGTCGCTTTCATACTAGTCTGACTAGTTGATTATACCGCAGAAGGCCAAAGCGATCAACGCCCGCCCTGCTGCGAGAACACCAAGGCAGGAAGCTCCCGCGCCTTCGTGATCTACTGCAGCGCCGCGGCTTTCTTTTCCGCGCGGGGGGCGGCGTTCTTCACGTACTTGTCGAACCAAGCCATCATCTCGTAGAGCGTGTGCTCGATGGACTCGCGCGCCGTGTAGCCGTGCGCCTCGTGCGGTAGCGTTACCAGCCGCACCGTGCCGCCGTTGCCGCGGATGGCCTGGTACATGCGGTCGGACTGGATGGGGTGAGTGCCGGTATTGTCGTCGGCCTCGCCGTGGATCAGCAGGATGGGGTCCTTGATCTTGTCGGCGTACATGAACGGGGACATCTTCAGATACGTATCGGGGGCTTCCCAAAGCGCGCGCCGCTCACTCTGGAAGCCAAAGGGCGTGAGGGTGCGGTTGTAGGCGCCGCTGCGGGCGATGCCGGCCCGGAAGAGTTTGGAATGGGCCAGCAGGTTGGCGGTCATGAAGGCCCCATAGCTGTGTCCGCCGACACCCACCCGCTCCGGATCGCCCACACCCATCTCGGAGGCCTTCTGGATGGCGGCCCGCGCGCCGCCCACGACCTGCTCCAGATAAGTGTCGTTCATGGTCTTGAGATCGCCGATCACCGGCAGCGTGGCCCCATCCATGATCGCGTAACCCTCGAACAGGAAGAACAGGTGCGACATGCCGGATATCGAGGTGAAGCGTTGCCGGGAGCCGACGATTTGGCCGGCCGTGTCCGGGTCGTTGTATTCCAGCGGATAGGCCCACATGACGGTCGGCAGCCGCGTGCCGGGCTTATAGTCGGGCGGCAGGTACAGGGTGAACGAAAGCTGTACGCCGTCATCGCGCTTGTACTTCACCAGCTCTTTCTTGATGCCGCGCAACTGCGGCGCGGGATCGGGGAAGCGGGTGATGGGCTTGGGGTCGCCGCTGCCGCCCCGAATGTGGTAGTTGGGCGGCAGGATGGGTGATTCGCGCCGGGTGATGACCCGCGATGCCTCGTCGTCCAGCAGCGCGATCACCGACTCGTAGCTGTCCGCGTCGCAGCGGAACAGCCGCTCCGGCTTCGCGGTCTTCAGGTTGAAGCGATCGAGGAAGGGGCGGTCGCCTTCCGGAGAGGAGCCCTGGCCTTCCAGGTAAATGAAGTCGCCCTTTTGCAGCAGCACGCGCTGGCCGGTGGGCAAGGTGCGCATGACGGGGCTGCCGGGGTTCCTGTAGCGGTCGCGGGAGTCCAGGCTCCACAGCAGCTTGGGCGTCTCGGCCGGGTTATCCACGTTGATCAGGAAGGAGCGGGTCCACCGTTTCTCGCGGTCGTAGTCGCGGACGATGGCGACGCCGCTCTTCTCGCCCCACTCGATGGCGCCGCCGCGCCCTCCGCCGCCACGTCCTCCGCCGAAGCCGCCCATCAGCCGGTGCTCGGTCTTGACCACCTCAACAGGTGCGCCGCTGAACGGGGCCTTCAGCATCAGCACGCGGTCGCGGTGCGGCACCTTGTTTTTCGGGTCGCCCCCGTCCAGCGCCTCCACCCACGCCAGCGTAGCCGGCTCCGTGGGACGCCAGCCGTAATTGCGTGGCCCGGTGGGAACGCCGTCCTGCGGAACGCTGTCAGCGAGCGGGAGGCTGGCCACTTTGTGCACCATTTTGCCGGCGCGGTCCCATACCTCGACTTCCTTGGGAAAGCTCGTCAGCGGATACAGGTAGGAGTAGGGACGGTGGATGCGGGCCGTCAGCAGCAATTTGCCGTCGGGCGAGGGCACCGCCGCCTGATAGATGCCCGGCTTGCCGATGGGAGTCGCGGCGCCGGTCGCTGTGTCCAGCAGCACGAGCTGCGACGTGGTGTAGTACTCGAACAGTTTCTCGTCGTGCGGCGTCTTCAGCAGGTCCTGGAAGGTCCAGGCGCCGGCCTTCACGCCCACGCTTTCCTGCGCGTTCGGACCAGCGGGGACGGTGGGCGCGGCCGGCGGAGCGCCCCGCCCGGCCGGAATCGTCTGCACCAGCAGGGTCTTGTTGTCCGGCATCCAGCGTACCGCATCGCCATAGGCGCCATTCAGGCGGATGCCGGCCAGCTTGCGGACAGAGGCCGTCGCCGTATTGCCGACCCACAACTCGATGCCCGCCGGCGTGGTGTTTATGAACGCAAACTGCTTCCCGTCGTAGCTGAATTCGGGCGCGCCCAGGCGGCCGCCGGCCGGCGTTGCCAGCTTGACTTCCTTGCCGTTCGGCAGTTTTTTCAACATCAGGCCGGTGATGGCCGTCAAGCGGCGATGCGGTCCGTTGGTCTTCGGATTGATCCGCAGACCGGCCAGGCGCAGCATGGGCTGGGCCAGCTCGGCAATCGAGGGATAGCGCTGCCATTCCATCAGCACCATGGTGTCGCGCGTCGGGCTGATCTCGACCAGCGGGGTGGGCGGGGCGTTCAGCACGTCCAGCACCGCTTTCGGCGGCTTCTGGTATTTCTCTTCAGCCGCGCTGAAACAGACAAAGACAACCAGGAGAGCGATGAGCAGAAACCGGATGTTGCGCATAGGGGCGCATTTTACTCCTAAACCGGCCGCTTTCAATAGAGCCGAGAGCGGCCGTTGCGGGCCATGGTATTCAGCGCCGTGTGTTATGCTTGGCCCATGGCCGATACGAAGATCCTCATCACGGCCGACCAGTTGTTTCCTATGTCGTTTCCCGACGAGCGCGTCGAGCTGTCTGAAGGAGAGCTGATCCGCATGGCGCCTGCAGGATTTGAGCACGGCCGAGTGGGCCTCAACATAGGCTCGTTCCTTCGTGTGTTCGCTTTGGAACACAATCTGGGAACCGTGGTCGGTTCGGAAGCGGGCTTCCGGTTGGATGAGCAGACGGTTCGATCTCCGGATGCGGCCTTCGTCTCGCGGGCGCGGATCCAGGAGCGAGGTTCACCGGAAGCCTTCTGGCCGGGCGCGCCTGATCTCGCTGTTGAAGTGGTGTCTCCGGGAGATGATGCTGCCGATCTCGAACGCAAGATCGAGGAATACTTCCGCGCGGGCACCCGGCTGGTCTGGGTGGTGTATCCCCGTAAGAAACGCATCCACGTCTTTCACAATGCCAGGGAGGTGCGGGTACTGGAGGCCTCCGAAACACTCTCGGGCAACGACGTGCTCCCCGGCTTTTCCATCCCGGTCGAAAAGATTTTCCTGTAAATTTGTAGCCTCAGCCGATGCGAATAGGAGTTGACAGCGGCGGCACGTTCACCGACTGCGTCTACCTGCAGGATGGCGCACTGCGCGTGAAGAAGGTGTTTTCCACCCCGCGCGATCCGTCGCGCGCCATCGTGCGGGCGGTTGAGGAAGTGGCCGCGGCGGGCGCGCCGGTCGAGATCCTGCACGGAACCACGGTGGGCACCAACACGCTGCTGGAGCGAAAAGGCGCCAGGGTGGTGTTCGTGACCACGGCCGGGTTTGAAGACACGCTGGCGATTGGCCGGCAGGCGCGGCCGCGGCTGTACGACCTGCTGGCGTCGCCGCCCGAGCCGCTGGTGCCGTCCGAGCGGCGTCTCGGCGTTGTCGAACGGACCGCCCCCGACGGTTCCATACTCCTCCGCCTGAGCGCGCGCGAGCTGGCCCGCCTGGTCAAAGCGGCGGCCGCGGCCGGGCCGGAATCGATGGCCATTTCGCTGCTGTTTTCCTTTGCCAACCCGGTGCATGAACGGGCCATCGCCGGCGCGCTGGAGCGCCTGGGCGTGCCCATTTCGGCCTCGCACCGGGTGCTCCCCGAATTCCGCGAATACGAGCGCGCCTCGACGGTGGTGGTGAACGCTTACCTGGCTCCGCGCATGGCCGGCTATTTGGGGGGCCTGGAGCGCTGGGCGAAGGTGCGGGCCGCCGGCGGCGCGGTGTATGTCATGCAATCGAGCGGGGGAATCACCAGGGCGGGCGTGGCCGCTCGCGAGCCCGTGCGCACGGTGCTTTCCGGGCCGGCGGGCGGGGTGGTGGGTGCGCACGCCGTGGCCCGGCGCGCCGGCATCGCCCCCATTATCAGCTTCGACATGGGCGGCACCTCGACCGACGTCTCCCTGGTCGAGGATGCGCTGCGCATTACGGGCGAATCGGTGGTGGCCGGCTTCCCGGTCGGCGTTCCCATGCTCGACATTCACACCGTCGGCGCGGGCGGCGGCTCCCTTGCCCGCATCGACGCCGGCGGCGCGCTGCGCGTGGGCCCGGAGTCGGCCGGCGCCGACCCCGGCCCTATCTGCTACGGGCGCGGCGAGCTACCCACGGTGACCGACGCCAACCTGCTGCTGGGGCGCCTGGATCCGGAATTCTTCCTGGGCGGCGAAATGCGCCTGGACCTGGAGCGGACCCGCCGCTTCTTCCGGCAGTTCTTGAAGCGGGCCGGGACCGGCTTCAGCCGCTCCGGCCCTGCCGGGGTACAGGCGCTGACCGAAGGCATCGTGCGAGTGGCCAACGCCTCGATGGAGAAGGCCATCCGGGTGATCTCCATCGAGCGGGGCCACGATCCGCGTGAGTTTACGCTGGTTTCGTTCGGCGGCGCCGGCGGCCTGCACGCCTGCGCCCTGGCGGCCGCGCTGCGCATTCCGCGCGTGCTTGTGCCACAGCATCCGGGCGCACTCTCGGCGCTCGGCATTCTGCTTTCCGACGCGGTGAAGGACTATTCGCGCACCGTGATGCTGCAGCCGGGCGATACGGCCCGGCTGGCCAGGCACTTCGTGGAGCTGGAGCGGCGGGGACGAGGAGACTTGGCGAGCGAAGGCCTATTGACCCCTGCGGGCCGGCCGCCGCGGCGACCGCGGTGTTCCATCATCCGCTCAGCCGACCTCCGCTATGCCGGGCAGGGATATGAGTTCAACGTGCCCTGGGAGTCTGCCGCCCAGGCCGTGGAAGCCTTCCACCGCGCTCACCAGTTGCGCTACGGCTACTCGGATAGCAGCCGGCCGGTGGAGATCGTGAACGTGCGGGTGCGGTTGACCATTCCGCAGCCTTCGGTATGGGCGGCGCGGGAGCGGGCACAGCGGAGAGTGGGGAGCAGCCGAGCCGCGCCGGTGATGCAAGCCCGCGGCTGTCATCCCATTTTCCGCCGCGACCGTCTCCGCCCCGGCGACCGCGTGTCGGGGCCCGCGGTCATCACCGAGTACAGCGCGACAACGTTCTTGCCTCCCGGGTTCGCCGCCCGCGTGGACAAACGGCAGAACTTGGTAATTGCGGATTTCGGAT
>Ga0315291_10003101_pt1 | contig 21490 bp, 23 predicted proteins | sample YL17G12_20_MG_FD_203070 | JGI IMG/M metagenome (GOLD analysis project Ga0315291, IMG submission 203070) | Sediment microbial communities from Yellowstone Lake, YNP, Wyoming, USA - YL17G12_20 | ecosystem: Environmental > Aquatic > Freshwater > Lake > Sediment | place: USA: Wyoming | collected... | reverse complement strand
AATAACTGGTCTTTTTGTAGGACCTGAAAATCAACCAACAACCGAAAATAATCAAGTAACATCAGAAACTAATACTTTATCTGACGCTGTTAACAGCTTATTCTCTCAGAAATTCTATTAAGAATTAGTCTTATTCAACCCTCTTTCTGAGTTAAACTATATTTGTTTATATTTTTATCGATATTGCATAACTTCTAGTGTTAATAGGCGAATTCAGTATTTATACTTTCTAACTGTAATAACTTTTATGGCAGGTGATTTTTATGGATAGGGTTTTGTCTTTTCATACTGGTTCGTTGACGTATAAGCTGTATACGTTTATTATCAAGAAGAGAGCTGTTTCTACAGCTGAAATCTTGGAAGAGTTTAAAGATACTCCTTTGAAAAAGAATCATCTCTCGAGCTATCTAAAGCAGATTATGAAGACTGGTCTTGTTGTAAAAAGTAAGGAAAGAGTCCAGTCTAAGAAGCGTATGTGTTCAAGATCTTATGTTTATGGCACGAGTGAGAAAGAGGTTGAGCGAAAGGTCTATTTACTAAATAACACCGTAGACACAGATGAATTATTGGTTGGTGTTAAGGCCAAAGTCTTTGAGATAATAAATAATAGCAAGACTGGACTTACTTTGTCTGAAGTATTCTATCAAGTCAAGGATTATCCTTCTATGGAAGATTATGGGAATTGGGATTATACTTACCAGTGCATCAGAGAGTTATTTCTGCTGAATAAGTTAAGACGTAGTCAGTTTACTATTCCTGCAAATGATATGATTAATGGCAAAAAACCAGGCTTTGTTTATGGCAGAGATGACGATGCTATTAAACTTAAGATCTTACAGATGATGCCTAAAGAAATTAGAACTGCATATCTTGACATCATCCAATCAAATGAAGTGTATCCAATTGATATTTTGAAGACGAGATATAATTTGGAAGATGAATTAGTTAAGTCTTGGTTTACTTTGCGTCTTGTAACTGTTGGATGGATTAAGGTTTACATCTTTAAGCAAAGACGTTATTATTACAACCCCAATACTCCTGAGCAGTATGTTGCTGATCTTGTTCCGCATATTCATCAGAAGGATGTTGTGCAGAGTATTTTGAATAATTCTTCTCTTGGAAGTGCTTTTGAGGAACAGGCTATATTTTACTTTGTAATGTACCTTATTAAGCGATATAAGCTACAAATTCGGCTTAATTCTGAGTTCCCTAAGAAAATACCTAGCTGGTTTAATAAAGACCATATTCATAAGTATACTGACGAGAAAGGCAAGAGATTAGTTGATGTTTGGAGTTTTGATAATGAGCCAGTAGATTACATCATCTATGTATATGATGATATTATGGATGTACCTATTGCAGGTTATGCTGTTTCTATTAAGAGAGATAAGAAAGGAAAATATCTTGGCATGGCAGGTAAACGTTATATCACTTCGATGATTGGTTGTTTAGCTCAAGGATATTCTTTGGATATGAAAAAGATTCCACAGTATAATTGTTTACGGCCAGTTTTGATTATGAATAATCCTATGGGCATCAGGCTCTTTGATTGGGCACGACAAACAGGATGTTTACTTCTATACGCTAAAAAGATTGAGAAGATAATTGCTTACTGTAATGAAATGGGCATCGTGTATGAAAAAGATAAACTCTTGAAAGACTTGAAAGAAGAAACAATTCTTCTAGAGAAATATGAGAATCATGAGGATGTAATTGTTGGTAAATGCAGAGCTCATGATCTTGTTAAAAAACAATTGGAGGCAAAGTATAATGCGTCTGAAAAGCCATCTGCAATATGAACGAGACTTTTGCAATCTCATGAAAGAAAAAGGATATCATACTGAGCGAGTTGCAGCTTCAGGCAGAAGAAAATATTCTGTCTGCGATGCTGTACTGTTTTCAAAGAAAGAATCTTTTTTAGTCGAGGTTAAGAGTACTCGTGAAGAAGTTTACAGAATGACTGGACTGCATGGAATAATAGAGAAAGCTTTAGAGTTTAACATCACTCCTTTGCTTGCCGTGTATTTTAAGAGCAGTCATAGTTCTAAAGGAGAAGGTGTTTGGGTTTTCAAACGATTAAATAATCCATTATTGGAGGTAAGAAAGAATGATAGATGTGACGAAATTTAAACCGCAACTCGTTGGAGAAGGAGACGTAGAAGTATTCCTATTCAACAATGACGGAGTATTTGTAGAGCCAAAAATTGATGGAGTAAGAATCATGTGCCATAAACAAAACGGCCAGATAAAACTGTATGCAAGAAGTGGAACAGAATGGACACAAAGATTCACATCCGTTCTTGATAATATTGCAAAAGGAATTTGTGGAAGCAACATAATCTTAGACGGAGAAATGGCTGTAGTAAAAGATGGAAAAGTATTATCATCAAATGCTGTAATGCAAAAACAAATGCAACCAGGACAAAAACTTGTATACTTCGTATTCGACATGTTAGAAGCAGGAGATATCTTGATGTACAAAGAATGTCAATTAACAAGAAAACAAAACTTACAATTCGCAATTGAAGATAATGAAAATATTTGTTTAGTACCATTCTTTTGCACAAACAACATCGTCGACATAAGAGAATTCTACAAAAACATCGTAAGCAAAGGAATAGAAGGAATCGTCATAAAAAACTGTTCAGCATACCATCCAGGAGCAAGATACAACTGGCTAAAACTAAAACCAATGAGAACAGTAGACCTAACAATCATCGAAAGAAGAGACAGAAAAGACAAACTAGGATGGATATACACAATGGCTGAGAAGGATAAGATCATAGGAACAGCAACATCACAACTAGACATCCAAAACGGAATGATGGTAGAAGTAACATACGATATGAAATACCCAAAAGAAGACTCATACAAATTAAGATTTCCAAAAATATTAAGAATACGAGAGGATAAATAAAATGCAATTAGGACACATATTACTAATAGATGGAAGAGATATGACTCTAGCAAAGTATGGTTCTAAGTTGTTAGGAAAACATTTTTATGTGGAAGTTTTCAACTTTTATCGAACAAATGTAGAGATAAAAAGAACAATAAAAAGAGTACCAAAAATATATATTATACATAAGGAACAAGACGATGAGTTTAAACAGAGATGGCCTGAATTTTATGCTGAAAAGAAACCCAAATGCATGAATATCCAGAGCGATATCCCTTTAGAAGAAATGAAAAAGCAACTCGAAAAAGAACTGATGCATTATCTCATGGAAATTTATGAAGAAATTATCCATAAATAAATCATATTCGCAAAAGTAATAAATCAAATCCAATTCTCTTGGTAAATGGAAGAAAAGAAGTCAACAAAATTAACAAAGTTATCTCCTGAAGTAGAAGCACAACTCCCAAAAGAAATACAAACTATTAGAGCATTCTATTTCTCATTAAGCGAAGAAGAAAGAGCAAAACTTGATAATCCTAAACCTGTAAAAGAAGTCAAGACAGATATACCTGAGTACATAAAAATATTTCAAAGAATTGAGAAAGAAGTTGAAGAAGAGAAAAAGAGTGGAAAGATACCAAACGCAACTAAATATTGTTTTGAGTGTGGTAAAAAAATAAACAGAACATCTAAATTTTGCGAAGAATGTGGTGTTAAACAACCGATGATCTGAAATGGTTCTCCGAATAATTTACGGGATAAAATAGCAAAGTTTATCAAAAAGTTGATTACTTCTAACACTTATGCGTATAAAGGATATATCTTTAGAGAATAGACCTAGAGAACGGCTTGAGAAGCGAGGTCCTTCAGTTTTATCAGATGCAGAACTATTAGCAATAATTCTTAAAACAGGCAATAAAGACGAGAATGTTATTGATATGTCAAATAGACTTATTTCTAAATATGGTGTTGATAAATTGAGTAATTGTTCTTTAGCAGAATTGCAAGAAATAAAAGGTATAGGTAATGCTAAAGCATCACAAATAATTGCGTTGTTTGAATTCAATAAAAGGCATAATATTTCAAAGCAGAATGGCAAGCCAATAAAGACGGCAAAAGATGTTTTTGATTATTGTTCTCCAAAGTTATCAGGAGTAGATAAAGAGCACTTTATGATCTTGCATTTAGATACACGCAATAAAATCATTAAGGATGAAATCGTATCTGTTGGGACATTGAATAGTTCTCTTATCCATCCTAGAGAAGTGTTCAAACCTGCGATAAAAGAAAGTGCAAATGCGATTATATTAGTGCATAATCATCCATCTGGCGATGCAGAACCATCAGAAGAAGACAAGAAGATCACCGACATATTATTCAAAGCAGGAGAATTGCTCTCAATAAAAGTATTAGACCACGTCATAATTGGAAAAGACTCTTGGCACAGTTTTAAAGATAAATCTTAATAATTGCCAAATGAGTTATTCTCTTTTAGTTTGATAATTCCATAAATTGCTAAAATAATTATTGCAATAGTAAGAATAATTGCAAAGTAATCCCCGTTTCTTTTAATCTGATTTTCTCTAATGATGTTTGTTTCAGATATATTTAGTGAGGAATTTATGTTTTGTGTTAGAGATATTGCTGAATTGTATTTTGATATTTGAATGTCTTGTTGCATCACATTTAATGAATTTTTAGCTTGAGGCATTTGATTATCATAATCTGTAAAATTATAATTTGGATTCATAAAAACATTTGTGATTAATATCTTGAAGAAGCCAGGTTTTAATTCTATGACTTTATTCTTGTAGTTATCTAATTGATTATATTGTGTTGTTGCGAGGGTATTTTTCTCACTTAATCTTAATAATGCAGCATTAGATTTTGAATCACTTTGTGAGTTTCCAAAATTAGGATCTTCTTTTGAGATTTTATTGTATGCTTCAAGGACTATTTCATATGTTGATTTTTTTATTTTGAGTTCATTATGGACTGGATCTCCAAATGCCCATGAAAAAAGTCCTGTAACTGCATTTCCAGCGATATCGACCACACCTTTTAGTTGCATGAACATTGAATCCTTTATCGCTTTCAATTTTGTTGATGCTTGTGAGTTGCAGTATTTTAAGTCTTCAACAATTCCATAGTAAGAATTTCCTGATCTTAGATTTGCAGTATATTGATTGCATATTGCTACTTGTTGAATTGCTTCTTTTTCTTGATCTATTAATCCAGAACAGACAACGCTTGTTACAAATACTCCTGGATTAAACTCAGATATAAATCCGAGAGCTTTTCCTGTTTTTGAAGCACCCACCACTATTTTCTGTGCATTAGTTGGTAAATATGGTTGAGCTTTTTCTCCAAATAGATTTGCTAAGTTAAGGCTTTCATCTTTAAGACTGTCAAATCCATAATAATTACAAAAATTGAAATTATCTCCAAAAGAATATAGGTTTGGACTTATTTTTCCTTCAGACATTTGTTTTCTAACATGTTTCACTTCGAATATTTCTCGTAAGTCTTCTTTTTGATACTCCTTGAAGTTTCGAGTGTCAAATGGAATATCTATGCAATTGCTCTCTTGACAACATGAAATGATAGAACTTAATGTTGTGGTCTGATATTGATTTAAGTAATAGAATCCATCTGCTAATGTGCAGGCTTCCCCAGGATTATTAAATTCTGAGAGGTATGCTTCATATTCTGCAGCATGAACACTGCTAAGAAAAACGAGGCATAGTACAATTCCAATTAATAGTGTCTTTTTCATTTTGCATTGTTCACACCTCTTTTTTAATGGTTTAATCTCTGTTATAATTGTGATAACACGTTCTTATTTAAATACTTTACTGTTATATACCTACATTACTAAATAGTATATGTTATTTACCTTTAAGTGATTGACAAGATTTATATATAACCATGTACTTCTATAGATTATGGGAAGAGGTTCAACCCAAGTTCTAATAAGAGAAATCGTCAAATGTCTATCAATAAACCCTAAAACAATTACGGAGCTTGTTGATGAGATTAAGTTAGACAGATCTTCAATTGTTAGATACTTAGGAATACTAAAAGAAAGTGGACTGCTTAATGAAGAGCAGAAAGGGACAAGTAAAGTGTATACTTTAATTCCTACATATAGGCCAGATACTTATTTTGGATTGCCCCTTGATAAAAAGACAGAACAGGAAGTTCATTCATTATTTCATTTAATTAAGAAATTCTGGAGCACTTATACTAAAAATCAATTGAAAAAAACACATGCTCAAAAGATTGCATACAAAGTAATTACTAAATGCAATCTAAATATTCCACATGGATGGTATATTCATGGAGGAATAGGTGTAGCTTCTTTTGACGAATCCACCAATTACAGTTATTTTGGATTTCCAAATGAAAAAGAAATTGAAATGTGTGTTAAAGAAGTTACAATTGAATATTCAAAAAATGAATTTGCTTGGCAGAGTAAAAAACAACAATATGATGAAGCAGAAAACGAATTGTATAATGTAAAAGAGGATATCCTAAAGATACTTTACTCAGCAGATTTTGATAATCATCCTAAAAGCTCCATTTATGTAGTTGTGAAGAAATTAAGAAGATTAGTGGAGCTTTCTCCAAGAGATAATAGATCTGATTATATGGAAGTCTTAGATTCGTATCAGGACTTAATGTTAGACCTAAGTAATAAAGTTGAAGAAAAATTCTTAATAGAAAATAAAAGAGAAATAATCACTTCATTTGAAACTATATGGAAATACGTAGCATTATTCAATTTCAAGAACGACCTAAAAGAATATTATCCTGAATCAATATTAGAGGCTCACTTCAAATTAGATATCCTCCATCAAGAAGATGAGATTTTAGAGTTAGGAACTGAATTACAAGAACAAATACCAGAAGACATAATCACCGATCCATTAAAGAAAAAAGTTTACAATGCTCTTTCGAATATTAAGTTGTTAAATTCTGACGAGCAGAAAACACAAAAAGAGTATCTTGATAAAATTGAAAAAGAATTAGGCTCTGAGAAGTTTCAAGAATTCTTATTAGAACAGGCAGGATTAAAGTAAATCTTCTGGCTTTTTTATTGGGATAGTTGTTCCGATTGCTTTGAAATGACCATCATTTCTAGTCACTATGTAATCTGCTTTTTCTCTTTCTGCAATAATTATGTGCAAAGCATCATCATAATGTTCTGCTGATTTTTGTTTTGCTTGAGTTTCTTCTTCAGAAGAATATGGTACTTTTTTTATCTTATTTTTTGCAAGTTCAAAAAACATTTTTGTTGAGTCTATCTTTGAGAGACCAAATAATTCTTTTAATGTCCAAGTGGAAATAATTAAATGATATTTGCAGGAGATAGATTGTGTAAATAAATCAGCTGCAGGGTTTCCTATGTTCTTTCCAAACTTATTCTTTCTACCTTCTACAGCGTCAATGATGATATTTGTGTCAATGTATAAATCAGTCATCTCTTCATCTCCACTTATATTTCATACTGCCATCCATCCTGCTTTAGTTTTTCTTTTCTATCTTGATAGTCTGGCATAATTGAGTTTAGTTTTTTCCAAAACTTAGGAGAATGATCTTTATGTTTTATATGAACTAATTCGTGAGCAACAACATAATTTAATTGGCTTACAGGAGCCATTGCTATACGAAAATTGAATATGACAACATTCTTTGATGTGCAACTACCCCATCGCTTATACTGATTTTTAATAGTTATTTTTGGTTTTCTTATTCCTAGCTTTTTGCTGTAGCATGAAACAGATTCGTCAATGTTTTTTAGTGCTTGTTCTCTGTACCAATGCCAGATTGCAACTTTGATTAATGTTTTAGTATCCTGTTTCGTATCTTGTTTTTTTAATGTGACTTCAAGTTCTTTTCCTCTCATTCGGACTTCAGTCTTTCCATTTTCTTTGTTCAATTTTAATCGGTATTGTCTTCCTAAATACAAGAATGATTCTCCATTTACATATTCTTTAACTGAGTCTATTTGTGTGATTTGGTCAAACCATACAAGTTGTTTTATTACCCATACTGCTTTTCTTTCAACTAATGTTTTTATCTTCTCTTGCTGAATAGTAGTAGGTACTGTTATCTCAACTTGCTTTAATGGATAAACAGCTAAAGTAGCATTTCTTCTTCTAGGACTATAAACTACAGCATAATCTATCTGAGTTTTTCCAAAAAGAATACTGTCTTGTTCAATCATGCTCTAAACCTCGCTCCCGCTAGATCCATTATTTTAACAGTCATAGGCTCTATCTCATCCAGAGGATAGTTTTTGACTCGAAGCACTCTCTTGATTCTTCTTCGCATTTCTCTTTTAACGTCTTCTTTATACTGCCACTCGACAACTGCGAGTTCTTCTATAGCATCATAGATATCTTTAGCTAATTCTTTGAGAGGAACTGGCTTAGAAGATGCAGTACCATATTCTGCAGGAGCTTCTCTGACCATCATATTCTTATCATCTTTATTCTCTAATAAATTATAGAATGGAGCTATCTTTGGGTCAACTCCAATCTCTTCTGCATGTTTTTCAGGATGTCTCATTTCATCAAGAACTTCTTTTAGAAGAGTAAGCTGTTTTGCTGCATTAATTCTTCCATCTTTATAATCAGTTAATATTTTGAGAAGCTTTTCTTTTAATGATTCATAATAAACTGGATCTTCATCCACTTTGAATGTAATCTCATGTTTGATTGCATGTTCTATCTCACTTGCTTTTGCTTCTGTTGAATTTATTCTCTCAATTTCTTTGTCAAACTTTTCTGAGAATATACTTGTAGGTTCTATGATCTGAATAATACCTTCAGCCCTAATATGTTCTTCAATGAGCTTCCTAATTTTCTCGCTACATTCTCTTAAAGACAATTGCTCGTCTCTATATCTATTTCTTGCTCTTGTCCTTATTTCTGCAAGATGCTTTAAGTCTTTAACAAATTGTAATGCTTTTGGATCTGGGAAAAGCATGTCCATATAATTTGCAAATAATTTAAACCTCTGATCAAAAGCAGCTCTTCTGTCAGGTGATTCAAGGTATTTTACACATGCTTCAATATCATTTATATTAATTTCTGAGAAGAAGTTCATAGCTGCATTATGTGCTGCTTGAAGTCTTGGCAATATTTCTTTTTTGTAGTCAGTATGCACAAAACCTTCGCTTTCTTCTCTTGTAAACATGTTTAAGGCTTCTTGTAAATCTTCTGATACTCCCCAATAATCTATGACGAGACCGTATTGTTTATGAGGGTATGTTCTGTTTACTCTTGCTATTGCTTGGAGTAACGTATGTTCTTTTAATGGACTATCTAAGTACATTACTTGTTCTACTGGTGCATCAAATCCAGTCATTAATTTATCACAAACAATAATTATTTTCGGATCTTTTTCTTCTTTGAATTGTCTAATTACTTCTTGTTCTTCAGTTTTTGATTTATGGTATGGAACAAACTCTGCTTCATCATTATGGCTTTTTGAAATTAAGACCACACTTGTAGGTCCATGAAGTTCATCAAGCATTCTCTTATAGCTAATTGCTGCTCGTCTGCTAAATGTCACAATTTGTGCCTTGAAATTATTCGGCAAGATGAACTGCTCATAATGTTTTAATATATCTAAGCAAATCATTTTTATTCTTTGAGGCGTAAGTGCGATAGACTCAGGATTCGCATACTTCTTTTTTATCTGCTCTCTTTCTTTTTGAGAGTAATCAGCAAATAATCTATCGAATAATTCATCAATAGAGTTTCCAGTAACTGATAATTCTGGCATTCTTCCTTCATAAAATATTGGAACAGTAGCTCCATCTTTTACAGATTGTCTGTGGTCATAAATATCAATATATGATCCAAATGTGTCTATCGTATTTCTGTATTTTTTGGAGATTGGTGTTCCTGTAAATCCTATGAAACATCCATTTTTCACAGCATTTCTCATATTAGCTGCAAGAGATTTGTATTGTGTCCTGTGAGCTTCATCAACCAAGACAAATACATTTGGATTTTCAGTCAATACTGGATAAATATCTGATGCATCCTGAAACTTTTGGATTGTCGTCATTATTGTCTGACCAACAGGGTCTCTTAGAAGCTCTTGCAAATGCTTTGCAGAAGTTGTCTGAATAGGATTTGGAAATCCACATCGCTTGAATGTTCCAGATATCTGGTCATCAAGATCAGTTCTATCAGTGACGATAACTAGTGTTGGATTTGCTAATTCAGATTTCCTTCTTAGTTTTACAGCTGTCCAAAGCATTGTAAGACTTTTTCCTGAACCTTGTGCGTGCCAAATAACTCCGCCTTGACGTTCTTGTTTTTTTGTTACTTTTTTTATGAGATTATTTACCGCTCTAAACTGTTGATACTTAGCAAGCTTCTTAATGATCTTACCTTGCTCTCTTTCATAAACAATAAAATTCTGAATTAAGTCGAGTAGATTTTGTTTTGTGCAAACTCCGAATAAGAATATGTCTTGTGAACTTGGAGCTCTTCCTAACTTTTTTGATAAATCATCCAATGTTAATGGATGAGGTACTTTCCATTCCGACCAGTGTCTTTCAGGAGTAAAATTAGTTGCATACTTTGTCTGATCCTTAAATGTTGAAACTAAGATTTGAGATGTATTGAATACTTTTGGACAACCAACATTTCTAAATCTGCTCTCACTCTCTTGATATCTTGATAATTGTTCAATACCGTCTTCCATAGGAGTTTTCAAAGTAGGACTCTTACATTCAATGATTGTAATTGGTAAACCATTAATGAACAGAACAACATCAAGAATATTTTCTTTTAAATGCATAACTCTAAACTGCCTTACTAAATTGAAATCATTATTATTAATATTCTCGTAATCAATAAGCATAACATCCTGGCTCTTTAATCCCAAATTATCATCTTTGTCCTGTGTAATTGTTGCTCCTTTCTCAAGAATCGATTGAATCAATTCATTTGCTTCAATAACTGAAGTTGCCTGAATACTTGTAATAGAACGCATAACTCTATTAGCATTCTCCTCAGTTATCCATGGGTTTAATCGCTTTATTGCAGCAGACAATTTAGGAATCAAAACAACTTCTTTCAACGACGGCCTCATAGACTCAGACGCTTTGCTATCTATCTCAACCCAACCCAAATACTGTGTCAATACTTCAACAGCAGGATCTTCAACTTCCAACAATTCCTTAGGATCACGAGCCATTTAATTCACCTTTAACTTTTGATTTTGTGATAACTTTACAATTCTATTATGATATGCAAGCCATCCATTATACATTCCGTCATTTTCTTCTGTTTGTCTTGATGTTACAAACCCAATTAATTTCTTAAGATAATCTCTATCCATTTTAAACTCAACTTTTCTTTTAAGACCAAGTTGCTTAATAATTTCAGAGTCAGACTTTCCTTCATCTCTTAATTTTCTAGTCAATGAAATTATTTCATTTTGAGTATGTTTTGATTCTTCATATAAGTCAACTATTCCCTGAACAGCACAACCTTGTCCTGCATGTTTGATTAAATTGCACATTTGACAGATAACTTGTAAATTCTTGTCAGTATTGTTCTCTGGATTTCCATCGATATGATCTACTATCTGATATTTTTCTGATTTGTATCCACAATATGAACAGGTATAATTATCTCTTTGCACTATTTTTAATCTTAATGCTCTCCAGGCTTCTCCTTCAAGCTTTTTTGTTTGTCCTGGATTTCTCCAAGTTTCTGGTGGAGCAAATGATGGAAAGAGTGTCTTCATTCTACGACCTCCATTCCAAATCTTTTCATTATGTCTTTAAGTTGAACTTCTAATTCTCCTTCTTTTTTCCTATCAATAAAAGAGTCATCAATAAGATCTATTAATTCATCTTTTTGTCTATGCATACTTAGTAAAATTATAATTGATAATCTCAAATAGTCTAAAACTTCTCTTAAGAAATCGTTTTCTGTTTTGTATTTATTCTGTAACTTTCTTCGTTTTTTATAATCTATTTTATTGCCATGTACAAAATAACTTCTTACATCATATGCATCTTTAAGCACGCCCTGAATATGTTGAGGATTTAATCCTGCAAGTCCTAAGAATTTACTAATTCTTAATCTTAGAAATCTGCTTAATTCTTCTGAATCGTTGAGGTATAAAGATTCAAGTCCTATAATTGCACTAGCAACTTGTTGCTCAAATACTCCTACTGAAAATAAAGAATCGCAATATCTTTGATATGCAAATTGAATGTTTTCAAGTTCAGTAGATTGAGACATTCCTATTAAACTTCCATGATTTAGAGCGTTGAATTCTTTCCAGAACTGTTTTATTTTATCAGCATCTTTTGTATAAACTTTTAATGTTTCTCTTGGAATCATCGGAGTTTGAATAGAACTAAATGTTCCTCCAATAAATCTCGTAATAGTTTTTCCTGACAGCGAATAAGATATATTTGTAACTCCACCAACTCTAAAAAGTCTTAATGTTAAAATTGCTTTCTCAACTTCTTTTTGTATATCTACAGGATATAAAACATCTTTTTCTATCTCAAGAATTGCAGTTACATGATCTCTTATTGGATGGCCAACATTAAAGAACGGAATATGTATTGGAATTTCTTCTTCAACATCAGAAGGTGTTATTCTTCTAAGTGTGCAAGAACTAAGTAATTTAATTGGATGATCTTCTACCGTCACGCCTTGCAATCTTACAAATGCTTTGACTCTTGTTGGCTCGTCATTAAGCTCTTTTATGAATAGTTCAATAAGCTCTTGTTTAACTTGTTTATCGTCAAGATAATCCTGAATAATAAATCTCAAAAATGATTGAAGTTTAAACTGGACATCTTGAGTATGATAAATTTCTTTTAATCTATCTACAAATGATTTGAATTCAGAAGAATTGCTTAATGCAGTATCAAGATTATGCGAGTGAATAGTTTGTGTCTTTGTAATGTATTGACCAGTTGCTCCAGAAGCAAGACCAGAATCCATTGAATATTCAAACTTGTCAATCTTCCATTTGAAATAATCTTGATTGATTTCTACTTTTTTTATTTCTCCTTTCTTTAGGGATTCATCTACTTTACTCTTGACGAAGTCAACAAATTCAGCAAGCAAATCATTTATCTCATCCATATTTACACCCGAACCCTAATCTCGCCAGAAAGAAGTTTTTGCATAAGTGATAATTTCAATTTAATGAGTTGTTGCTTTTTTGTTTTTTCAGATTGAACACGCTCATCTAAATCAGTTAATATTTGAGCAATCTTTTTCTGTTCATCTAATGGAGGAACCAAAATAGGAATTTCCTGAATCGTTTTCTGACCAAGTGAAAATCTGGTTAATCCATTTGCTTTTCTTGCAATAGTATTCTTAATAAGTTTGTTACTAAACAAATTCATTAAAAATAAAGAATCCAATTTATCACTTTTAGGTCTAATTAAAGCCAAGTGATAACCACAAACCAAATTATCAATATGTTCTATAACTACACTTGAAACAGCAATGTCGTTAGGAGTTTCAGAATCTTTAGTAATTAGAACATCCCCAATTTTAATTCCGAATTTTACGATTTCATTATCTGTAGCAGTTGCTTTCATAAAATCTAACTTATTTGTGATGTATCTATTTTTATACACATCAATATAATTACATAATTTTACACTTTTCTCATCAGAATGTGATTTTTTATCCACGTTACACAACAATATCGTTGATACATTTACAAGAGATTCGATTTTCCAACTCTCAGGAATTTCTCCAAGTTCTGTCTTCTTGAACTTCTTATGTTTACCAGGTAATCCTTTTGTGAAAAGCAATTGCCTTAACCCTCTTTTTAAATTCGCACAACTTTGAATTGTTTCAGACGTTGTATCTATGGATGCTTCAACGGTTAATAAAATATCAGAGATTTTCTTTTGTTCTTTTAGTGAAGGTAAAACCACTGACAAATTCTCAAAAGTATTTTTATTAATTATTGGCACTGCTGTTTGTCCAGCTAACAAAAGCATTAATTTTTTATTATTTTCAAACCAATAATACAAAAAATCAGTGTTATATTTTTCTGACGGAAGAATAGCATTTATTTGTTGATTACAACTCCCTTCTTTTTTCAGGATTGCATTTTTACCAATGCTTGCTATACATGTTATTAATAGTGTTTCTGGAGGTAATCTTCTAGCTAAATTAATCCCTTTTTCAGTAAGTTTTCTATTTGTATTATTAATATCTTTTTTTTCGTTAATATCTGTTGGAGTTACCCAAAGATATGACCCATTATATGAATCCAAAGCTGATGTTGGAGGAGTATTACCAGTTATAACCTTAGCAAATTCTTTTATTTTTTCTTTTCTCCATCCTTTTGGAATTTCTTCAACCGTCATCGTTACACCAGTTTGAGTCATTTACACTCCAAGCTCCTCTAAGTATTTGTTCATTTTCTCTTCGACTTCTTTTCTTTTCTTTTCAAGCTCTCGAAGTTCTTTGACTGCTACTTTAACATCAATCTGTTCTTCTTCAGGCGTTACGTCGATGTATCTTGAAATATTCAAGTTGTAGTCGTTCTCCTTTATTTCAGAATGAGGGACTATTCTGCAATACTTATCTATTGCTTTATACTCGCTAAGTGCTGTTACAATCTTCTTGATGTCCTGATCTCGCAGAGTATTTTGGTTCTTACCGTCTTGATATTCTTCTGATGAATTAATGAAGAATATTTTCTCTTTTCTAACAGCAGGCTTATTCTTATTGATGATAATTATTGCTGCAGGAATTCCTGTTCCATAAAACAAGTTTGTAGGAAGACCAATTACTGCTTCAATAAGATCTTCTTTGATAATATTCTCTCGTATTTTTCCTTCTGCTGCTCCCCTGAATAACACTCCATGCGGAACAACTACTCCGAGTTTACCATGCTGATTTAAGGAAGCTATCATGTGCTGTACAAATGCGAAATCTCCTTTTGTTTTTGGAGCAACACCATGCCTAAATCTTCCAAAGCCATCATTCTCAGCAACTTCTATTCCCCATTTATCCAAAGAAAATGGTGGATTAGCAATTACTCTATCAAATAGCATGAGCTGGCCATCAACTAATAATTTAGGATCTCTTATTGTATCGCCTTTTCGTATATCTGCGTCTGGAAATCCATGCAGGAGCATATTCATTTTACATATTCCCCATGTACCAATATTTTTCTCTTGGCCATAAAGAGATATGTTCTTTGAATTTCCTTTGTGTCTTTCTATATAATGTGCACATTCTATGAGCATGCCCCCTGAACCACAGGTTGGGTCGCATATTCTCATACCTTCTTTTGGTTCAAGTACATCAACAATGAGCTGTACAACTTTTCGTGGAGTGTAAAATTCTCCCCCTTTCTTTCCTGCATCGTCTGCGAATTTTTCAATTAAGTATTCGTAGACTCTTCCAAGAAGATCTGGTTCTCCAAGTTCTGTATTCTTTAGTGGAATTGTTGAGAAGTGCTGGACTAATCTTAGTAAAACTCCATCTCTTTGTTTTGTCTCTCCAAGTTTTACCGAGTTAAAATCAATAGAGGCGAGTACTCCTTCCATTATTGGATTTTTATCTTCGAGTTCTGCACATGCTTTGTTGAGTGAGTCTCCGATTTGTGTTGTTATTTTTCTGATGTTTTCCCATCTTGCTCTTTGTGGAACAAAGAATTGGTGTTCATCTGGATCATTCCATGCAAGTTCTTTGTCGCCTGTTTCTTTTTCTATCCTTTCTGCTTCTTCCTCGAATACGTCGGATAATCTTTTGAGAAAGAGTAATCCAAAAATATAATTCTTATAATCTGCAGAATCAATTGACCCTCTTAGAATGTCAGCTGCTTCCCATACTTTGTTTTTTAGTTTATCAAATGTTATTTGTTCCATAATCAATTCACCCCATGTAAGTTTGCACTATTGCCGAGTTGATTTTTCTCCTAAGTTCTTGCTCTTTTACGAGAAGCTCATCATACTCTTGAGACAATGAAAGATATCTACTGAATACTTGCTGTTTATTTATTGGCAAGATTGGAATTTCAAGATCATACAATGATTTCATGTTAAGAGCTTTTTGTACAGCACCACCTGCTCTTGCTTGTAATTCTTTTTGTCCAACTGTACTATTTAGATATGCAGAAATAATGTGAGGATTGATTTCTTTGTCCAATGTAAATGCAATAAGATTTGCACTAATAACAAATCCTTTTACTGATTTATCTGCAACTGCTGATTTGAAAGTATTGCCTTTTATTGTAAGAATCAAATCATTTTCTTCAATTGTAGAATTTTCAAGAGCCGATGTTTCTTTTACCTTAACACTTTCAACAGTATCCAAAATTACTCTTCCCTGTTGAATATCTCTAATGTTAATTAAATGTACAATAGTGCCATCTACATCATTGTAATAAGAAGATAATCCTCTCTTTATTTTGAGGGATATGCTTTTCAATGTTTTTTTTAATATTGGTTTACTGTTCATTTAGTATCTAAGTAGATGGAAATTGTTTGTAATATATAAAGTTATCGAAAAAGTTAGATTATTGACTATAAACAGTGAAAAACAGCTGTTTCTATAAATTTTCTGCAATATCGTACCAAAGCAGTAATCAAGCAATAGATTTCTGGGTATCTTGGAAAGAACTAAGCCCAAATATGCCTTCTCCAACGCTTGTAAAGACATTATGTTTGTCTCTAAGTATTACAGCCATAACCGTTCTTTCTGGAGTTTTGCCTTTGGTCTCTTTAGTCTTTAAAATCTCCTTTGTTATGTCCATATAATGCATTGGTTTCTTGTTTTCTTTTAGTATCTTTTCAGCTAGGCTGTAAAAGGATTTGTTTGATTTTTTCGCCATTATAAGTTCCTCCTAAGTTATGTGTTAATTTGCATAACCACAGTCGATAGATGTGTTAGAACCTATTTAAACACCCTCGTAGAACATAATAGCCTTTGTAATCGCTATTTTCTTGAATAGCACAGATGCTCATCTGAAATGCTTCTTCAACATCTTAATGTACTTTTTTTGTAAAGAATATTTTGCAACAACAAAAGGCACAAGATCATTGGAGTCTCTTTTGATGCGTTTATCAATAATCATTTTCCTAAACAAGTTATCTTTTTTCAGATCTTGAATTAAGTAAACACAATAGCCATTTCTTTTCTTAGCACATTTGTATGAGTATGGACATTCAGAGCAATGCAGAAGTGTATGCAAATGTCTTGAGTATTTTCCATGTCGCAAATTATTAAGACTATTGGCTAGTGTCTTTTTTGGACTTGACACTCTTCCGCCTTTGATTCTTTCCGCATTTGACAATGTGTGAATTTTATCTTTGAAGTTTTCTATGTCCGCCACGATTAATCACCTCGTTTCTAAGTTCAAGAAGCTCAATCATCCTTTCAAAAGCGACAGGTGTATCTTGAAAATTATTCATTCCTTTAGCGACATCTTGCATTACATCAAAGAAGTAATGATCATACTCTTCTGTTGTTTGAAATCCTTTAAGTTTCATTATAATCTTCAGGTTTTTAGGGTTGATATGAACACATGTATCTCCTGGAGAATATTCTTGACAAAAATCTTTCAATAAACACGAATCACAATATTTCAGATAAGGCGTATGCTGTCCAGTCTTTATGGCGTTAGAACTAATTGCATCAAGTTTATTCTGGCTTCTTGACAATCCACCTTTGACACAATCTTGCCTGTTAAAGCGATGTCTTTTGCCTTGAAAGTTGTTAAGTTTGTCGTCTATCATCTCTTTTTCTCTGACTGTTGGACATTAATATTTTTAAGTTTTCGAGGGTTTGAATTGCCTATCTTGGCACCTTGAGCATGGCTCATCAATAAGTCTGAATCTGTTGGAAAAGTTCCCTTTCTTATGTTCAATTAATAACTCTACAGCTTCTTTGATTGTAATCTTTGCCTGTGACTTTTTGTCAGAATAATCATAGATCTGCTGTAAACCAATTAAAGATACTAAGTCATTTAGACATTGATTGCAAAGCCCAAGATGATCTTGCACTTTGTAATTAGTGCAAAATGGTTTAATGCACAAATCCTTCGGATTGAATATTCTTTTGTATGCTTCATTTCTCTCTATCATTTTCTTTTTCCTCCATTTCGGTTAATAATTTTTGACTAGTGGGTAATGGATCATCTTCAATCATTTCCTCAGTTACCATCAGCTCTTCTTCACATGTACTTTTTGACCTAGTATTTTCTTCCGTAAAGGTATCAGAATCTTCAGAATCATCTTCAGTTTCATGTATATAATCTTCAAATTGAAGCAGAAATGACTTGATTTCATGATCTTGATAGATTTCCTTAACTGAATCTGACATTAACCACACCTGTAATAACCTAGCAATATCGTCAATGCTAACAGGTAGTGCTAGGTTGTGTGAATGTGAAATTACAGGTCGAATTAGTACAGTTTTCTTACTGACATAATCATCTTTGTAGACTTCAATCTTGTTTCTATCTACAAGCTTTTGACACCAATCTCTTATTGTTTTCACAGAAGCAATACTCAATGCTTTCTGGACCTTATGTCTTAAGAGCCAATCATGATATCTTTCCTGGAAGCCGATAGCCTTGATTTCTTCAGAGTGCTTTCCGATATTTTTCTCAATATATTCCAAGAGTTTTACTAGTCTATGGTCTAGGCCAGAATATGTTAAGTTGAAGAAGTCTCCAAACAGATTTAGAGCATTTAGAAAGTCTGAAGGTTCTGCATATATGAAAGTCATGCCATCACGATAATTTGATTTTCGTTGCTTTTGATGAAGCCAAGTAATTGCACGTGTAAGAGATAAAATCCTTTTCACATCTCTTTTTACTCGATCCTTTGTTGTATCAAAAATCTCTTTGCCATCAATCTTTTCAGAAAGAATTTTACTGAAGGGAATGATAACTTGAACATCCTTATCAAGCATAAATATAGATGTTGCTATCCATGAATCTTGTTGATGATGCTTTCTTAAATAATATTCTTCATCGCTTGCTTTGTTCAAAACATCGTCAACTACAATCTTGTTCTTCTCTCTATACCCTCTTATTGGGACAATAACATATCTTGTTTCAAGCTCATCATCTGATTCTGTTTCTGTTGTTCCGTAAATCAAAGTTTTCTGCTCTTGTTCTGTACGAATAGCAGTTTTGAATCCTGTCTTAATATCTTTTTTCAGAGTTGATGTTCCTCCTTCTGCCATCTGTTTGAACGTTTCAACAATCTCTGCATTGGCACCGTTTTCACGATTCTTATTAATCTCAGAAAAAGCAACAATTCGTTTATCCTGGACATCATCTTCAAGAGTTGCAGTTGTGACTCTTGTGACTTTAATCCAATCTTCTTTTGGAAAATGAGACAAAACGTTATCTGTATTGCTGTCTTTTCCTGATGAACTATTTCCTTTTAATGCACAGCTGCAATGATCTCTATGATCAAGAAGATAAGCAGAAGTCACGACAATAAATGTCGCAACTTTCTCTTTATGATCTAACTTATGTTTTACATCAAGCTCTGAATGAATATGTTTTAAGAGTTGAAAATCAAAAAAACGAGGATCAATTCTTGCATTAATTTTTTTCTGTTCATCAAGAATATTCTTGTCTTCCATTTCTTCAATCAGTTTGTTTAATGCATCAGTCATTTTGATTCCCTCACTATTTTCTTAGGGTTGCCTGTTTTGAAATGAGGCACATTCTCGAGAGCAATCATCGTCTTTTCAGATGCTTTCATTGTATCACATCCGAATTTAGAAATCAAAAAATGTCTAATCTTATATCTGCTCTGTTCAGAATATTTGGCCAGATTATCATCAAAGATGTGAATGTGAAAACCTTTAGAGCCAGTAAAATACGCTTTGAATGGAAAACCGTATTTGTCCAAAATATCACAAATCTCATTTAATTTCTTTTCAGAAACATCATTATCCATATCAAGAACTATTTCACAAGGAAGTATCTGTCTGCAGTTTACTCTGCCAAGAAATTCCATTCCTTTGTCAGACTCCCAGAGCAAAAGAACATTTTGATGCTTTGTCCATTTAGGTTTATCCTTATCTCTCTGGTCACCTATTGCTACTTTGAAATCTCCATATTTATTGCATAAATGAATCAAATATTGTGTTGTTGGATTACCTGCTAATTGTTCCTCTTCCATCCTAAACCACCTCTATCCTTACAATCCTACCTCGAGGAATCACATGTCTATTGTCAATCGTGATTGAGTAATCATCCTCAGAAGAAACACATCCTTCTTTCCAAGAGATTCTCTCGCCATCATCAAAGTAAATCTTGATTCTTTTTCCTAACATGTTCATCAGCCAAGCCCAAAGTTATCACTAAGTTTTAGACACTGCACGTCTCCGTACTCTTTGTCACGAGGAGCACTTTTGTGCCATCCTGGAGAAATCCACCTTTTACATGCAAATAGCGATCTGGAGCTTTTCTTGATACTCCTACATCAGCCATGAGCATTGCGGGAATTGGCACATAGAAACTATGCGTTGTCTTAGATATGCCACCGCTTACAGTGTACTTTCTTGCCAATTTGTAATATTTATACGGCCTAAAGAAATAATCTAGTGGCCTCTTAAAATAGAACGCTAAACCTACTTTTCCTTTATCATCTACATAACGCATTGGGAACACAAACTGCCCTGAAAAGAAATTTACTGCGTGAATTGTCGGAACATAAAAAGTCTCTTGATGACCTATTCTTCTGCATTTGACAATCTCTATTTCAAACTCTTTTGTAAAGTCCTTGATGAACTTCGTCATACTAAATCGCCTCCTGGTCTTGGTTAATTGCACCGTAGCTTTTCGCGGCACTGTGGCCTTTTTTCGCATCGATTAACCGCCACCTCGGGCGTCTGATGAAGATGCACTTTTGCGCTACATCGCGTCAGATGTTTCGACTAAATCTAAACACCTTATCTACATTATACGTTTCTTTCTTAATATCATTTTCTCACTTATTTCAGAAGTTATGCCAGAATGAATATTCATACTGGCTTTAGAGAACACAGCGACAAGCTTTATAAACAAAATAGACATTATATTTACACAGTGTACAAAATGGGAGAACAATTAGTGAATATCCGTAGTCGAGAAATAAAGAAAAAATGGCCAAATACATACTGGCCTTATAGTATTCAGACGTACCTATTAATCTGTATCTACTCTTGGAGCTAAAATAAAACTTAGCTGTAGCTTGTCAACAACTGTATAATCCAAACGCATTGGATAATCAGAAGCGAATTGAAGAGTCACATGATCTACATTTTTAGATGCTTTCAGCATTTTATCTATATAGTCTATTGAATATTTTGCTTTCATTTTATGTCCTGCTTCCAATGCTTCTGTTATATGTAAAGAACTTAAACTTGGAGAATCCTTTGTTAGCTCCATTTTTGTTTCGCTGGTATCGCCATGTGACTTTATAATAAATGATAGTGGCTCTGCTTCGAATATTACACAATCAGAAATCATCTGCGCATCTTTTATACCATCTTTCAGTGCGCCGGCAAGCATTGTTACTTTTGCCTTGAAGTTTAATTCAGGGACTTTTTG
>Ga0315291_10003099_pt1 | contig 21491 bp, 27 predicted proteins | sample YL17G12_20_MG_FD_203070 | JGI IMG/M metagenome (GOLD analysis project Ga0315291, IMG submission 203070) | Sediment microbial communities from Yellowstone Lake, YNP, Wyoming, USA - YL17G12_20 | ecosystem: Environmental > Aquatic > Freshwater > Lake > Sediment | place: USA: Wyoming | collected... | reverse complement strand
GGTCTAACGGTAGGTGGAGGTCTCTATCTTTATGGCACACAAATTAAAGAATTGCCGCAAGGTCTAAAGGTAGGTGGAGGTCTCGATCTTGGAGACACACAAATTAAAGAATTGCCGCAAGGTCTAACGGTAGGTGGAAGTCTCGATCTTTATGGCACACAAATTAAAGAATTGATGCCCTTCTAGGTTTACGGTTGCAAGATTATCTTAATCTGAGGAATGGCTCAAGCCTGAATAAATTTTCTTATTCAGGTTTTTTTGCGGACACTAAAAAACTCTTGATTTTTTCTGGCTTCCTCTTATTCTCAGGGGGTACACACTAGAAATTTCAATTTTTTCGGGGGCGCTAATGTCACTTGCGGACACAGTTTTACCATTATCCTATGGGCAATATAGTTATATTTCGCAGCAAGAATTTGATCTCACCACTCTTTCTTTAGATTTCCAATCTGGGCAAGAGGGGGAGGACGAGCTAGTGCTTATTTTTCCTAGTGGTGAAAAACGTCCTTTAACGGATAAGGGTTTTGCATCGCTGTGTCGGGTTATCCAGGTGCCTTTGTCTTTTGCTAAGCGTCTTAAAGACGATCATAATTATGAGGTTTTAACATATCTGCAAAAGCAGATGAGTATTTCTTACGTGCATGAACCAGCGGTGGTGGTTTGTGATACTAGAGAGAATACTGTACTTTCTATTACGACTAAAGACTATCTCTTAGAGAGTATTCATGCGGTTTGCGAAATGGATAAGGATATCTTAAAGATTAGTGAAACGTCTAAGGCTACCTTGACTGCCAGGTCTGAGGACGATGCTTATTTACGTTATGGATTTATCACTAAGCGCGGGAAACTAGCTGCGGACAATTCAGAATATGACTTTGGTCATGTCTTCGCTTACTCCCTATACGGTTATGAACAACCACATACCTATCAGGTAGCCGTGCGTTGTGATGATATGGCGGTTATCTTGCTGCCTTTCAAACCGGAACATTATTCTACATCGTCGTCTACGTTCGCCGGAGATTTGGTTTCTATCATCGAGAATTTTGATTCGGCGGGTTGGCTTGAACTTGACGGTTATTTGCAGAAACTTAAAGGTATAAATGCTTCTTTAAGAGAAGTAAAAGAAACCAAGCAAAGACTTGTTAAAACACTGAAGGTAGATAAAGAGGATAGGGAAACGGAGAAACGCTTTGAGGAATTCTTCGGCTGGAAAAAGCTAGTAGATAAATACGAGATTAAAACCTTAGAACCTAAACCATCTAAACGATGGATGATGGGGGCAGCATCTAATTTAAACCTATTAGACGTTTATCTTAAGCTTGTGTCTGAGACCACGCATGCACCAGATCTACTCTACGATAAACGAAGCAAATTGGAGAAATATTCTTCTAGACTGCTCGGGAGAATTCCAGATCTGGCTGAGAAGAATCCACCTAAAGTTACTTTTTGAAAGTTTTTATGAAGACCAAAACAGATATCAATGAGCGTTGGGAGACTGGGGTGGATCACCATCCTCAGTCACAAGAGATTTTCAAGGCTATCGCAGAAATCGACTTCAGGCTTAATGGAGACTCGTTTTATTTCAAGTCGGGTGGGGACGGAGACAACGGCGAGAGCCTGATGTACCTGATGGATGTGTACTTCGATGCTAAGGATAACGGGGAATTGGAGGACCTTCTACCAAAATGAAGTTCCTAATCGAAATGCCGGTATGGCTTGTTGTGCTCATCATCGTTGATATATGGGAAATGTTTCGGGAGTGAGCGAGATGGACGGCTGGAAATGTATTCATCCTGAGATTAGATAAGGAATATTTTAAGGATGAATAGATGGCGGATTTTTTAAATACGGGTGTCTTAGCTGAATCAGTCAATACTGTAGTAACGAGTGCCAGTACTGTTGTCTTATCTGATAAGACCATCGTAAGGCTTACTGGAACAATTGCTCAAAGTATAGTGTTGCCTATAGGCACTTCTTGTTTTAATGGGCAGAGATTCGTTATTGGCAATAAGAGTACTGCCACGGCTACGATAAGATATAACGACACTGCGATATTAACTACTCTAGCGTCTGGTTCGGATATTGAGATAAGGCTTTTCGATAATTCGACCTCTAACGGTACTTGGGTACTATTCTTTAGTCCTATAGGTTTCGGTAGTATTATTCCTGGAGGAATACCGGGATCTGTACTATTTGTTGGTTCTTTGGGTAATTTAGAGCAGGATAATGCTAATCTTTTTTGGGACGATAGTAATAACCGTTTAGGTGTAAACACTACAGGTCCTACCGATCCTGTAACGGTTGCGGGCATTATTAGGTCTACAACTGGCGGTTTTAAATTCCCAGACAATACAACGCAGACAACGGCGGCTTTTCCTTTAAACACGTACATCTTAACGGCGGCTGCGACGGCAGCAAATAACGATCAAATATTCGCCAATTCAGTTGGTGGTCCGTTTGATATCACCTTACCTCTAACTCCCGTCTCTGGGTATAATGTAACGTTGATAGATTATTCCACTACCTGGGAAACAAGTAATATAACGGTTAAAGGTAATGGTGCTAACATAAACGGTTCACCTGCCGATTATACGCTCAATGTAAGTGCTACTTGGGTTAAGATGCTATATGTGGATATCACTCAAGGGTGGAGAACACTGACGTTTAACGTACCTTACTGGTGACAATTAATTGACTATAGATAAAAACTACAACCTAATACTGTCGTTAAATTTAACTTCCGTAGGAACTTCAGGACAAGTACTCACCACGGACGGGGTGGAGAGTTTATATTGGTCCGATCCAGGCGGTGGTGGTGGTTTTACAGGTACTCCCGGATCTATCCCCTACGTAGGCTTAGGTGGAACACTCACAGAGGATAATGACAGGCTCTTTTGGAATGAGAGTACCCAATCAATTAAGTTAGGTGGTGATGCTAATTCAATAGAGGATGCTTCTTTATATGCTTCCATAACTGGCGGCAGAGGTAATAAAATATTCAACGGTCAGGGCGATGGAATAGTTGGTGGCAGTTTTAATACTATAGGTTCTTCCCTTATAAAGGGGAGTAGGGTAACTGTATCATTTAACGATGGTCTGGCAACTGCTGTACCGAGTTCTAATTATATAGGTATTACTCCTAGTATTTTAAACCCTAATGCCTACGTTTATGTATCAATATTTGAACCCGATGTTCCAACTTTTGGTCCGTATAGTGTCAACTCAGGTACACATCATTACTTTTGGTTTAATGTAACAGATTACAGCTATCCGAATCCTCAGGTATTCGTTTTACCTTCACCTGAAAGTAAGCCTTTTCGTTTTTCTCCTACGGGTGGCGGTCCTAGGAATGTAATTGGTCATCAAGTAGATATTTTAACTACGGATACTAATCAGCAAATACGTAATAAGTTCAGAGCGGTTGTTAATGCTACAGGTGTGTTTACATCAACTAACACCGGACCTGCTAGTGCTAATGTAGTTAACATCAATCCCGGATTTGCTAGACTTCCTGAAAAAACTTTATCAGGTCTTTTTTTAAATCTTATAAGTTTGGGTTTCACTCAAGGATCTTATACGCATGATGCATCTAATTCCTTTATAGGCGGGGGTGATCAAAACCATACATACTCATCTCATTCTGCCATCTTAGGCGGCTATCACAGTGATATCCTACCGGCTAGTTATGCAAGTCTCATTATTGGAGGTCAATTTCATGCCGTATGGGGAGGTCAATTCTCTACCATTCTAGGTGGCTATTTTAATGAAACATACTATAACTATTCTGTCGTTATGGGAGCAGGAGCGCAGGATCTCCAGGAGAATGATTTAGCGATTGGTAATTTTAGTGTCTACGACCTCCCCATAGAAACTGAAGGAGTTGAATACGGCAGACATAACCATTTTAGAATTGCCGGTGATACTTCTGATGTGCATATAGGTAGAGCCGTAGACCAAATCCCCCAATTTACTCCTGGCTATACGAATAAGCTTTGGTTGCACACGACTAACATACAAAATCAATCAAAAGCAGTTACGCTTAGAGCGCCAGACACACTAACGTCCATGGTTGATCTCACATTACCAGACAACGTAGGAACTTCAGGTCAATTCTTGACTACAGACGGTGCTGGAATCCTATCCTGGACAAGCGGTGGTGGTGGCGGCGGTGGTTTAAATAATCCGGTGGTGATAAACGGCGTAAGTTATACCTTCCCGCTAACAGGAGGGTTAACTGGTCAAACCCTAGTTACGGACGGTCTTAATACTCTTTCTTGGGATTCGCCTGGTGCAGGTACAGGTACAACAATTAAGTTTCTTACTAACCTCATCGTAATATTTGACGATCCTGGATTATCAGTGCTTCAAACACTTGTAACCGGAGATATTATCAATCTTAGATTGGCTGTATATAAGATTACACCCAACACTCTGGATCCAGTCATACTTAAATTACAAATTAAAGACGCTTTAAGTAATACATTTTTTGTAGCCTACACCACACCTTTAGTAATCACAGCAGGTCTCACTGCCTCTTACATCTTTGATGTATTCGTGGAATTTAGCGAGGGGTTTATAAGACCTATGCAGGGTTCAGTTGTAATGCATTCATCTCTAGTTGACGCTAGCGATATAGAACAACAGACACTGACTAGAAACCAAGGAATTACTATTCCAGGCTTAGATGGTTCACCCGGTCTTAGTTTTTCCGTCTTACTAGATAGCGGAGATGCTTACGCAGGGGCTTACGGCGAGTGGTGGATGACGGTGACTAGACCCGCTTGATTCCAAATCGTTTAAGCCTTGACGTTGAACCGTGCCGCAAGGTAGGTTTTTACCAGAACAAGATTTTAGGAGGCTGGTCATGGTCAATAATAACTTAATATTGTTAGAGAAAACACCGAAGACTGGTGGCGGCGACGAGGATGATGTGGGGGATTCTGCGGTTTTTTTATGTGTGCAGGATTTGCACAACAAGAAAATAAAATTTTATTTAGAAAATATTGTTAGCTGGCAGGAAACTACTAAGGGAACTGACTTTGTAGTTGAGTCCTTAGGGTTACTTAAGACACAAGAGAATTTTGAAAAAGTTTCCAAAGTGTTAGAAAAATTCATATACGTTGTATCGCCATGAAACCGAGGACGGTTAGAGAGCGTGCTCTTTTAGCAAGCATTCAACTTAAATTGATGCCCCTTGAGGATGAAATTCTCTGGGCGGCTATCGAAGAGCGAGAGACCTCTGACGAGGAGTATCTGTTGGATCTTGAGTTTGGACCTGAGCCTGAGTGGGTCGAAATCTCTCAAGAAGAATTAGATAAGATGCGTGAAGACTGGGAACAGTCTAGACTGGATGATGATGTTTAGCAAATTGAAAAATCTCTTGATCCTTGAAGATGCTCCAGTTGTAGATGGCTGCTGCTGCCGTAAAAGCCTTAGGGGTAACTAAACAGAAATTGATTACCACTGCACAATTTTATCTTAGTGTTCTCGTAGATGAACGTAAAGAATTTTTGTCAGGGTTAGACGATCAGATGAAAGATAAGGTAGGCACCACAGCCGACATAGCCTTTTTGCCTTCGATAAACTTCATATAGTGACGCTGTAACAGGGCACTCATTGTATCCTCTCTATCTGCGCAAGAAAATCGTCAAGGTCAATCTGATCTTCCCAGTATTTCATTAGAACGTCGAAGTTTATATCTATAAATTTAAAAACATCTTTCTTTATGTTAGCAGGTAGCTTGCCATTAAGTATTTTCGGTTTTTTGGAGATTGTAACAGTGACCTCTTTGCCCGCACCTGGACTAGTACCTAGATAGACTTTTATCCTAGGACCATGTGGGATACGCTTGCCGTTACTGCCGAAATAGGTGGAGGTGTAAATGATAACCCCCTCAATACCAGTTTTCTTAGGCTTAAGATTCGCCATCGCAAAAACTTCGCTTTCGCTAGTTTGGCGCAAGCGAGAAACAAAACTTAAAACCTGATTCAAGAATCGCATCGTATTTCCCTTACACAAAATATCCCTTATACACGCCATTAATCGGCATTTCCAGTGGAAACTTTAGTCTCAAAGGCATAACCTACTGTTATCATTAGTCACTAGTTTCAGAACGATGAGTGTTGGTTTCCACGGCTAAAGAGCCTATACTGGCATTCGTCGAAAAACCTTTAAGGGGAGCCATATGAAAACTACATTTAAACATTTAGAAACCAACACCGATCATTACAAATTGTCCGCCGCTCTAAAGAGTGGTTACGATCTGAAATCTACTCTTGTGGTGCGTGAACACTTAGCTAGCAATCTTATTCATTTACCTGATTACGCTACGGTCGATACGCATATTATAGTTTCTATCGTTGAAGAAGATGCTCGAAAGATGATGGGAGATCGTTACTCCGACGAGAGTGAAGCCGTTGCTTTATTAAAAACTTGGGGTGTGGATTTTTCTAAAGGTAATGCCTCTACAAAAGAAGAAGATCATAAACATAAGTTTTTGCTAGTAGATAAATTTTTTGAAATGGAGGTGAGCGCTCTTTATCCTGAGGTAATAGCTAAGTATAAAGAATGGTTTAAAGTCACTTATAACGAAGATACCGATGAAGAAACACCCAAGTCAGAACAGGAATTCCAAGAGACTTGGCCGCTAGAATTAAAGCGCCTTCTAGCACCGCGAACTGCTAACACCTGGGAACGACGCTACGACCAAATGCCCCCACCCTACAGTCACTGGGACGGCAGAAATGTATGGCAACAATATTTTTTCGTTACCCCAAAAATTGATCCAAGCGTCACCTACTACACCAGGGGAGGATCCGGTAGCTCAGGTCAACGCCACGATCAAGGCTTAATGGCTCATACATTTTGTACTCTAGACGACAACTCGCCGATTCCAACACAAGTATACTTATATACAAAACATAATGCATTCGTTCTCCAGCACGAGTATGAATCATTTCATTGTATAAATCGGGAGCTTTCCGGTAATTACCAAATTACGCTAGATGAAAAAACCCGCCTCCCACTCGCTGGGAAGCTCCTATCCCTAGACTACGAAACATTAACGTTTTCGTCCAAGGATTCAGACTTGACCGCCTATTAAAAACAGGTTAGGGTTCCGCCTCAATCTCTAATCTAGGTGGTTTTCTATGGTATTCTCTTATAAGAAGTTACTGGACAGTGCTCACAAGTGGGGCGAATCTCCTGTTTTTATGGAGTATTTGCAGTATCTGCAAGAGCAGGGTGAGTTGTTAGGTATGCAAGTGGGTGCTACTTTTGACTTTTTCATCAATAAGCAGCGAATTTCACCCCTAGTTTTTGTCCCAGGTCGTTACGCAACAGAGGAAAACCGTGCTTTAGGCACTAAGCACAAATTTGAAGTCGAAAAATTTAAGCATACTCCCGAGTGGGCAGCACATGTCATCACACTTACGGCACTACGCAAAATTGGTTGTTCTGTTGTATGTAATGAAGCCTTAATGAATGGAGTCCTTAAAAAGTTTCCTTACTCAGAATACTTAAAAGTATCTCGGGTTTATTTTGAAAAGCATTTGAATCTTCTAGCTGACATCAAGGTAACAACAGATGCTGAGCGTGAAGCTTTAAAGCAGGTTAGGAAAACTTTCCCCGCAGCACCAGCCAGAGATCTTTTTTCTTACATACCTAAAACACCAGCAGAACCCAAGGCGAAGCAGACACCCGTATTTGCTGAACCTAAACCGGCGAAGCAGCCTAGGGTGAATCCCAAGATTTTCATTCCTCCAGAAGTGTTGAACATGGGACCTAGGTTCACGGCTCAATACGTCAAAGCGATGAAGTATTAACCACTAGCCGCAGGCTTGGGAAATTCACTCAAGGTTGAGTGAATTTCCAGAGTGTTGGATCCGATGGAATTAAAACGAACTAAACTTAAAAGACGCCAAACAAAATCAGGACTCCCATGCACAGGTAAACTCTGCTTTCAGTCACTCGATAAAGCCCAGCTTAAAGCCGATGTGCTTATCCGTGTTTTCCCAGATAGACCTTACAGAGCGTACAAATGTCCACAGTGCCCATCTTTTCATCTAACTTCGCAGAGTTTTACGAGTGCCTATCTTTTTTTTAAAAAACAGCTAACGGCTGGAAATTTATTGACAGGTAGGCAAAGTGGTGTGCAAGATTAGCTAATAACGATGCAGGCGAGAAAATTGTTCCAGAGAGGGACAAACGCCGAGATCAAGAAACCCAGAGAGGGTAATAAGATGCGTGAATATGCGTTTGATGCTATTGTTTTTCTCCATAGGTCCCAGCCATTCCACAAAGCCCACAAGAAAATTTATGACCGAGCGTTAGCTTTAGGTAATCTCGTGATCCCTGTCTTTGGGTCAGATCTACAAGCGGTCAATACTTATAATCCATGGAAGTCTTCTGAGCGCAAAGAGATGGTTAAATCCTGTTTTGACGAAGAGGATTTAGCTAGGATGCGTTTTACCGCCGTGAGTGATCATCCTTACCAAGATGAGGCTTGGTTAGCTGAGGTACACACTAAGGTAAGGGATATCTTAGAGCAAGAGTATGACAATTATGAAGACTTAAAGATCGGTATTATAGGGTATAAAAAAGACGGAACTTCCGCATATTTGAATTGGTTTCCGCAGTGGGAGTTTATTGATACGGCAAGTTTTTCTAAAGGAATTTCTGCCACGGACATTCGCAACTCCTACTTTGTAGAAATGCTGGATTTCTCTGCGGTGAAGGAGAAATACCTAGCATCTAAAACCTTCAATGAGGCTCGTGAAAGGGCGTCTAGTTACAGTTGGCGGGAACACCTTCCCCCACCTGTTGTGGCGTTTCTTGAGCGGTTTAAAGAAGACGAGACGGCTAGGTGTGCTAGCTTAGTGTCGGAGCATTTGTCTAATTTAAAAAAGAAAGCGGATAAGGAGGCTTACTGTTATCCTATCATTGAAAACACGGTAGACAGTGTAGTAATGAAGAGTGCTCATATCTTACTTATAAAGCGCGGTGTTAATCCTGGTATTGGGCAATGGGCATTACCTGGAGGTCACTTAAATGAATTTGAAGAGCAGTTTGATGCGGCGTTAAGAGAACTCAATGAGGAGACTAAACTTAACTTGTTCCGCAAAGCTAATTTAAACATATACGATCAATACGAAGAGACACGCAAAGAGTTGATTAAGTGTTTTGCTGGCGAACATACTTTTGGTCATCCTCTAAGGTCCACTAGGGGTAGGGTTATAACAACCGCTTTTCATTTTCAATTGCCGGTAGAAGGTGACTTCCCTTATATAAGGGGGGCGGACGATGCTACTGAGGCTAAATGGTTTTCCATAGCGGATATATTTAGAATGCAAGAACGGATGTTTGAAGATCATTTTTCTATCATTCAATACTTTACTATGGGGAGCAAAAAATGAATTTTATTAATACCAATTTTTTCCGTCAAACCTTACTTGCCGATTCATATAAGATGACACACCATAAGATGTTCCCCGAAGGAACTAGTCATACGTACTACTACGAGGAATCTCGCGGCGGTCATCAATTTGACGAGACGCTATTTTTCGGGTTGCAGTATTTCGCTAAAGTCTTGGCTGGCGAGATAGTTACTAAAGAAAAGATTGCATACTTAGAGAAATTTTCGTCTCAGCATTTTGGTCAGGATGTTTTCAACAAAGCAGGTTGGGAGCATATTTTAACCAAGCACAAAGGTCGTCTGCCTCTATCGATTAAGGCGCTGCCCGAGGGGATGTTAGTACCTAAGCACCGCGTCCTTTTTACGGTGGAGAATACCGACCCCGACTGCTTTTGGCTTCCTGGGTATGTTGAGACCTTCTTATCGCAGATTTGGTACCCTATTACCATTGCCACGCTGGCTTACAATATCCATAAGCTTATCCTCTCTTTTAGAGAAGCCACTGGTGTAGGTACTGAGGGTAGTGAGTTTCAGCTCCATAATTTCGCCTACAGAGGTGTGTCTTCGGCAGAGACGGCAGGGATAGGCGGGAGCGCTGCCTTACTGTTCTCTAAAGGGACAGACACAACGATAGCCATCCCCTTCACACAAGAGGTGTATAATACGGATGAGATGCTAGGCTTTTCCGTGGTAGCCACGGAGCATAGTCCGACCACTGCACACGGTAAAGATCACGAGCAGGATTTTTATGAAAAGATGATTGATAAATTTCCTACAGGAATCTTATCTGTTGTCGTGGATTCTTATGATGTCTTTAATGCTTTAAAAAATTTACTAGGTAAAAATCTTAAAGAGAAGATATTAGCAAGGGACGGCGTATTTGTTTTTCGGTTGGATAGCGGATACCCGCCTGAGATGGTAAGTATTGCTGTAACCATTTTAGGTGGTATTTTTGGGTACACTACCAATGCCCATGGGTACAATACGCTTCACCCCAAAATAAGAGTGTTGCAAGGTGACGGCGTTGATTATGAGATGATCCAAACGATTTTGAAAACGATGAAAGATCACAGATGGGCGGCGGACAATATTGTGTTCGGTATGGGTGGAGCTTTACTTCAGAAGGTGAATAGGGACACGCATAAATTTGCCTATAAATGCTCGGCGGTATGTGTGGACGGAGAGTGGCGGGATGTATTTAAAGATCCAGTTACCGATCCAGGTAAGACTTCTAAGAAGGGACGTTTTGCGGTAGTCAACGAAGGCGGAATCATCAAGACAGTTCCTTACTGTGAAGCAGAACGACTGGAAGCTATGGGCGTACTGATGGAGCTTAAGCCACTTAACAGCGATTTGTTACAGGAAGTTTTCCGTGATGGCAGGTTGACCAAAGAGTATACCTTCCAGGAGATTCGTACCTTGGCTAACCACTTAATGCAGGGGGTTTAAAATGTGGACAGATATAAAAAAGATATCTAGCCTTGAATAAGGAGGAACCCACATGAACTTTGTAGCGTATATCATTATCACCGTCATAATTGCCTATGCAATCCTTAAGGCTATTGATGGCATCAGAGACACCGTCGAAAAGCTAGCGGAGAAGCGGCATGAGATCGCTCAGATGTCACATCAGCTAGAGCGGAGGTCTAGGAAGGCTAAGCCCCCGGTTCTGGAAACCTGCCCGCTATGCGAAGACTTCGGGGTGTTTAAACAAGATTCCGATGCGTTGGCGTTTTACGTCGAGTGCCGGGGGTGTAGGTGTTTTACCTACGAATACCCCGGAAATTCTGGGGACAAGAGCGCTCTGAAGGATTGGAACCGAGGCATTGTTTATTTGCCGGATCCTGAACCAGAAGATAAGCCACCACCTGGCGAAACTGGCGTGACTGGTTCTACAGGCGCTGCTGGCGAAACTGGCGTGACTGGATCTACGGGGCCGCGCACATGAAAACCGAAACGGATATCAATAAGCGTTGGGAGACTGGGGTGGATCATCATCCGCAGTCGGAAGATATTTTCAAGGCTATCAGTAAAATCGACTTCCTGCTCCATGGGGACTCGTTCTGCTTCAAGTCAGGCGGGGACGGGGACAACGGAGAGAGCCTGATGTACCTGATGGATGTGTACTTCGATGCTAAGGAGCTGGTTGATCTTGATGCTCTGCTAGAGGTCAAGCTCCAGGAGCTTTACAAGAAGAATTCAATGTGAGGCAGAGCTGTGATTGTTTTGTGTTTAGTCTGCGCGGTCTCCGAGGTGACGGAGGTCTGGGAATTTTATCTCCAGCGTCATCCGACTTGTCTTGTTGTGGGATTGCAAGACCCAAAACGATGTTTTCGCTCATCTTTGATCCTAGATTCTTTAAAATGTTATTCATCCAAAAAGTATTGGCGTCTAAGTTCTACACAAGCGAAGATGTAATCCAACACTTAGAAGACACGTCACCTGAAAGAGAATTGGATAATCAAATATTAGATATTGAAACATATGGTAAATGGGAATTAAAAAAAATACCCATAAACAAACTTTATTTTGATTTAAGTAATGTTTCTTCCCCTGATTCTAAAGCCATACTTAAAAAGTATAATGATTTAAAAACGGAAGCTCCACCCATTATAATTATACCTTCCGAAATTTATAAGGGTAGATATAGAATCGTAGATGGTTATCACCGAGTTGGTATAGCTAAAAAAAGAGGAGAGGCGGAAATATTGTCTTATCTTCCGAGTTAAATAGCAATATGCTTTACAACATGTAATTTCTCCCACAGTTGTAGTGCTTTTGGCTTAAAGGTTTTACCCTGAATTAACTTGTTAAGTTCGGGAATAATTAGTTTGACTTTAGTCATATCCTCTTTTTTGAATCCCAAAATAGAAACATGTGGTCTTAGTGAAAAACCTTTATCCTCAGACGTGAAGAAATCCTCATAACGCGAATGAAGAGCTTTTTTCAATTGCACTTCTCTTGTCGGCGCATCCAAATCAATGACAAGATAATCAAGACCTGAAGCTGGTGCCGGTAGCGTTGAAATTCGTAACATCTTATAAGTAGGAATTAACCCCTTCGCCATATTCAAAATAGAAGGAAATTCTTCACTTTCAAGTTTATTGAAAAAACCAATCGACAGGTGGCTCCAATCATTGCCAGCACTCTTAGGGCTGAGGTTAAACCCCTGGTCTAACATCTTTTCAGGACTGTCCGGTGCGCGAGCCTGGAGTAAGTCATACTTCACGCCAGATGCATTTAAAATCTCCCTAGCACGGCTTAAAATCAACTTAAAGAGGTCTGGATCAAACTCCCAAGCAAGCAATACACCCGTGAAGGTTTTGCTAGTAACCAATTGATATTGTGAGGTTATTTTGCTGTAAAAGTTCCCTGTCATATTAGTCCTTTAGTCCAAAATCTAATCAATCCGATATGTTAAATCTGTGCAACTAAAGCTTTTCGCGTATATGCCGATAAGTTTTTAGGAGGAACGTAAAATGCGACATCAAGACGGTGATATTATTTGGGACGTGGATCACGTTAACATAGACGGGCATATGGTGACAGAGATTCGCTTTCGTAAGCAAACATGCGGCGAATTCAAGGGTCACTATCATGGTATGTTCTGGCAGCTACCTATGATTTTTTTATCGCAGTTCATTGATCCGGAATATAAGCTTTGGTCTGCTTACCTCGGAGAACATTGCATCGGCAGTAATGTGGTATACGTCAACGGGAGCGTCGAAGCTAAGGCAGTGATAGAAAAGTTTGCAAATTCTTAGATCGCTTGCTATTTAAAACTCCGTAAGCTAGGCTCCCCCTACTTACAGGAGTTTTAGCATGTTTAAAGATCTCTCCGAGGCGGTGGCTAAGCAAATTGATGCGATGAAAGACGATCCCTGGTTCGAGGTAGCACTACCTAAAGACGAGCTATGGGATCTTTATTTAGCATCGTTCCCCGAGGGTGTTAATCCTTTTTACAAAGCTAGAACTGAGCATGATTGCAATTGCTGCAAAAACTTCATCCGTGATATCGGCGGATTGGTTGCTATTTGCGGTACTGCGAGGGTGGTCCACCACCGCCGCATTCGGCGTCACTTCTGCACGCTGAACAAAGAGTATTTTCTATGGGCTAATTGGAATGCTCATGGTTCCCGTATTCGTACGGCGATTGGTACTTTGCTTCAAGATCTCTTCTCCTGGATTGCCGTCTGGGAGGCAGACAGAGCAGTTGAACAGGCGCGAGAGTTTGATCGCACCGAAGTAAGCACCGCAGGGAATGGGCGGCGAGTGGGATACCCGTTTTAAGGTGTGCTTCCAAGAAGTCGAAAAACAATGTCGTGATCGCAATGGAGAAAGCCATGAGTTCTGAAGACCCCGTATGCTGGATGTGGACGCTGATGGTCGAAGATGATTTCGAGGGAACTAATGGGGGGAGGAGGATCATGCAGATCCCAAGCTTTCACGACACTGAAGATGGGATCAAGAGAGAGGTCGAAAGCCGTTGGTCTACTGCCGTGGTTGCGTTTAAGGAGAAAAATGGTCTCTGGTTTTCCACACTGATGGGATAGAGGCAAGCGAACTTTTTCTGGAGGAAACAGATGTATTGGTTAAGCCGCCTATGCGTGCTGGAAAAGGGGAAAACTCCTGGGACTGCGGGGATGATGGAACCTATGGTCTTACGTCCCCCTATGAAGGTCCTGAAGTTACTTACATGAACAAAGAACAAGCTTTTGAGTATTGTTGCAGGCGCTACTGTGAGGGTGTGTCTAAAGCTATCCACAAATACGGGCGGGGAAGCGGCGATATCGCACCCCCGGAGGAAATAGGATTTAAGTACTTAGGCTTTCAGTGTCAAGAGATCCTCTAGCATTCCTTATCACATCAAACATCTCCTGCAAAGAGATGCGACCTAAATACTCGGTCCAAGAATCTCCGTCGTAACTTGTATCGTACCCAAACAGCACCAACCACTGGACACTGCGGATAGGTAGCCTTTGGGGCACGCTGTATTTTTTCTTAGCCATCAGTTCATCTCTGACAGCCAAAGCATCCTTGGTGAAATCTTCAGTATGCTGATTCACCCAAGCCATACCATTCTCGTCGCACTCAAAACCCACACCGCAACCGTAACCCCACACCACGCCACGGTCGCATCTGCCCTCAGTGACATAAGACACCCGGAAACCAATGATGTCTTGTAAGAACTTAGCCTCACACTCAGCGTCTAGATCAATCTCGTGAAGTAAACCATCATTAGGGAAGGGACGCTTCTCTACAGGTATCTGCTCTACAATCTCCTCGTTATCACACGCGCTTTCCTCACCGTTACTCCAAGCATGGAAATCCTCTAGCTCAGCAAGGGTAGTCTTATCTCCAGCCTGGAAAAACCGCGCCGTAACCTCAAGCAGACAGTCAACTTTAATCATTAGCTATTCCTTCAAGGAGTTACAGGGCAAAGTCATAATAGCCGTTGCAGCCGAATCATCAAGGACTTTGGAAGCAAAAACGCCGAGATCTTGCTTGCAGCCGTCCTTATAAGCGATCCAGATCCCCGGACCCGTTAACTTTAACTTTTTTAGGCGGTCGATGATTTGTGCGTTGTTAGTCATTAGAAGATCCCCGCGTCAATTTAAACCTAAAATTCCCACTATTCCAAATAGCCATAATATCCGCTTTCTCCAGCATCTTCTCAGCACTTAACCCCTGCCCACGATGCTTAGCTACTAGATCTTTTATTTTGTGAAGCTGATAATTTTGACGTGGATACCACCTGCGTTCCTTTTTAGCATAAAAAGATAACATGGGTCCTGCATCATGCTCAAAAGAAAAGCCAGCTTTAACGTATACACTATCCTCCCAAGCAGGAGTCCAATCCCTATCAGCATAGGTTTGGATATCACCTGGGGGCAATAAAGGAAGACTGTTCTTTAATAGTTTAGAAAACCCGCCACGTATAAGCGTATGCTTCTTCACGCAGAATCTGGCTATATCTATCAACCCTCTTAAGGTCCTAAAGCATACAACAGCTAGTAACTCGTTATTGCGCTTTAAGCCACAATATAGGAAGCTTTTAGCTTCACCTTGGAGATGGTTCGCCAAACAGAATGCTCTGCCTTCAGCAGAAGAAATCACTTCAAATTTAGTTTTTCTTGCATCTATCCGCTCCTGGTAAATTCCTAGCACACTACATATACGACTCTTAACTATTTCAACATTTTGAAATTCCCATATGTGATATACTTTTACCCCCGCCTCTTGAGCTAAATCGGTTTTTTTAACGCAATCCTTTTTAAGGCGATGGTAAAATACACCATTGTATTCAAACGCTATTTTTTCCTTAGGAAGATACATATCTAACTCGAACGGTTTTATAACATTCCTGTCACCAGACAATACCTCAAAGCCTAACGATCTAATATAATCAGCATAAGCTATTTCCTGAACCGACTTATTAAGTGGGTAACATTTAGGACACCTCGGCGTCATAAAAACATCATCCACAAATACATTGCCACATTTATGCCTAATATTATAAGTGCGCCAAGCTATATGTTTACCCTCAGCATCAGACATACGATTGCCTTCGTATGCTTCCAGCAGATCATAGCCATTATCCCGTAGGTAAGTCGCTAACCTATTCTTACGCGCAGAAATCTTACCTTGGGCAGACTTAAACTTAAAATGTGGAACCTGAGAATTGAACTCCACACCATACACATCTAGGTTATATCTTTTCACATCCGCTTTAAACTTTTCCGTTTGAAACAAATACTCCGAACCGTAACGCTCTAATACCGTCTTTTGTTTTCTATCCCAGATCTCTTGGACATGGGCAGGATGCGCCGCGCCATAACGCTCAAGCATAGTGGACCGCATCTTATCCCTAAAAGCATTCCCCACATTTTCTACACCATAACGCTCTAATACCGTCTTCTTAGTCTTAATACTCTTTTCAAGATTCTTCTGCTCTTTAGACTTTAAAGGTAAATTATTCTTTTTAAACCACCTCTGTATAGAAGTAGTTACTAAATTATATTTAATACCAAGTTCAGGAATACTCATGCCGGAAAGATACTCAGCATGGAGTTTTAAAATTTCTTCTTTAGTCAAAATTAATACCAACATCACTACATAGGTTAAATAGTACGTAATTAAGTGCTTGAGAGTCGCGGCGTATCCCAAACCTCTATTAATTAATATCGATACCGCTCCCTACGGGAAGTTATCACAAAAGAACTAATTAGACGAGTAATCGTCACCGGGAAAGCTCTGACGTTTTTGAATTTTTAAAAAAAAATTCACAGACCTTTGCGTTCATATTTTTTTTGATAACAAATGTAGGAGTATAACACATGAAACTTTCTAGAGGAAGGGTTGGTGCTAGTTACCAACCTAAAATTCCAGTGACGGAATTCCGTCCTAAAGGCAGTAATCAACGCCTTGCCAACGGTGCAGAAATTGATGCTTACGATAAGCAAGACCTTATCCGTAAGATTGGCTCTTTGTATGAAGGTGTCAAAAATGGCGTCATTGCTCGTAATGATGACGACATGATGTCTACGGAAGCTCGTCGCGATGTGGTGGAAGCCCGCGCTGCCGCTCTCTCGGACGCACTGAATGATAAGACCGGCGTTAAGTGGCAAGCCCTCGGTGAAACCGTTACCGAAGAAATCTACGAAGCACTCGGTCGTGAAGGTTTTACCCGGAAAATTCTTGGTTTCAAACCAATCAAAAGAGGCGACGTTGCACGTATCGCAATTCGGCGTAAAGATGTTATCGGCTATTACATTGCAACCACCAGTCCTACTGTTGTTGCTTCGGTTGTTCGTCAAAGCTACGTGCATCCACCAGATGCGTATTTGACTTTCCGCATTGAAATCGATGACTTAGAACTGGAATTGGCTGATACGGACTTGCTTGAGCACAAATACAATGATGGTCTTGAGCAGATCCTTCGTGAAGAAGATCTACGCACCAAGGCTCTCCTTGATGCTTCGGCACCTACGTACAACGAACTGGTGTTCTTCAACGCTTTCACGCCTAGCGTGTTCCAAGCGATGAGAACGCAGATTAACGAAGTGGCAAAAGCCGCTTGAGCAGTCTGCCTTCAATAGTAATATTGATGATAACAACTTCGTGAATTGCTGGAAGCCCTTAGAGTCTTGACTACTACAAAGCAATCCGAGAGGATAGACTTGAAAGTTATAAAAAAGCCAAGAATTGGGTAATCAGCAGCCAAGCTCCGGTGGAAACGCCGCAGAAGGTTCAGAGACTAGACAAGGAATGAACGATGACTGAGACGAAAACAAAAGAAGAAATCAATAAGGCAAGAAGCCTTAAGGTTAAAGCCTTTTGGTCGTCCATGACGGTAGAGCAGCGTAAAGAAAGGAACGCAGCGATCCGCAAAGGCTATCTAGAGAAAACGTCTAAAGAAGAAAGAATTACGCACGCCAAAAAAGCAAGAGCCACACAAGGTAGTGACTGGTCTGCCCACGGTGAAAAAGTTAAAGCGTGGTGGAGCAATCTTTCTGAAGAAGAGTATTCTATAGAGTGCAGTCGTCGAGCAAAGTGGTGGAAAGACATGCCGGAATCCGAGTATCTAAGAAGGTGCGAGGAATTCAAAAGAAAGTGGCAAGATCGTCCAGAAGAACAGAAACTAAAACTTCTAGACATCTATAAAACTAATATCCGTAAGACATTTGGTAAAAGAGACACCTGGATAGAAAAAGCTTGTGCTAAAGACTTATCTTTAAGTTTTGAAAAGCAAGTGGTTATTGCAGGTCGCAGCGTTGACTTCTTCGTTAAAGAAATCAACACAGTAATTGAAACTTACGGAACCTTTTGGCATTGTGATCCTAGACTTTGGAAAGCTACAGATACACACCCTCTACGTAATAAATCAGCTTCTGATATTTGGATGTTTGATCATGCAAATCAACAGAAGTTTCTCAAAGAGCATAATGTAATAATTCTTTGGGAAGATGACTACAGTAAAGACAGATTATCCGAAGCTTTGAGTGTCATTCTGGCAAGTCCTAAAGCAAATACGCTATGGACAAGCCTTACAGGGGAATTCTCTCCTGAGTGCGAAGCAACCTCCCCTAAAGAGGTTGAAGATATAGTCCGTCCGTTAGGAAACTAACGATCCAACGTGCTCGTTGGACAATTCCAGTTGCACATGCTCTTATTGCCGTGGACCTGTGGAACGATATTCTTACCGATACTGAATTTTCGAGTTATTATGATCCAGTTTCTAAGCATCAAGTCATCATGGAAGGTAACCTCGGTTCTTTCTTCGGTGTCCAGTTGCTCACTGACGGTTTCCGCGAAGAGAACTTGCAAGTTCTAAATCCAGGCGAAGTTTACTTCCTTGGCACGCCGAAGGCTTTGGGCGTACTGATGGAGCGTAAACCGTTGACTGTTGACAGTGTAAACCAAGCAGTTGTTGGTCGCCCTGTCAGGGGATGGTTCGGTACCGCAATTGTTAGCCACGCCGTGGTCAACGCGCGCAGTGTAGTTAGAGGTCAGCGTATTAGTTAATTAATTTCTGTGATTTAAGAAGAGCCGGATCTCCAAGAGACCGGCTCTTTCGCTATTGCTGTACCAAACCAACTGCGAACCAACCAACTGCAATCATTAATATTTCTTTACATTTTCGCGGCGACGATCTATTGTGTGGTGAAGGAGGATTCATGCATTACACAATAAAAATGAATGAATATACGACAGAAGTGCGCAAGTACATTGCAGAGCATCATTATACGCAATCAGCACCGCTTTTAGCTGAGTATTGCTTTCACCTCTTAGATGGGGATTGCCGCTTAGGTGTGGCAATATTTGGGTTTCCAACAAGAATTCAGTCCCAAAAGCTTCATCCTAATGATCTAGAGCTTTTACGTTTCTATGTGGAAGATGGTACAGTACCTAATACCGAAAGTTTTTTTCTGGCTTCTTGCTTGCGGCAGATAAAAAAAATTGAGGATAAAGTCACTGGTGTAATCACTTACGCAGATCCCACCGAGGGTCATAGAGGCACAATTTACAAAGCCTCAAATTTTACTTTAATCGGTATGACGGAACCTTCATTTCATTATCTAGACACGGAAGGTCACCGCTTCCATAAAAAGAGTATTTGGCAAAAGGCAAAAAAAGCTCGGATTCCTATAAAGGAATATGCTCAGTTTTTGAATTTGAAGCGTATAGAAGAGAAACCTAAACTTAAATTTAGATTTAAAATAAAAGACGAAACAACTTTTCCCATATTTGGTTGGGTGTATAAAGTTACTAACAAAATTACTAATAAAGCATATGTAGGGCAAACCATACGCAAAGTATCCTATAGATATGCCCAACATTTAAGTGATTCCCGTCGCGGAAGCGCATTACCATTCCATGCAGCCATCCGTAAGTATGAACCTAAAAATTTCTCTTTAGAGATTGTGGGTACCGCTTACAGCCGTTTAGAACTTAATAACCTAGAAAGCACGCTAACACAAAAATATGATTGCTATGTTCCTAGGGGGTACAATTTACGGGTAGAAGAATATGAAGGATGGACTATTCCTGATGATGTCATATACCAGATATTTGAACTTGTTTCTAGAGGAATATCCTATATTGAGATAACTGAGAAGTTAGGTATCAGCAAAACGCTTATACATGAATCCATTAAAGGAATACGAAAGCCAGAACTAAAAGAATCTTGGGAAAAAGTTCATGGAGATATTCGTCCAGATATAAGAATAAAAATAACCGATGAAAATCTTTTAGAATGTTTCAAGTTAAGAGCGACCCAAATGGGAGTAGATGAAATTGCAAAAAAATTCAATTTAAATACTCAATGGCTGAATTGCGTTTTTACTGGGTTATACCGCCCTAAACTTTTAGAAAAATGGAAAAAAGAGGGTGGGAGTGGTTTTTCCTTTGGAAGAGAAAACACAATAAAAGCGGCTATAAAAAAAATAAGTAGAAAGCTAATCACAGCCGAAGGTAAGGAATTCGCATCTATAAAAGAAGCCGCCGAATTTCTTAAAATATCAGATTCAGCTATATGCAAAGGGATAAGAATCAATAAACCAGTAAAAGGTGTGCTGTTTTGTTATTTAGATGGTGAAGTAAGGAAGCCAGAGGAGAGAGCGTGCCAAAGCAAAAAAGTGCTAGTGGACGGCAGAGAATTTGAAAGTGTTAAAGCCGTAGCTGCGTATTTTAATGTTACTTGTAACACTGTTAGTAGAGTCTTGACTAAGAAAACAGATAGACTAAAGTTACTAGGTAAATATGTAATAGAATATGCCAATGGGTAGGAGATTAGCCAAATCATTGTTAGCAATGCGGGACATAGAGGCAAAATCAATTCAATGTGATATTTGTTTGAAACAGATCGGGGAAGAACGGCACTCTGTTTTAGATGGACCGGAGATCCCTGCATCCTACTACTTACCAGGAATTGACGAGGATCATTTTGATGATTTTCTTGATTGGTTAAAAGAAGCCTCTCCTTATGTAGAGATATGTATGGAATGTTGGGATACAAGAGTTCTTCCGAATGGTACGGCTAGAGATCTAGCAATATGCAGGGCACTGCAAGAGTACCTTTTGTGGCTAAGTGATCACGAGCGGGATGAACAAAATGGGTAAACGTCGCACGGAAGAAGATATAAGAAATCTCTATCAAGGGTATGTAGATATCAAACAATCTTTCCAAGATTTTGCCAAAAAAGAAAAAGTTGATAAAGATATTTTAAGACGAGACTTTACCTCTTTGAATTTACCGCTCCACCCACATGGAGATTTGAAGCTAAAACTCTCCGAGGAGAAGGCTAAAGAGATTCACTCCTTATATTTGGGTGGTCAGTCTATAGATGAAGTGGCTGCTTTAGTTAGTATTGATCGCAGTTCTATACTGCGTACTTTCAAGCGACTATCCTTGAGCCTTAAGGATGTGAAGCAGCAAAAGCTGGAGAAGAGAGAACGCACTTTGAAAACTACTAAAGAGCGTTATGGTGTAGACAATGTAGCACAAACAACAGAATCTCGCTTAAAGGTATCTAAAGCTTGGAAAGAAACTGTGGATATTGAAGCGGTTTCATTAAAA
>Ga0315291_10003098_pt1 | contig 21493 bp, 16 predicted proteins | sample YL17G12_20_MG_FD_203070 | JGI IMG/M metagenome (GOLD analysis project Ga0315291, IMG submission 203070) | Sediment microbial communities from Yellowstone Lake, YNP, Wyoming, USA - YL17G12_20 | ecosystem: Environmental > Aquatic > Freshwater > Lake > Sediment | place: USA: Wyoming | collected... | reverse complement strand
CAAATCTCCGTCGGAGGTCTGCGTTATAGTCCAGATGGTGCCCGACACAGTGGCAACCAGATGATAGGGGCCGCCGCCGGTGGGGTAATCAATGGTGATCTGCCCAGGTGTATCAGGCGAACTGTCGGTCAATACGCCGCCCGCCAACTGATAACGCTTGCCCATTGTCAAGCCATCAAAGATGCCCACGTAGTCGTGGCCCTGATAGGTGAAATTTTGCCCTAGCGCGGGCAGTAACAGCAGACTGAGACGATCCAACACCGCGCTGTACTTCGCTTGCATCTCATCTATGGGGATGCTCTGCAGCGTGTCGTAGTAGCTCGAGAAGACGATCTCCTCATCGCTTGCGAAGGTACTCAGGTACAGGCCTGCTTCCTGTATCTGTCCTACCGCGTTCTTGGCCAACACCAGGTTGTTGTTAATTTCGGCGGGCACTGCAGCGATCACGGCCGCCAATGCCGCATTTAAGGAGCCGGCAGAGCCAAAAACGGAGTCTGCTTCAATCAGGCCGCCGCCGATAGATATGTCAGCAGCCGGGTTCGCGGTCAGATAAGCGTCTGCCGCGTCTTGGACGGTCGGGAGTAGGACGGTCCCGGGGCCGATGGTGTATTCATCCACCACCTGGTTCTGCTTGTAGTATTTCTGCGCGATCGCCTCGGCAACGATGGTCGTAAGCGGGTAGACAATGTAATCTTGATCGTGGCTCGGCACCATGGCAATGATCCGGGATAGGCGATAAGGCTTAGCAGCCCGCGTGCCGGTGACCACCACGGCAACGTTTAGCCCAGGGGTCAGCAGAACCTCCCCAAACCCGGTGGCACCTGTCGTGCCGGACTTGATCTTCTCACCGTTCTGAAACTTGTACACCTCAATAGTGGCCCCCGCATCCAGTGGAGCCGTAAGCGCCGGTAAGGAGGCCGCTCTGCGCCCGACGTCAGTGTCGGCCCCGATATTCAAGGTGACAGCAGGCAGGAGAGGTGCGCCGCCACCCCCGCCACAGCCGGGAAGAAACGTCGCCAGCACAAGCAGCCCGATAATACCCACCCACAGCGTTGTTTTCATAGGTTTTCCCCTTTCCGAAGCTTTCTCGCCAGATGGGAGAGCGAGAAGCTTGGTACAGTCTTTTGCGGAATTCGCTTCATCGCAGCGAGCGCTACCGCGGCGAGGAAGAGATAAGGCAACAGTGCATGCTCGCGTTTTGCCTCCTTTCGGAGCTCCCTAATGACGTTCGCATATTAGCGGAGGGGCAGAAACGGACGAAAATGAGTCCGAAACACCCGGTTTCCCGCCCTCCTAGCTCAGGGCCACGGCGCTTCGGGAAAAGAGAGGGAACCCGCGTGACGGGAGAGCGGAAAAGGGGGCAACGCGCTACGCCCGCATGCCGCGGCAGGTAGCGCGCGCCAGCGTCAGATCGCCGGCTCGCAGCGGGAGTCGAACCGGGCACGTCGCAGAGCATTGTGCGCCCCCGAAAACCAGCACATGCCGGGAGAGAAGACGAGGAGCCTGCAGTAGCGCGGAGCTTACCCCCTCGACCCAACCGTCGTTTCTACCCGCGAGACCTGCTATCCTTCAGCCGGTCGAATCTTTTTTCCCGTCTGCCAGCTTGTCAGGACGGCGACAGTTCGTGCCCCAAGCTGGCTGCGGGGAATGGCGCTGAGTGCAATCCTCGCCTTGGGCGCCGGAGATCGGCTTCAAGCTCGATTCCCAGCGCACTTCCGGCCGTCTGCGCAGGCCGAGGGTTCGTCCACCGGCGGCGCTCGCGGTGGCGCAGCAAGCCCAGGTCGCTGGTGCGTAGCGGGGTAAGACGCTCCGCGCTGCTCCGGCACCCGCTACCAACCTGCGACCGCGGGAGTGGAAGCCTGGCACTCCGCAGGCACTCAGGACGCCGGCAGGCGCAGCGTCACCTGGCCCGCGTCGGCTTTGAAGAGGCGCACGTCCCTCGATACCATGCGCCCATCGGCGGCGGTGGCGGTTACGCGATACCTGCCGTAGAAGCCACGGCACGTCATCTTGCCGCCGGAGTCGGTTCGGCCGCGGACCTGGGTCCACCACTCTCCCTTGATCATCCCCAACAAGCGCTGATATGCGGGCTTAGGCGACATGTCCTTTCGCAGCAGGCCGGCAGGAGCGCCCTGCCAGCTCCCGAGGTCCGACAAATCCCACCACGTTATCGCGGCGACCGCCGGGTGCGAAAAGAGCACCCGGTACAGCTTCTCGACATACTCCGCTTGGCGGCGTTCCCCCTCGGGGGTGGAGAGCCAGTCCGTGCGATAGCGCGACCAGTCATCGTCGGCCTTGAGCCTCCCGGATAGAACGGTGGTCTCGGTGAAGTGCAGCGGCCGGCCAAAGCTGGCGTAGGTCTCGCACACCTGCCACACTCGCTCGATCGGCCACTCGCCCTTGTGCATATGGCTCTGGATACCGATGGCGTCGGGCGCCCGCCCCGCATCTATCAGCCCTTGAATCTGCTTGTGGTAAGCCTGGGAAACGTTGAAGTCGTTCAGGATCAGCGTCGCCAGGGTATTCGCTTCCCGCGCCCAGGACAAAGCTTCCCCAGCCGCTTGCACGTCCCCGACCTGCTTCACCCACTGGCCCACCGGGTTGTTGGCGCGAGCTGAAACAGTGCTCTCGTTGATCACGTCCCACGTATCGACCAAGCCCGCAAAGCCGGACACAATCGACCGTACGCGCCCTCGCAGGGTGGCTGCCAATAGCGACGTATCCCATGGCGCCCACGCGGGCGGGGCCTGGTGCCACACCAGCGGATGACCCTTGGGGCGAATGGAGTGATCCTCGCACCACCGCGCCATCGCCTTGAGGGCCTCGGTGCGCGGCTTGCCCTGCTCGCTTTCGTAAGAGCCCCAGTAGAACGGCAGCGTCGCGTAGTTGAACAGCGCCGCGAAGCGCTCCTGGTACGCTTGCTGCAGCGGCGCTTCCTGTGCGGGCCGCAGCCCGAAGATATTGCACCCAAACAAGAATTCGTGATCTGTCTGGGCGACCTCCACGACGGCGCCCGGCACTCGCCGGCCGTCATCCATTACCACGATGGTGAAGTCACCCTTGCGGTGCTGCTCGATTCGCTGCGAGGCGGTGGCGAGCAGCCGCTCAGCCGTAAGCGCATCCGGACGCCCCGGTGCGCCCGCCGCAACTAGCGCCGGAATCGAGAGCAACCGGACAAGCCGCATCATCTTGCGCATCGTAGCGCCTCCTTCATCAGCCGCGCCAGCCCAGTTCGGGCGCGGCGCACCAATGCCCTGCCCCCGCCGAAACCACAGCACAACCCGGACGACGCACTTCGTCAGCGTCGCCCGGACGCCTGGGATGCCGCTTACCGCTTCTCGACGCCGTGGGTGAGTTCCGAGACCCTGTAGGCCCAGGGGAAACGCCCCGTCAGGCTACGCCCCCGGAAAGATCTTATGCATCCTCAGCCCGGTGAAACCGTCAATGGCGATCCAGACCCCAGCGGCGACGAATTCCCCCAATACGAGGCCCAGGAAGAGGGGCCTCAGGCGGCGGTAGCCGTGCAGGCCGCTGAAGCGCCGCATCAGGGCGCTGACGGCCCAGCCGATCAGCATGGAGAACCAGATTGCCTCGAAGGACGTGCTGGATCCCATGAGGTAGCCCAGCGGGCTGACAGGCCACCACAAATAGTTGCGCTGCATGTGTATCAGGGCGCTCGTGACCACGAGTCCCCCCACAGCGGACCACAAGTGGAGCTTGTTCACTGGGATGCCAACTTCCACGGCGTTGCGCAGGCGCGCGATATTCCAATTGGGGGTATTGTAGAAGACCTCCCGGTTGAGGCTGACTCCGCTGTGAACATAGGCCAGCTTCATCTGGCAGAAGTAGCCCGCTGCGACTGCCGCCAGGGCGGCCAGCGCGATGGCGATGGTCAGCTTGTGCGGCGGAAGACGGGTAGCTTGTGAGATGCGGAGGCTATCCATGAAGAATGGCAGGGGGGCCGATGCCCAGTTTGTCCACCACGTTGTCTGCTGGAAGTGCATGATGGCTTGGCTTCCCGGGGTCAGATTCCTCGATCCCACGGCGAAGTTGATCACATCGCTGGGCATGTAGGGCACATCCACTTGCACCAGTCCGCCGGCGCAGGTTAGGCGTGCCAGGCACACCATGGCGAGCAGAACGAATGTCAGCAGTGCGACCGCCGTGCCCCATTGCATTCCTGCCGCCGCGGACCAGACCACGGCCAGCAGCATCGTCAGTATCACCCCTACGGCCGCCCAACCCGGGGGCATGGGATCCGCCTCGCCTCGTTTCCAGAACGCGCGCCTGCCAGCCAGAAGCTGGGGCCTTGCGGACCAGACGACGAACGCACCCAAAGCCACGAAACCACCCAGCTCCTGGCCCCTCCAGAAAGTGACGGCGTTGAACTGGCCGGGGGCTCCGCCTATCTCTACGCCATAGGTCCTGAGTATCACGCCCTGCATCTGGTAGAACCAATAGAAGCCCCAGAGGCTGATCGCCACCTCCCCGCTGATCAGATAGGCAAGGCCTATCATTGAGAAGTAGATGTATATCTGGACGTCCTTGAGGGCGTCCCACGGCCTGACCTGCAGACTCTGCCCGATGCGTATTGCCGTCAGTTTGATCTCGGGGATGAAGCCGAAATAGTAGTGCAGGCCGTTCACGCTGTGCAGGGCAAATACGCCCGCGAAGCCGATCCAGAAGGTGGGGTTGCGGAAGAGCGGACTCGTGACCGAAGGCCGCTTCCCCTCAAGGATGGTCAGCGGCACCTGGGCTAATGGAAAGGTCAGCCTCTCCTCGTCCACCCACCTCCTGCGCAGCAGGATCGCCACAAAGTAGTACTGAGCGTAGAGCAGCAGGCTGAACCCTGTCCAGGCAATGAGCGGGACTACCCAGGGAGTCCAGGGAATCGACCGGCCTTCGGGCAGGCCCTCGAAGAAGTACTTGATCGCGGTCGGATCGCGAATAGTGGCCCACGGTGCGACGTGCCGGGCGAGAACCGGTTGCAGCGTGTCCTGAGGAGCGAAGTAGAATGCCCCTGCAATGGCTGGTGCGAGGCGCTCGAGAGCATCATTGGAGGGAAGGGCAGCCGACACCAGCGTCATGATGTAGATGGTCGCCAGCTCTTGACGCGTGAACGCCCATTGCCCCTTTACTCGGCGCAGAATCGTGTTGACCACCAACACGAGCACCACCAGCAAGGTGATGGGCCCCAGCGGCATGTGGCTGTCCACCATGTCGGAGCCCTCGATGACGAGATCGGAGTAGGGGGTTGCGAACCCGAGGAGGCCGGCGCTCAGGATCCCGATGATGATGGCGCGCAAGGTCATGGCGTCACGGTGCCCAACTGTGCCCCTGGTACGGGCGGCTGTCGGTCCTCGACAGGAGCGCGGCTAATCGGGGGCGGATTAGGGCGCGCTCCGGGTGCTCCTGCCCGCGAGTTCTCGTTGCTGCCCCCAGCCTTGTGACAAGTGCTCGCGCGGATCCACCAGCGAGCGACTCTGCGGGGCTTTTCTGCGCGCCAGAATGGCGTCCCTGCGGCGCAAACGACCGAAATCATGGGCTCGGACACGGAAGAGCTAGATGGTCTTGTCCGGGGGCGTGCTACGGAGCCATTCATAACATCGTCGCGGCGCGGCTGGTCCGGCGGTGCAAGTTGCCGAGGAAGGGACAACACACTCCACGTTAGAGGACCTATCAGGCATTCCGACATGAAGGAGCTGAACGACGTCGCCGGAAACCCCGCGGTCAGCGAAAGAATACGCCCCACGCTGTATTCGCGTGGCCTTGCGCGTGGTCGCACCGGGCTCCGCCCGAGCCGGTCGCAGACGGTCCCGGCCGTGCGCAGGTCATGACCAGCGCCCACCAGACAAGGGCATCGCGCCGCTGCCCGTCTGATTGAGACGATGCGCGCAGCCTAGCGGGGGCCTGTCGGCACAGCAATGGCCGGCATGGGCGCGATGGACCTCTCCTGCTCGCTGCGGGTCAAGGCCGAGGCCTCCTCGGGGGTGCGCACGACCCTGGGCGTCAAGAACACGAGCAGCTCGCTCTTCTTGGTGGTGACGGTGGAACGTCGGAACAGATTCCCCAGCAGCGGCAGGTCGCCCAGCAGGGGCACCTTGCGCACAGAGCGGCTGGTGTTCTCGCTGATGATGCCGCCTAGAATGACGGTCTGGCCGTCCGCGACGCGAATCGTCGCCTGGGCGGAGCGGCGCGCCACCGTGGGCGCCTTAACCACGCCGCCGAAATCCTGGAACCCCAGCAGCTCGTTCGCCTCCTGCGTAACCTGCATGGTCACCGTGCCGTCGGGCGCGATCTGCGGGGTGACGCTCAGGATGACGCCCACGTCGAGGTACTGTATGCCGAAGGTCTCGGAAGTCTCGGTCGTGCGCACGCTGGAGACGTAGGGCGTCTGCGTGCTAATGTTGATCTCGGCCGGCCGGTTGTTCGAGGTGAAGATCCTCGGGGTGGACAGGATGGTGACCTTGTCGTCGGTGACCATCGCGTGCAGCAGGGTGTCGAGGCTGGCGCCGGCGATGCTGTAGCGGAAGCCCAAGGTCTCCGTCGCCAGCCCGAGATCGCTGCCGATGGTCCCTGTAAGGTCGTCGTTGCCGAAGTGGTTGTGCTCGGTCCACGTCCACTCGAAGCCCAGCTTGCGTTCCGCGTCGAGCGCCACCTCCGCGACGATCGCCTCGATCAACACCTGGGGCGGCGCCTGGTCGAGCTCTTGGATCAACTGCCTCAGCAGCAGGGCGTACTCGGGAGGCGCGGTAATGATCAGCGAGTTGGTGTTCGGCTCAGCCACCACCGACACATTGCCCGCGAACTCGATCACGTTGGCGATCTGTGCCTCGGCCAAGCCTCCGGCGCCGGTTTCGCCGGCCAGCCCCGCGGGCTCCGCCCGCGGACCAATCTCGATGGCGGCCCCTTCTGCCGGCGCCGCCCCCGCCGGCGCCTCGGCCCGGCCGGGCCCTGTGTCGCCGCCTTCGTAGGCGCGGCCCATGGACGTTCCGGTGCCTGCGCCGAGACGCGGGGCGGTGGTCGCGGTCGTCCGCGCTTGCTGAGTGGTGGTGGCGGCGGTCCTGGCCTGGCCTGTCGCGCGCCCGCCGAGGGCCTGGTTGAGCGCGGTGGCGACGTCCTGGGCATTCGCTCGCTGGAGGGCAATGATGGTCAGATTGCCCTGGCGCTCGACGGGCCGGTCCAGGCCCTTGATGACCTCGGCTATCGCCTCCATGCGCTCCTTGCTGGTGCTGACCAGGATGGAATTGGTGCGGGTGTCCGCCACCGCCTGCCCGAGTGAGGCTGACGAGGCGGCCGAACGCCCGCCTGGCCCCGCCGCCGCCGCGCCCCGCAGTCGCTGCAGGAAGCCGGGCAGTTGCGCCCCAGAAGTCGCCGCGGCCCGAGGCTGCGTGAAGAACACCTGGGTCAGCAACGGGACGACCTCCCCCGCCTGCGCGTAGGTCAGCGGAAAGACCCGCACCTCCGTCGCATTCGTCGAGTCGAGTTGGTCAATGATCTGCAGCAGGCGCGCGATGTTGCTGGCGTAGTCGGTGATGGTGAGCGTGTTGCTGGCGGCGTTGCCGATAATGCTCGCCCCCGCGCTGACCAGCGGCGTCAGCTCGCTCTGCAGTTGCACGGCGTCGGCGCTCTTCAGGGGAATGAGTTGGGTTACAACCTGATCGCCCTCCAGGGTGGGCGAGCGCCCCACGGCCAAGCCGACGTTGGACTGCACGGCCTTGGCCAGAGGCACGATCTTCAGCAGGTTGCCGCGCAGCATCGAGGTGAAGCCGCGCACCTCCAGCACCGAGTTGAGGATGTCCAGCGCCTCCTGGCGCGACACCGGCTGCGGACACATGATCGTTACCGCACCGGTCAGGTTGGGGTCCTTGACTACGGTCAAGGCGAACATGCGGCTGTAGAACTGCAGCAGGTTGTCTATGTCAAGCCCGCGCACATCGAGCGACACAACGTCGGCGGGCTGGGCGCCAACCTGCGCTCCCGGCAGGATGATGAGGCTCACCGCCAGCGCCAGCGCCGGCAGCACGCGTAGCATTCTCACGGCGTTCCTCCTTCCGTCGGCCGCTGGTCAGGTCGCATAAAGTTCTCCATGAAGCGGCGCGCCTGGTCCGCCAACTCGGGATTGTCGCGCAGCGCCTGGAGCATCGCGCCCGGACCGCCGCCACCCGGGAAACCGCCCTGCCCCCGGCGGCCCTGGCCCGGCGTGGATTGGGGCGCCGGCTTTGGCGGCTCGTTTAGCGGAGTCGCGGTGAACGCCTCGGAGATCCGCAGCGTCGTGGTCTTGCCGTCGCGCGTCAACTGCATCGCATCCGGAGCGACCGCGCTCACCACGGACCCATCCAGCGTCTCGCCCGCGCGCAGGAATTCGGCCCTTCCGGTGAGGCCGTTCTGCACAATGGCCACCGGATTGCCGTCCACCGTCGCGTAACCGGCGTAGATCCACTCCGGCGAGGCCGGCTCCGCCCCCGCACTATCGAGATCGACCTGCGTGAGTGCGTCGATGGGCATGGGTTCCAGCGGAGGCAGCGCGGGCGACTTCTCCTGCCGGCGCGAGGGCGGGGGCATGAACAGGTTGCGCTCCACCACAACGTCGTAGCGCCACTCCGCCGCGGCGGGCGCTTGCGTCGCGGTGGACTCGCTGACAGCCGTGCGCGCGCTCGCGGCCGCGGGGCGAAAGCGTGCTCCGCCTTGCTGCGCCGAGCTTTGCCTGGCCGAGCGATTCGCGGCCCAGGCGGCCGCAACGAGCATGCACGCCAGCGCGACCGCCCCGCTTCTGATCAGGGCGGCGCGCGCCCGCGGCTTGGGGCCTTGTCCGTTCTTCATTTCTCCACCTCTCCCGGGCTGTAGCCCGCGACAATGATTGCGCAGTTCACCCTATCCGACCCGGCGTCGCTCGAGGTTACGGCCACGCGGGCGATGTGAATGTTGGCGTTCTTGGCTTCGAGGTCGAACATGAACCTGGCGATGCTGGGGAAACGCCCGGCCACCTGCACCTCAAGCGCGTGCTCCAGGCAGCCGGAGGAAGTCTTGGTGGCCTTGCGGGGGCGCGCGGAGGTGATGACGACACCGGTGGCCGCGCCGCTTGCTTGGGCCGCGCGCAGCAGGCGCGCGGCCGCCTCGGGTTCCCGCGTTGTGATCTCCCGCAGGCGTGCCTCGGTATCGTCCACGCGCTGGCGCAGCGCTTTCCAGCGGGCGACGTCGCTGCTCCGGTCCACCCTTGCCGTGCCGGCGGCGCCTACCGACAACTGCACGCCCACTACCACCACGACGGCGAGGGCAGCCAGGGCCAATAGGGCCTTTTCGCGACGCGAGAACACGCGGCTAGCCTCCCTCATCCAGTTGCATGGTGATGGCGAAGTCCACGTCCGTCCCCCCTTGCTTCACGTAGGCCAGCGCGGCGCGCGCGCCCAGGGCATCGAGCAGGTCCGACACCTGCACGGCCGAGGCCGCCTTTCCCTGCGCCGTGACCGGGCGCCCCGGGGAATAGGAAACCGATGTCAACCACACGCCGGAGGGCGCAGCGGCGCTGAGCTCCCGCAGGGTGTTCAACACTTTGTGGCGCGGCTGCAGGAGGCGTTGCACTTCGGCCAATCGCGCCTCCAGTGTGCGCTGTGTGGCGCGCAGGCTCCGCATGTCTTGCTCGCGGCGGGCGGCTGCGGCCCGCGCCGGCTGCAGCGCAAGTGACTGCTGCTGCAAAGCCCAGTAGCGCCAGGTGCCCACGCCCAGGGCCGCCAGCAGCGCCGCGACCGCCACTGTGGAACTGACCCAGCGGCGGGCCTGCCTTCGCGCGCCCACTGCAGCCGAGGACATCAGGTTGACGCCCCGGGCCAGCCCCAGGCCCTGCAGGCCCAGGCCGATCGCCGCGCCGAACGCGGGCGTCACCGGCTCGGGGCCGGCGGGGAAGACCTCTACCGGAAGCCCCAGCGCGCTCGACACCGCCTGCGGCAGGCCGGGCGTCAGCCAGCCGCCTCCCGTGGCGACGACGCGCTCGACCGTCAGGGTTGCCGTTTGCTCGGCCGCCGCCAGCAGCGACCGCTCGATCTCGGCGCGCAGCGCCTGCATCCACTCCGTCACACACCACGCGCCCGGGGGCAGGGCCCCGACTCCCTCGGACTGCCTGACCCTCTGCGCATGTTCGACCTCACAACCCAGGTCGGCCGCGAAGGCGGCGGTCAGGCCGTCGCCGCTGATGGGCAGCGGGCGGCTGAGCAGCCACGTCGCCCCATGGAAGACGTTCGCGACCACCGGGCCGGCCCCCAGTTCTATCAGCACCGCGGTCTCGTCGGCGCGCTCCGAGGCCGGCTCGCCGGCCTCGTGCAGGTAGGCAGCCGCGGCCGCCGCGGAACTGACGCTGACGGCCAAGGGTTTCAGACCTGCCTGCGTCACAACGTCGCGCACGGCGCCCAGCGATGCCTTGCGCACGGCGACCAGCAGCACGGCGCCGGTCCCGTCCACGTCGAAGTCCCACGCCACCTCCTCCAGGGGGAAGGGCACGTGCTGCTGGGCTTCGAACTCCAGCATCTTGCGCACGGTCTCCCGCTCTGTCGCCGGAAGGCGTATGCGCTTCACCGCCGCGTCAACGCGCGCCACATCGCAGATGACTTTGCGTCCGCCAATGCCTGCCGCACGCAGGGCGCGCGTCACAGCCTGCGCCTTCGCTACGTCCGAGGAATCCGCGATCTCCTGCGCGGCGCAGCAGACGACGCGCACATGGCTTCCCTCGCGAGCCAGCTCCGCCACCTTCACGTAGCGGGAACCGATATCTACTCCAACTGCTCTGCGGGCCATTCACTCACTCCTGCGGGCCGGCCTGCCCCGACGGCGGGCTAGAATCCTCACGCCACACTATGAGCCTGGGGGCTTGCCCGCTGCGGTCAAGCAGCGCCGATACGCCTGCGCGCAGCGGACGCGCCTCTGCCTGCGCAGACGCCGCAACCCGGAAAACCGAGGACTTGGTCGCGATGCGGTCCGCCACCGCGAGCATTACCTCCCTGGTGACGCCGGCGACATCGGCAAGCTCTCCTTTGGTCTGCAGCGGCTCGCCGGCTCGCGCCTCGACGAGCGCCTGGGCGATGTCCGCCGGCAGTCCAATCGCCTCGAGCACCTGCTCGCTGGCTGTGTTCAGGTTGACCGTCCCCTCCACAAAACTGCGGTCGTCGACGCGGATGCGGTCGAGCACCTGGGCCATCGTGGGCCAGGGCACCCCTGCGATGGTCAGCGCCGCGGCCAGGGACGTCAGCGGTCCCCGGCGTCTCCTGCGCTCGACGGCGGCGAGCTCGTCATCCGTCAGGATGTCGCCGAGCCTGACTGCCAGTTGGCCGGCGTCGGCGGTGTTGATGTTCAGGCGAGCCCGTCCCTCGCGGTCCACGTTGCGCTCGCCTGAGCGCACCGTAACCAGGTTGCGCAGACCGGGCGACGTCTCGGTTCCGTCGCCCTCGAAAAGCGCTGCGTCCACGCCCTTTACCAGCCGCAGCTCGTCTATCGTCTCAAACGGCCCGTTCGCGGCCTCGTAGGGCGAGGGCAAGGAGAGATAATAATCCGATTCGGCCCCCAGCGGCCTGGGCTCGTCATCGGCGTCCCGCCAGTCGAGGATCGCGTCGGCGATCTCCTCGGTCATCCCCGGCAAAGCAACAAGCATGTCGCTGGTTGCCGTATTGAGGTTGAGGCGGGCGCTTTCGTCCTCGATGACGGCGCTCACGGTGAACCCGGGTATGTCCAGCTCGGGCGCGCTGTCCCCAACCTGCGCCCACTCATCCCCCGCCGAGTCTGTCGCGGGGTCGTCCGCGGTGAGCACGCCACGGCAGTAGTTGAGGCCGGACTGGGCGGCGTAGAACGCCTGGAGCGCCGCCGCGCGATTGCCCGCCAGCAGGGCATCGGTTCGCGCGACTGACGCGAAGGTGACCGCGAGCGCGGTGAGAATCGTGAGCGCGAACAGCGCCACGATCAGAGCCGCTCCGTCGTTCCCCGTCTTGCGCGCGAAGGGTCCGCTCACTGGGCCACCCCCGCGGCGCTTTCGCCCAGGCAGACGGGAACGCGCGTGACGCACGTCTGCTCCCGTCCGTCTTGCCTCAGGACGAGCGCAATCTCAACCGCGGCGGGCAGAGAACCGCCGCCGGAGTCGCCCGCAGCCAGCGAGTCCCACTCCGAAAGCCAGTCCGCCTGCTCTTGTGCATCGTAAAAGCGCAGCCTGAATGAGGCAACTCCGTCACACAGCAACTGCGCCTTTTCCGGGTCGCGCGCCTCCTCGGCCAGGGGCTCGCGCCCGGGCGGACATATCTCCTCGCGGTAGAGCGCAAACGTCGCGCCGTCCCCGGCGGGCTCGGCGTAATAGACCACCTGCGCCAGGTCCGACATGTTCTCGCCCGGCGCCTCCCCCCGCTCGGCAAGGTAGAGCAGGCGCATCATCCGCCGGGACAGGGTGGTCAGCTCCAGGTACCACTGACCGTCGCCTTCATCGCCGGAGACGAAAAACCCGCGGCGCCCGATGAACGAGGCGCGCAGATCCCGCCCGACGGTGTCGAGCACGGCCTCGGCCTGCTGCGCCAGGTCGGCGCGCGCCTGTCCGGCGCGCCATGCGCCCAGGCAGGTGGACATCACCGTCGCCACGCCCGCGCTCACCAACGCCAGCAGCACGGCGCTGATCAGCAGCTCGACGAGAGTGAAGCCGGACCTTGCCCGCATCAGGGCGCCGCCCCCCCGGAGGGCAGGTAGCATACGAGCGTGAACGGGTGCCCCTCGTTGTCTCGATACCATACCGATACCTGCGCGCGCGCAAGCCCCTCGATTTCGTCGGTGGTGACTTCCCACCGGTAACTGTAGTCCGCGACGTCGCCGGCGGGCGCCTGCCCCGCGTCCAGTTCCGCGAAGGTCCCCTCTCCGCTGCCGGAAGTGGTTCCCGTCGCCTCGATTTCGGCGAGTTTGGCCTGCGCGAGCCTGGCCGCAGTGGTCGTTCTCAGGGCGGCCCCCTGAGCGCGCGTCGCAGCCGAGAAGGCGGCTGCGACGGCTGCCAGCCCGACTGCCAGAAGCACCGTGGCAACCAGTAGCTCGACCAGGGTAAACCCCCAGTCACGGCTACCCGTGCGCATCGCCTTCCACCACCCTTGTCCGCCCGGTGAGCGGCGCGATTTCCACCGATAGGGCGCCCTGCGGCCCCTCCAGGCCGATCTCGGCCGCGAGGGCCTGCCCGTCCGGGAAGAAGACAACCGGCCAGTCGGGACCTGCCTCGCGCCCTTCCACCGACAGCGAGATGCGTTCGACGGCGTCGGGGACCGTGACCAGTTGCGCTCCGGCGAGCCTTAGCTGCTCGAATTGCCCGGGGGCCCCTGCGGGATCGCTTTCGGACGTGAGGCGGAACTCCCGCTCCGTCTCGTGGTACTCCACGGCGGTGCGCACTGAATGGCAGATCGCGTAATCTCGCGCCCTGCGGGCCAGCGCGGCCACCTGCCAGGCGCAGTTGCGCGCCTGGCTTGCCTGCCAAAACCCGGCGAAGGACGGCGCCGCCACCGCCGCCAGCGCCACGATGAGCAGCACCACCACCGACAGTTCGACGAGGGTGAAGCCCCGCTCGCTTCTATCCCTCCCAGTTGGCGATGTCGGCATCGGCGTCCTCACCCCCCTCGCGGTTGTCGCGACCGTAGGAGACGATGTCGTAATCAACGTTGTGCTCGCCCGGCGACACATAGATGTACTCGCCGCCCCACGGATCCTGCGGTATCTGCTTCTTGAGGTAGGGCCCGTTCCAGTTCTTGGCCTCGGGCGGGGTGGTCGGCTGCTCGACCAGGGCCTGCAGACCCTGCTCAGCGGTGGGGGGGGCCCCGTTGTCGGCCGCATACATATCGATCGCGGTCTCGAGGCTCTTGATGTCCGAGATCGCCTTGGCCCGGCGCCCCTGCTCCGCGCGCGAGAACATGCGCGGCACGATCACCGCCGCCAGGGCGGCGAGGATAATCATGACTACCAGGAGTTCCACCAGCGTGAACCCCTTTTCGCTCGTTATGCGTCTCACGGAGTTCTCCCTGACACGTTGATCGCCGAGTATATGTCGAAAACCGGCAGCAGAACGGACAGCACGATGAATGCGACGATGCCGCCCATGACCAAGATGATCGCGGGCTCGACCAGGCTCGTCACCCGCCTCATGGCCTGGTCGAATTGGAAGTCGGCAGCGTCCGCGCACCTAACCAGCATGGCGGGCAAGTTCCCGGTCTCCTCTCCCACGGCGGCCATGTGCACCAGGGTGGGGGGGAAAGCGCTGCACTCAGCCATGGCGCGGCTGAGGCTCTCGCCCTCCCTGACGCTCTGCTGCAGGCCGCTCGCCTGCGCAGCGATGACGCGGTTGGCCGACGCGGCCGCCGCGATCTCCAGCGCGCCGAGCATGGGAACTCCGCCGGCGAGCAGCGTCCCCAGGGTGCGCGCGAAGCGCGCGATGGCTACGTTCCCCACCAGGTGCCCCAGCACGGGCAAGCGCAGGAGCGCGCCGTCGAGGAGCATGCCGCCGGCCTGTGTGGAGGCAGCCCTGCGCGCCCCGAGGTACAGCAGAGCCAGCCCGCCGCCGATCCACGGCCCGGCGCGCGGCGCGGCGTGGGCGATCGCCAGCAGCAGCCGGGTCGGGGCGGGCAGGGCCTGCCGGAGGTCGGCGAACACCACCGACAGGCGCGGGACCAGGAACGTAACCATGAAGATGATGGCGCCGACGGCTACCAGGACGATGACCGCAGGATACGTGAACGCTGAGATGATCTGCGCTCGACGAACCTCCTGGTTCTCGAGGTGTTCGGCCAGGCGCATGAGCACCGCGTCGAGATGGCCGCTGGTTTCACCGGCGCGAATCATCTCCACATAGAGGGTCGAAAACGACCGCGACAATGGCCTCAGCACCTCAGACAGCGGGGCGCCGCGCTGCACCTCCTGGCTCACCGCCTCGAGCAGCTGCCGCTGGCGGCCGGCGGCCTGGTCGCACAGGATGCCGAGGCAGCGGTGAAGCGGCATCCCCGATGACACCAGGTCGGCCAGTTGTCGCGTCAGGACCGCCACCTGGCCGCGGCTCAGCCGCGGCCCCTGCGCGGCGCGGGCGTTTGCCGGCGCGCCGGCGCCCGCGAGACCCTCCACGTCGGTGGGGAAAACCCCCGACGCGCGCAGGCGCGAGGCGGCGTCTCGACGGTCGGACGCCTCGATCTCCCCCGCGATGGCGACGCCCTGTGAGTCCAGGGCGCGATAGCGGTACCTGCCCATCGGCGACATCCCGGGGCCGCGCCTGCCCTCGCTCGCCAAAGCCGGCAAGCGCAGCAGGCGCGGCCATCGCTCCCTTCGCAGAACTAGCGGCTACCCTGCTGCTGCCGCCCTTCGCCGAAGCCTCCGCCCATGCGGTTGCCGCCTCTGCCGCCTCCGAACCCGAGCCCGCGCATGCCCATGCCATTGTCGATCACACCAAGGGCCGTCAAGGCAACCTTCGCCCTCAGGGAGAGCGACTTGGTCAGCGCGGCGTCAATCGCCTTGACCTTCTGGCGGTAGGCAGCCAGCGCGGCACCGAATTTCTGCAGGGCGGCGTTCAGTTCTTTGTCGGTGGCCTTCTCATTGCGAGCCACTTCGCCCAGCGCCTGCAGTTGCTGCGAGAAAGCGGTACCCGCGTCCATCTTGGCGCGCACGGCTTTCTTGGTGGCGGCTTTCTCGGCGTTGGTCAGGCCGAGGCGCTCCGCCGCCATGTCGATCATCTGGTCGATGTCGACGGGCGGGCCCATGCGCTGTCCGCCGGATCCCGGGGCCGGCGCAGTGGGCCTGGGGGTTGGCGCCGGGACCTGGGCGATGGCGGCTCCGCCCACGGCAATGACGAGAACGAGCGCTACAATCACGGTCAGTCTCATGGTTCTGCTTCCTCCTTGCTCCTCATTACTTATTACTTGGCGGTCATGCTACAGCTCGTCGCGTTGACACACGCGCAACACTTCCTCGACGGTCACCCTGCCCTGGCGCACCTTCTCGCGGCCATCCACCAACAAGGTCTGCATGCCCGTGGCGACGGCGCGCTGCTTGATGCGCGACGCGGGCGCCTTGTCCAGCACTTGGGTGCGCACCTCTTCGTTGATCGGCAGCAGCTCGAAGACCCCCGTGCGCCCGAGATAACCAGTGGAGCGGCACCGGTCGCAGCCCAGCCCGCGGCAGGCGGTGAAGGACCCGCGCAGTCCGGGTTCAACTCCCAGCTCCGCCAGGGCCTCGGGCTCGAGCGTGACCTCCTGTTTGCAGTCCGGGCAAATAAGGCGCACCAGGCGCTGGGCGAGCACGGCGATGACGCTGGAGGCCACCAGGTAGGGTTCGATCCCCATGTCCAGCAGACGGGTAACCGCGCCGGCGGAATCGTTGGTGTGCAAGGTGCTGAAGACGAGGTGGCCGGTGAGGGCGGCATGGATCGCGATGTCGGCGGTCTCGCGGTCGCGGATTTCCCCCACCATGATGATATCGGGGTCCTGGCGCACGATGTGGCGCAGCCCGCTGGCGAAGGTAAGGCCGATGTTGGGCCGTACGTTGATCTGGTTGGCGCCGGGGAGCTGGTATTCGACCGGGTCCTCGATGGTGATGACCTTGCTCTCAGGGGAGGTGATGCGGCTGAGGGCGGCATACAGGGTGGTTGTCTTGCCGCTGCCGGTGGGGCCGGTGACCAGTATGATGCCGTGCGGCTTGCGAATGACGGCCGCGAACGGCGACAAGGCCGCCGGGGGCATGCCTAAGTCCTCCAGCGCCAACAAGCCCACGCTCTTGTCGAGCAGCCGGATGACCACCCCTTCGCCGAAGAGGGTGGGGACGGTGGAGACGCGCATGTCGATCTGCCGGCCCGAGAAGCGCAAGCGGATGCGCCCGTCCTGGGGTAGGCGGCGCTCAGCGATGTTCAGGTCGGCGAGGATCTTGACCCGCGACACGATGGCCGGATGCAGGCGCTTCGGGGGCGAGGAAGCCTCGTGCAGCACACCGTCGATGCGGTAGCGGATGCGCGTGTGGTTCTCGAAGGGTTCGATGTGCACATCGCTGGCCCGGTCCTGGATGGCCTGGTGCAGGGTGAGGTTGACCAGCTTGATGACGAGGGCCTCGGACGCCATCTTCTGCAGGTCGGAGACTTCAAGCTCGTCCGCTGCCACCTCATCGACCTGCAGCTCGGCCATGTCGTGGAACATGCGCTCCATGTAGAACTGCTCGATGGCTTCCGCGATCTCCGACGCCGGTGCCAGCACCGGCCGGATCTCGCCGTTGACGAGCAGGCGCAGGTCATCGAGCGCCGAAACGTTGAGCGGATCGGCGGTGGCGACCACGAGGACTCCGTCCTCCTGCTGCAGCGGCAGTACCTGGTGGCGCAGCGCGAACTCGCTCGGCACCTTGAGCAGCACCTCCGGGTTCAGCAGGCGCTCCACGTCGCGCACGTACTGCAGGCCGAGCCGGTCGGCCATGAATTGCAGCACCTTCTCCTCCGGCGCGAAGCCCAGGCGCACCACCACCGCCTGCAGCCGGTCGCCGGTGCGCTCGCACTCCCGCAGGGCCTGCTGCAATCGCTCTGGCGTGACCAGCCCCGAATCCGCGAGCAGATCCCGAAGCGATTGACCTAGAGGAATCCCCATCCAGCGTTCACCGCCAACAAGGTAGACGGCCTCGCGGGCCAGGAAGTTTCAATGCGCACCGAGAAAACCGGGCGAGCGCTCCCGCGCCGCACTACCGGTCCCGGGCCGTGGGCAATGCCGCGTCATCGCTCACGGTATGTCCGGCCACCGCTTGTCGAAGCCGATGCGGCGCAACACCCACTCGAACTCCCGCCGTTCGATATCGCTCATCGGCGTGCCGGGCGCCGGCGGGATGACCTTGGGGCAGTCGATAATCCCGCGCTCGTGCAGCATGCCCTTCAATAGCTCGCGGTTGTGATCCTGATAGAACATGTAGTACGGCAGCAATTGCTGGTAGTAGATGCGGGCCGCTTCGTCTTCGTCTCCGCCGAGGTAGGCGGTCACGACCGCGGCGTGGATATCCAGCGCCTCAGTGCCGGTCATGAACGCCGTCACGCCAAGTCGCAGCATGTGGATCAAGTGCTTGCCACCGGCCCCGCCGATCACACCCAGGCCGCCGTCGCAACGCTCCAGCACGGCGGCGATCTTGGTGAGAAACCTCCTGCCCTCGACTTTCGCGTAATCCACATTCTCGACCTCGTCCCAGAGGCGCCACAGGAAATCCGGGCTCAGCACCGCATCGCTCGTCGCCGTGTCCTGGACGATGATCGGAATCGATATCGCGTCAGACAGCGCCCGGTAGTAATCGAACATGCCGTCGCAATCCGGCACATCCATGTACGGGCTGCCGGCCATGATCATATCGGCGCCCAACCGCTCTGCTTCCTTCGCGTAGTTCACCGCGGTGCGAGTGGTCGTCGCAGTCGCGCCGATGAACACCGGCACGCGGCCCGCCACTTCGTCAACGACGATCTCAATCAGCCGGCTGCGGTCGCGGTCCCCCACCTTGTAGAACTCCGATGCGCCGCCCAGGTGGCCGATCGCTACCGCGCCGCACTTCAGGCAGTACTGCACGAGCCGCCGTTGGCTCGCCTCATCCGGCTCCCCTGATTCCGTGATCGCGGTAGGCAGGATCGGCATCATCCCTCGAAACGCGGGCTGTGCAGCTTTACCATGTGAACCCATGATCTCCACGCCTCCTTCGGATTATGACACCACGAATACACCAGGGCACAAAGCCAAGTTCAACGCGCCTGCGGCGCAAGAGTCTGCGATGCGGGCGCCGCGGCGCCGCGGCAACTCTTCCTTCGAGAGACTGGACGGACGAGAACACATGCGTCGGTCCTGAGCGTTGTCGGGGCGAACCGGGGGGCGAATTGGGGTACACCTGGGCTGTCGCCGCCCGTACGTTCACATCGCTACCCCCTGGTCTTGCGCTAGTCCTGGCGCCTAGCCACCAACGTCCGGATCCACAGTGCTGTTCTGCGCGCTGGAGCGGCGTCCCTGCGAGCGCGGCGGACGCGTCACAGGGTGAGGCTTTCCTAGCGGGAACAGCCGCCAGGCTCATCCCGAAGTTCAGCATGCAGGAAGGTGGCGGTCACCCTTGGTATCTCATGTTGGGTGCGCTTCGGAGGTAAAGCCATGGTTTCGTCAAGACGCCGCATCACAATGGTAAGCTTGCTTTTCATCGCGATCACGGTGCCCGCGGTTAGGGCTGTGCCGCCGGTTGGCGGTGGCGGCGGAATCTCCTCGCGGCACAAAGACCGGCTGCCCTATTCACCCGGAAGCGAGCCCCCCGCGCAAGCCGTGGTCTTGTTCAACGGCAAGGATCTGAGCAACTGGCGTCAGCCTGATGGCCAGCCGGCGGTGTGGAAGGTCAAGGACGGCGTCATGACGGTCACGAGGGGGAACATCGTGACCGACGAGACCTTCACCGACGCATTCATTCACGTCGAGTTCAGGACGCCCGACATGCCGCAAGCCAGCGGGCAGGCGAAGGGTAACAGCGGGGTTTACCTGCAGGGTCGCTACGAGATTCAGGTGCTGGACTCCTACGGCATCAACCTCCCAGGTAAGGGCGATTGTGGAGCCATCTACGGACAGTATGCTCCGCTGGTTGGAGCGTGCAAGCCGCCGCTCGAGTGGCAGACTTACGACGCGATCTTCCGGGCGCCTCGCGTGGACGCGGCGGGAAGGGTGACGGAGCCGCCGAGGATTACCGTGCTGCACAATGATATGGTAATCCACAACAACGTCGAGCTGCTGGGTCCCACGGTCGGCCACCTCGACGCGAATGTCGGCGCGCCGGGCCCGCTCCTGCTGCAGGACCACGGCAGCCCAGTGCAGTACCGCAAGATCTGGCTGATACACCTCCCGCTCGAGGGTTCAGACACGTACGAGCCCCGCTAGGGCCCGAGCCTGCCACGAGAGGTTCTCAGTGACGATGGTCGGCGTCTCCCGCCGCCCCGTGCGTATGGTATTGGCCTGAGCGATAGTGCTGCCGATGGCTGGCCTCCACGAGCAGCCGGCCCCTCAGCTCCCGACGGGCCTCGTTGAAGATCCTCACCATACGTTTCCTCGACGCCTCGTCAAACACGGTGGCCAGGGTTTGCAGGTACTCGATACCACCCTCGACCAGGGCGAGCATATGCTGAGCGGCGGGGCCGTCGAAAGCGCGACTGTTGCCGCACTTGACATACACGGGAGAAGTGTGGGCCGCCATGTAGGACCCGGGATGGCTCGCATGGCCCGAGCAGCGCGCTGCAATCCACCCGCTGCCCCTCACCCGGACCTTCGCCCTGACCTGCAAGTTGTTCGCCCCTCTGGAAGCCTCCCGCATGGCCACGACACGTCCGTTGTGGACCACTTCCAACTTCCCGAGCGGCCAGAAGCTCTCGGCCGCCGCCTGCACTTCCAGCGTGCCGCCGCTGCTCGGCAGTTGGATCGTGTCCCCGATGGCCTTTCCCTCGACGCTCAGATCCATCACCGGCCCGGTGGTCGCGACCGTGCGTCCGGCCCTAACCGCCCTCGCCCAGTTCTCGTAGGTGAACGGGCGGCGGGGATCCAGCTTGGCGTAGGTGCGCTGCCAACCTAACGCTGTGCTCGCGGCCATCTTGTCGGTGCCGGCGCAAACGGCAACTCGATAGCCGCAGTTCAGGTAACGATACCATTCCTGGGTGGGGAAGTCCTCACCCCGCAGTCCGCGGATCTCCAACGCGTCCACCAGTCCCATGAGGATGGGCACCGGGTCCTCGGTGTGGCCGCAGCCGGGGAAGTGCGGCCGGATGACCACGCCGCCCTTGCGCCTGTTCTCCAGAGCCCACTCCGCCATGGCGCGAAAGTCCGGGTCGCCAACCCAGGATTCACTCGGGCCGCCGCAACACATCGGGAAGACCGGCAGCCCCTTCGTGCCAAGCATTGACATGTGGCCGAGCATGTGATTGCGGTTCTCGGTTCCAACGTAGACGATCGTATCGTCCTCCACGATGCCCACGCGCCCGGTGTAATCACCCACGTTGGTGAAAAGCCTTCCCCACTGCGAGGCCAGCAGATTGACGACATTGACCCCTTCGCACTGCGCCTCCAGCCAGGCCGTGTGCGGGCTGATGAAATGCACGTGCGTGTCGGCCGTAACCCAGGCTTCTGCGCGGAGATCCTTCCAGCGGTTGATCGTCAGGGCCAGCTCTTTCTGACCCGGCTTGATTGTCACTTTTCTCCGCGCGGGCTCGTACTCGAATCCTTTGTATATCTCGACGTAAACATCCCCGACCGGCATGTCGCTCGTGAACTCGCCCGGCACATAGGCATAGTTGCGCCCGCTGACGATCACATCCGCCCCGTAATCCTCGAACCAATTGGGATTGACCTGGGAATGGTGGCCGTAGGGTGCCAGGTACTCGCCTCGAGGCCCAGAGAAGTGGATGCGAACCGGCGTGGGCTTACCGGTCGAGCTATCCAGCACGGCGATCTGCATCCACTGCCGCTGCCTGCCCAGCACCTCCAACGCGGCTCCT
>Ga0315291_10003097_pt1 | contig 21495 bp, 23 predicted proteins | sample YL17G12_20_MG_FD_203070 | JGI IMG/M metagenome (GOLD analysis project Ga0315291, IMG submission 203070) | Sediment microbial communities from Yellowstone Lake, YNP, Wyoming, USA - YL17G12_20 | ecosystem: Environmental > Aquatic > Freshwater > Lake > Sediment | place: USA: Wyoming | collected... | reverse complement strand
TCAAACGCAAAATATTGAAACGCTCGGTCCAGTACGTTCTGCGCGCACCTATTTTGTTGATTGGTGCCAAGACTACAACTGCATTTACGCGCATTGCGGGGGCAATGAAGATTCTTGGGCCAAAATTGACAACGATGGCATTTTGGATTTGAACGAATTCTTTTTTGGCGGATATTTTTGGCGCGATTATAATAATTATTTCGCGCCGCACAACCTTTTCACCTCCACGGAAAAGTTGTATCAGGCGGCCAAGGATCAGAATTGGGCCGTAAATGATGCGGATTTTGGGGCTTGGGAATTTAAGGATGAGGGAGGTAACCAGTTGTCAGTGACCAGCAGCCAGAAAGAAAATAAGAAGACAACACCGGCGAGTCCAACGGCGACACCAGAGCCGCTCAAACAAATTGTGCGCATAAATTATTCAACCGATCCCTATTATTCTTTTTATTATGAATATGATGCCGCCAATAATGTTTATAAGCGCTTTGATGCTAATGGCAACGCGCAAATGGACGCATTGGATAATTCTCAAGTCGCGCCCAAAAATTTGGTGGTGATGACAGTTGAGCGTTGGTTTTTGAATGATTACGAAGGCGGTTGGGCGATGCAGACGGTTGGCGAAGGATCGGCAAAATTTTTCATTGACGGCAAAGAAACAACGGGAAAGTGGGTGAAAAATTCTTCCAAAGAAAGAACGCAATTTTATGACGATGCGGGCAATAAAATCGTTTTCAACCGCGGGCAAATATGGATCAACATCGTCCCGCCAGACATTGGAGTTGTTGTCGAATAGCGATGAAAAAAGATAAAGCCAGAGGAATTTTCCTCTGGCTTTTGTGTTAGATAACTATTTCATCATCTTTGCCCAAGTCAAAATTAGGCAACGACTTTTCGCTGAATTCGCAGCGCCAGCCTAACAATCGCCAGCCTAACAAATGATAGAGCCTTGCGACGAAACCGGTGATGAGAAGAGAATACAGGCAGGCGAAGGCTATTGCGCAGAGAATGATTTTTGTTAAGATATTCATTTTGTCACCTCCATATTTTTTAGATCAACTCTTTCTTTGGACAAGCCAGAAATGATTTCGGAATATGCTTTCCAGTTTTGGTCTTTTAGCCCCCGGTAACAGGCAAAGCGAATCATAAAATCATTGGCGGCATTGTCGCTATCATTTCGCCCATTACGGAAAAAACAATGATGCAAAAGATTGTGGTCAACAACGCTTTGGTTGAAGATGTCGAAGATAATCTCTGGAGGAAGTCCTGCCAAAAAACGCCGCAACAGCACAAGTTTATCTTCGGAAAGGCCCCAATCCTTGAATTTTGCAAAAATGACAGGTTTCTCTTTTAACATCAAGCATTCTCCGCTGATTTTGATCTCACACTTTTCATACTCGGTGCGGCCGAAAGGCGGGAAATCATGCTTTATTATCACAAATTGAATTTTTTTCTCGAGGCTGTCCAAGATTTTTTTGTCAAAATTCTGTAATTGCGCAATGCGCAGCGACTCGCGAAGCCATTTTCTGCAAAGGTAAAAAGTAACTTTTGTATTGTTAAACATTTTGTTTCCTCCTTTTTATTCAAGATATTAAAGGACGCACTCATCGTAGCTGATTTTAAGGAGATAGTCAAGAGTATTTTGAAAGTTCTAAGCCAGAGGTTTTACTCTGGCTTTTGCATTTAAATTGTGGTAGATTTTGTTTAGATTTGCGCCTGTAGCTTAATTGGACAGAGCGTCGGCCTCCGGAGCCGAAGATTGTGGGTCCGAGTCCCATCAGGCGTAGTGGGTTCGTCAGGTCATTCGACCTGACGCCCGGTCGTATGACCGGGCGAGTCCTGTTGGGGGCAATAGTCTTCTTTCAAAGTTTTGTGGTATAATAAATATTGATTGAAAGTTTTTTTAATAAGTAAAATGTGAGGTGTATATGGAAACAGAAATTGGGGAAGTTATCCATTTTTTTGATAAAATCGGGGTGGGGATAATTAAACTTTCCGATGTTTTGAAGGTGGGGGACAAGATTAAAGTTGTCGGCGGAAAGCGTGAATTTGAGCAGGAAGTCGCTTCGATTCAAGTTGAGCACGCGCCTATTGAAGAAGCAAAAGCGGGTGCGGAAGTAGGAGTTAAGCTCGAAAAAGAAGCCAAAGAAGGAGACAAAGTGTATAGGATTACAGAGTGACCCTTCGACAAGCTCAGGGCAAGCGAGCGAGTGACGAGTTAAAGCAAGCCGCTTTCGTGGCTTGCTTTTAAGATAAAAAATATGTTAAGTTATATCTGTTATGGATAATAAAGGTTTCGAAAATTTAACTGCGCCATTGGCGGAAAAAGTTCGGCCGCAAAATTTGGCTGAATTTGTAGGGCAGGAACATTTGGTGGGCGCAAATGGGCCGATAAGGAAAATGATCGAGCGGGACAAAATTTCCTCGATGATTTTTTGGGGACCGCCCGGCTGCGGCAAAACAACCTTGGCGAGAATTATTGCCAACCAAACAAAGTCGGAATTTGTTGAATTCTCGGCGGTTTCGTCGGGAATAAACGAAGTACGGAAAGTAATCGTCGAGGCGGGTAAACGGTTATCGGCAAACGGCAAACGGACAATTGTATTTATTGATGAAATCCATCGTTTTAACAAAGCCCAGCAAGACGCCTTTCTACCGCATGTAGAGCGGGGGACAATTATTTTAATTGGTGCTACCACAGAAAATCCATCGTTCGAAATTATTTCACCGCTGCTTTCGCGCACAAGAGTTTTTGTATTAAATGCACTTTCAAATAAAGATATAGAAAAAATTTTGAAGGGTGCCGATCGTTCTTACGTTCTTAAGAACATAAGAATGAAAATTGAGCCGGAGGCGATGGGGTTTTTAGTGGAAAGCTCGGGCGGGGACGCGCGGAAGGCGATTAATGCGCTGGAGCTGGCGGTGGAATTAGTAGGTGGCAAAGGTGGCAAAAGTGATATAGTGATTGGATTGGAAAGTGCCGAAGAAGCAGTTCAACATAAAGCATTAAAATACGACAAACTTGGCGAAGAACATTATGATGTTATTTCAGCTTTTATAAAATCATTGCGCGGGTCGGATCCAGACGCGGCATTGCATTATTTGGCTCGAATGATTGAGTCGGGCGAAGATCCAATGTTTATTGCGCGTCGTATGGTCATACTCGCTTCGGAAGATGTCGGTAACGCCGATCCCTTCGCGCAAGTTTTAGCGACCTCAACAATGCAGGCGGTACATTTAGTTGGCATGCCTGAAGCGCGCATTATTCTTGGCCACTGCGCGACATATTTAGCTTGCGCGCCAAAGTCAAACGCTTCTTATATGGGCATCGAAAAAGCTATTGCCGATGTGCAAAATATGAACTTCGATCCCGTGCCTTTGCATCTTCGCAACGCGGTCACAAAACTGATGGAAAATCTTGGCTATCACAAAGGCTACAAATACGCGCATAATTTTGAAGGCGGAGTGGTTGACCAGCAATATCTGCCGGACAACCTCGTCGGCAAAAAGTATTACGAGCCCAAAGAAATCGGGCATGAAATAAAGATTGTGGAAAGAATCAAAGGCAAAAAAAGAAAAAATGATGTAAAATAAAAATATGGACGAGAAAAAGGAAAAGTCCAGTTTTTTTGCTTTAATCACCAACAGGAATTTTATGCTGTTGTGGTTTTCGCAAATCACCTCAATGCTGGCGGTGAATGTTTTGACGTTCACTCTGCTTACGGAGGTTTATAAAATAACCAATTCCTCTTTTGCTGTTTCTGGGTTGGCGCTTTCTTTCGCCGTCCCTTCTTTTATTTTTGCCGCCATTGCCGGCGTGGTCGCGGATAGAGTAAACCGCAAAACAATTTTGGTCTTTTCAAATTTAATTCGGACAGCTTTGATATTCGCGATTTTGGTTCCCTTTTCCAATATGGTCCCTCTGCTTTATGTCTTTGCTTTTTTGATCGCGACCGCGACGCAATTTTTTATGCCGGCGGAAGCCGCGGCCATTCCTTCGCTCACAGGCAAAAAAGAATTAATTTTGGCCAATTCATTTTTTATGATCACGCTTTATGGGACGTTGGTTTTGGGCTATGCCGCTGCGGGGCCTCTGCTGATTGCTTTGGGCGCCAAAACCTTGATGATTACTTTGGGAATATTTTTCGCGGCTGCCACACTCTTCGACGTTTTTATTTTCTCGAAACATCTCAAATCTGAAGAATTTGTCAAAAAGAGCTATACTGGAGTTTTCAAAGAAATTTGGGAAGGCTGGAAAATGGTCAAATCCGTGCGGGATCTTTTGCATCCCTTGCTTAATTTGGGAATGCTTTGGGCGCTGATCGGAATGCTTTTTGTGCTTTTGCCGGCATTTGCAAAAACGGTTATTGGAGTTGAAGTTGAAGCGGCATCTTTAATTTTTGTCGCGCCGACAGGAGTTGGCCTGATTTTGGGAGTGATAGCCTTAAACCTTTTTAAAAAAGTGAAGTTGGAAAAATTGGTTGTTTTTGGATTTATTATGTCCGGGTTGATAATTGTAATAATGTCTTTAGGCCAGCCTTTGCGCGAATGGCTGAATGTTTATTTCCATTTCGATCAAATTACGATTTTTGAAAAAATTCATATTCGTCCAGTAGTAATGATATCCGCAGGGTTGTTAGGATTTTTTGCCGCATTTATTATGATTCCCGCCCAAACTCTTCTCCAGCAAAAAACCACGGAAGATATCCGCGGCAGAGTTTTTGGTCTTTTGAACACATTTGTGGCAGTCGCGAGCTCTATTCCAGTGCTCATTGCCGGCGCTTTGGGAGATTTGATTTCTGCGACTTACGCTTTTTTGGTAATCGGAATAATTACGATTATATTCGGGATTTATGAATGGACTTCGTTCTCAAGATATCTGAGAAGACATTAGCGAGAAGATAGGAATCTTATTGACAAAATTTAGGGCTTAAAGTACGATTATTTATAGATTAAAAAGTGAATAAAATTCTGCTTTTTATTGAGCAGATAGTTTATTTTTTTAGTCAAAATTGTTCGTTGACAACTGAAGAATGGCAAGGAGCTTTCTTGAAATTCACTTTGATTGATTCTTCTTTTCGAAGAATCAAAATTATTTAGAGCAAATTAAACTCTATATTTGAGAGTTTGATCCTGGCTCAGGATTAACGCTGGCAGCGTGCCTAACACATGCAAGTCGTACGATTCTGTACTTTTCGCAAGATTTGTGCAGTTTAGTGGCAAACGGGTGAGTAACGCGTAGGTAACCTACCCCCAAGTGGAAAATACCTCCGAGAAATCGGAGCTAATGTTCCATAGTCTACGATGGTGAAATTCCATCGTTGTAAAGAGCAATCGCTCGGGGAAGGGCCTGCGTCCTATCAGCTTGTTGGTGAGGTAAAAGCCCACCAAGGCTATGACGGGTAGCTGGTCTGAGAGGACGACCAGCCACACTGGGACTGAGACACGGCCCAGACTCCTACGGGAGGCAGCAGTGAGGAATTTTCCGCAATGGGCGCAAGCCTGACGGAGCGACGCTGCGTGCGGGATGACAGCCTTCGGGTTGTAAACCGCTTTTAAAAGGGACGATAATGACGGTACCTTTTGAATAAGCAACGGCTAACTACGTGCCAGCAGCCGCGGTAATACGTAGGTTGCAAGCGTTATCCGGATTTACTGGGCGTAAAGGGTCTGTAGGTGGTTTTGTGCGTTGGATGCTAAATCTCTGCGCTTAACGCAGAAAAAGTGTCCAATACGGCAAAACTTGAGGAAACTAGAGGATGATGGAATTCCCGGTGTAGCGGTGAAATGCGTTGATATCGGGAGGAACGCCAATGGCGAAAGCAGTCATCTGGGGTTTTCCTGACACTGAAAGACGAAAGCGTGGGGAGAGAACAGGATTAGATACCCTGGTATTCCACGCCGTAAACGATGGAGATTAGATGTCTGCGGCTCGACCCCGTGGGCATCGCAGCTAACGCGTTAAATCTCCCGCCTGGGGACTACGAACGCAAGTTTAAAACTCAAAGGAATTGACGGGGAGATGCACAAGCAGTGGATCATGTGGTTTAATTCGACGGTGAACGAAGAACCTTACCAAGGCTTGACATGCTTCTGCAAGTCCCGAGAAATCGGGACCTCTTTCGAAGGTGAAGCACAGGTGCTGCATGGTTGTCGTCAGCTCGTGTCGTGAGATGTTGGGTTAAGTCCCCTAACGAGCGCAACCCCTGTCTCGTGTTGAATTTTTCACGAGAGACTGCCGGTGTTAAATCGGAGGAAGGCGGGGATGACGTCAAATCAGCATGGCCCTTATGTCTTGGGCTACACACATGATACAATGGCCGGTACAACGGGTTGCTAAGCCGCAAGGCGGAGCTAATCCCATCAAAACCGGTCCCAGTTCGGATTAGAGGCTGCAACTTGACTCTATGAAGCTGGAATTGCTAGTAACCGTGGGTCAGCTATACCGCGGTGAATACGTTCTCATCTCTTGTACACAGAATTAAATGCGCCAGGCAGGATATTTTACTACGAGGTTAAAATCCTCGTTCCGATTAGCAATCGGAATAGCTAAGAACAGGTCCAAAACCGTGAGGTTTGGACTGAAGGGTTCAATAGCAAAAAATAGCCGGAAACAAATATGTGCATCGACTCTACGGTGTGTTGTGAGGAAGATGCAAAGGTGAGCATATCCGGATGTTTGGAACAGTAACTTATCTGACCCTGGGAGATCTTGCAATTTTCGAGGTATAATATAATTGCAAGAAGTCAGCTGATTCATAGTAGTTCCGATGTTGGAGTACCAAATCGGGATGAAGGAAGAAATCTTATGTTAGATCCAAATTAAAAACAAAATTATTTGGATCAAAAAGAACATAGGAACTCGCTGAGTGCGGGAAATCCGCTCGCTCAGTGGGAACTCGAAGTTACCTCAACTATCGAAATCCGCCCGTCACACCATGGAAGCTGGCTTGACCCGAACCCCGATGTATTTCGGGGGAAGGTTGGGTCAGTAACTGGGGTGAAGTCGTAACAAGGTATCCGTACGAGAACGTGCGGATGGATCACCTCCTTTCTAGGGAATGTTGGCTTATGGCAAATAGCAAATAGCTAATAGCTAATTGCGAAATGCAAATAGGTCCAGTCCTAGGTCGAAGTCACTCTACGAGTGACTAAATGCGGCGCAAAAGCGCCGTGAGTTCCTTGCCATTTTTCAGTTGTTGACTACTCCACAGATAAACATGTGTTTTTTCAACAGATTTAACAAATAAAAAAAACGGCATTTCGCCGTTTTTTGAGTGCCAATCCCAGCCATTCGACGGGACAGGTAAATTGGCACAATCCAGTTTTTAATTTATAATTAAATTGATCATGTCTTCCAATGTAAATAAAATTCGAGATGACTTTAAGTGCTTAAAAGATGGTAAAATCATCTATTTTGACAATGCCTGCCAATTTTTGCGGCCTCGGCAGGTTTTGGAAGCGATGGATGAATATTATAATGAATATCCCGCCTGCGGGGAAAGGTCTTTGCACAAATGGGGAGCGAGAGTGACGCAGGAAGTTGAAATTACCCGACGCAAAGTTGCCAAATTAATTAACGCTTCGCCGGATGAAATTGTTTTTACTAAAAATACTACGGAAGGCATAAATATTGTGGCTTCAGGTCTCGAATGGAAATCTGGTGATGTGGTTGTGGTGGATGAAAAAGCGCATAATTCGAATTTATTGCCGTGGCTTCGACTTCGGGATCGTGGCATTCTGGTTCAACCAGAAAGAATTGTACTGGTTGAACCAGTACAATATGAAGCAAAGCTGTTGGCAATCACTGCTTCATCACAAATCGATGGAGAGGTTACGGACGTTGCTTCGATTCGAAAACAAACTAAGGCCTTGCTTCTTGTTGATGCTGCGCAGTACATTCAACATCATAAAATTGACGTGAAAAAGTGGGGGGCGGATTTTGTGGCTTTTTCTGGGCATAAAATGCTTGGGCCTTCCGGAACAGGCATATTGTATGTAAAAAAGTCCGCGCAAAAATTACTTAAGCCTTTAATGTTGGGCGGAGGGACAGTTTCTTCCGTCTCACTGGTTCAACCAGAAAGGAACCCACTGGTTGAACCAGTGGGGGGATATGAACTGCTTCCGTTTCCAGAATGTTTTGAAGCGGGATTGCAAAATTACGCGGGAATAATTGGGTTAGGCGCGGCTTGTGATTATATTGAAAGAATTGGGTATAAAAATATTGAAAAGCAGGAAGCAGAGTTGGGAAGGTACGCGAGAAAAGGGGTTGAGGGGATGAAGGGGGTTAAGGGGTTTGGGGAAAACAAAGAGAGCCCGATTGTAACATTTTATTTTGACAATATTGATAGCCATCAAATCGCTTTAATGCTTTCGGAGCAGGGGATTGCTGTCCGTTCGGGCAAATTCTGCTCACACGCATGGTTCGATAAATATGAAATTCCCGATTGCGTCCGCGTTTCATTAGCGTTTTATAATACAAAAGAAGAGATTGACATCTTCCTCGAGAAATTGTATGATGTGATGAGAGTACTAGAGTAAATTCAAAATGCAAAAAGCAAAATTCAAAATTTCAATTCAAAAATAAAAATTAGGGGATTGTTACTGCCATCATTGGAGCTCGCGGTAATATCTTAACTTTTGAATTTTAAACTGTAATTTTTAATTTTTCACTTTAATTTTTTAACTTTTGACCATGCCTTGCATTTTAGCTTTCATTATATTTAGCATCTGCGGAATATTTTCCGTTTCAGCCCGGCGAACTGCTGGGGAAGCTTGGCGTTGCGTTTGGCGCCGCATTACCTGGCGGCCTTGCGATACCAATTTTTCAGAAAAAATTCGCGGAAAAGTGGCAGGCATTTTAATGAAAAAAACTCCCGCCCTCGCGCGCTTTACGCATAAATATTTTGAATTGATTTCTTGGGTTTTCATTATTTTATTTCTCGCTTCAACAATTTATTCAGGCTTCGCGGTTTACAATTTGGTGCGCTACCAAACCTGTGATCCTTTGACTGGCAATTGCCCAATTGGCGCGAAGGCTTGCGTGGAAAAAGACGCGGGAAGCTTTTGGGCAGGATTGCAGAGAATTTTTGGTTTGCAAAAATCTTCAACGAATGTTGCAGCCGGACCAGAATTGAAAGATTCAGTTGAGCTGGTAGAATATGCTGACTTTGAATGTCCGGCTTGCGCCTTGAGCGCACTTTCGGTTGAAGAAACGCTGAAAAAATTGGGCGCGAAAGTTAAATTTACCTTCAAGCATTTTCCTCTTTCTCAACACAAATGGGCAACGCAAGCTTCGTGGACAGCCGAAGCGGCTAACAGGCAAAATAAATTTTTTGAGATGTATTTGAAACTTTTCGCGCGCCAAAACGATTGGGTTTCCGCGACAGACGCGCCAGCGATTTTCGAAACGTATGCCAGCGATTTAGGTTTGGATATGGCAAAATTCAAGAGCGATTATTCTTCTTCCGATGTCAAAGACAAAGTCGAAAAAGACAGGCAGGAAGGTTTGGACGAAGGCATCACCTCAACCCCAACATTTAAAATTGACGGTGTGTTAAAAATTGGTCTAATGACGCCGGAACAGATGGAGAAGGAGATTGAGGCAAGGCTGAAGTAGACGAAAGACGATAGACGAAAGTAGAGAGAAGAGGGAAAATGGCGAGGAAGATATTTTCATTTTTATTTGCGTTTTTGTTTGTGCCTCTTTTTATTATTTTTTTAGTTTTGCTAAATTTAAAACTGACGATACTTTCGCCGGTTTTTTATAAATCTGTTCTTAATGAAACAAATATCTATACGGAAATAATTGCGCAAGCTCCAAATATTATTCAAGAGCAGATGGCATCGCAACAGGGCAAAGAAGGCGAGGGTGGGGCTGTTTCGCAGCAAGCTATTCCGCAAGATTTTTTGGAAATCGCGCAAAAATCAATCTCTGCCGATTGGATAAAAAGTCAGGCAGAAAAAATTATTGACGGCGTTTTTGATTTTGCAAACGGCAAAACAAAAACTCTCGACATTACAATTTCGCTGGTAGAATTCAAACAAACTTTTATCACAAAATTTGTGGCTGGCGTTAAAGAAAAAGGCCAAGCCTTGCCGCAATGTACAGCTGAACAAACACAAAAATTGCAAACTGAAGGGCAGACATCTTTTTTGCCGGAATGTTTGCCGCAAGGAATAAATGTTGATGAGTCAATTTCGCAGCTTACGACACAACTGCAAAAAGGCCTTAATGATTCAATCCCGAATGAATTTGTTTTTGGGAAAGATTTTGGGGATTTGCATAATTTGGAAGTGATCCAGCTGGCTTTTCAAATATTCCAAATTGTTTTGTACAGCCTGCTCGGCATTTCACTTCTTCTTTTGCTTTTTCTTTTCCTGCTAAACAAGCGCAAAGAAAATAAGGGGTTGGCTTGGATGGCTGTGCCAATTTTAATTGCCTCAACAATTGTTTTGCTTTTGATCTTCGCGGGATTTTTTATCTTTCTTGTTTCTTCGGGTTTATGGCTGAATCAATTATCCGCAACCCTTTCTCCTTTGGTCCAAAAATTGGTTAGCATAGCCAGCACCAAACTTGTTTTCAGTTTTGTTTTAACTGCCGGCAGCGCATTTTTGCTTTCGATTATTTTACTGATACTCGCGCATATAATAAAGAAAAAATATAGGAAGAATGAAAAGCAAAAAACGCAGAGAACAGAATAAACAGTTTTATAGGCAAGAAAAAACGGCCTTTGCATAATGCGCGGGCCGCTTTTTTAGATTTTATTTTGGGCATTGGCAGTTTGGATAAGAAGGTGTGGGTTTTAACTCCTCAAGCAATTCTATAATAACTTTGTTTTGGTAAGCCAAAGTCTTCATTAGAATTATGAGAGTTTGAAGGCCTTGCTCTGCGTATGTTCTTGGAATCTTTGGAGTTTCTTGCGAGGCTTGTTGTAACAATATATCAGCCGTGTTTTTATTTGCTTCTTTATTCAAATCGATCATTTGTGCTCACCTCCTTCGCGGTATTTTCTATTTCATCGGGATAAGGAAACTTGGGCACAATGCTAAGAATTTTTGTGATCATTTCCTCCCTGGTCTTGCAAACGATTGGTTCAATTGGCGTACCTTCTTTTCCGGATGGTCCTTGCCAAATTAGATATTGGTGCTCCCACTTATCTACTTCAATAATTATTTTATTCCTCATATTCATTTGCATTCTTTTTTCCTCCTTTTGTAATAAATTATCAAGTTTCATTTTTGACTTTTAAGGATAACAAAAGTCTAGCAAAAAAGCAATTTTCTTGCAGGTAAGGAATATTTTTGGTAAATTAGAAGAGTGTTTAGGGAGTTCCCCAATCAAAGATTTGGACGTGGGCGTGTAGCTCAGTTGGTTAGAGCGCGTCACTGATAATGACGAGGTCAATGGTTCGACTCCATTCACGCCCACTTTATAGTCCCGACGTTTTCGCGATGCGAAAAGCCGGGATCCCGATTTCGCAGAAGCGAACATCGGGACTCAGTTGGTTAGAGCGCGTCACTGATAATGACGAGGTCAATGGTTCGACTCCATTCACGCCCACCAAAAAACAGCCAACGAATTTCAGGACTGTTTTTTTGTTTCTGATAAAGATATAATTTAGGATGATGAATAAATTTACCAAACAAACTTGGGCGTGGATTGTTTATGATGTTGCTAACGCGATATTTTCAGCCTTGGCGGTAGGTTTTATATTTCCTATTTATATCCAGAATTTTCTTGGCGGTTCAGAATTTCAGATTGGCCTAATAGTCTCAATCGCTCTACTGTTAGTCGCCATTACTACACCTTTTTTGGGTGCATTAACTGACATTTTGGGAAATCGCTCCCGTATCCATAAAATATTTGCTATTTTAGTCCCTCTATTTTTGCTTTTGGTTTCAATTCCGGTTCTTCCAATATCTTTGATTGCCATGCTTTTTGCTTTATTTTGTTTTCACAATGCAATTGCACTTTATGGTGCAACAATGACAAGCATTGCTCCTCACAATAAAATTGGCATGGTTGCGGGTTTGGGAGTAAGTCTTGGTTCACTGGGAACAATGGTGGCAATTGGAATATTTTATTTCATCTCTTTATTGTTTGGCAATGGAAATGCTTGGGAAAATAAGGATCTTTTGCAAATGTTGTTCATTGTTGATGCAGTCTTATTCTTTATATTGATTATTCCATATTCAATTTTGATAAAAGATAAGATTTCACTTATTCGAAAAATTGTATGGCGTGAAGTAAAAATATGCCAATCAATAAAAAAAGTTCTTCTTAGATTAAAAGCAACAATAGGGGAAATCAAACAAAATAAAAGTATCGGGTGGTTTTATATAGGTGAATTTTTTTATAATAATTCAATAATTTCTTTAAATCTATTTTTGGTACTTTTTGCTCAACAAGAATTGAAATTATCTTTGCCAGCTTTCGGGGGCATGTATATAGGGTTTTTGTTTGTGGGCGTAATTTCTTCCTTAATAACGGGTTGGATTGTAGATAAAGTTGGTCCAAAAAGAGTTCAAATTACAGCACTTGTGTTCTGGCTGGCAATTATTATTGGCTTGATTTTTTCTAGAGATGTGCCGATTTTTATAGCCCTTGGAACAATGGGAGGGATAGCAACCGGCATGCTTGTTTCAGCGGACAGGCCGATGATGGTGGCACTTGCCCCGCGCGAACAGATTGGCAAATATTTCGGTTTTGATGAAATTGTAGGCAGATTTTCCGGATCCGTTGGCCCATTTTTCTACGGTCTTTTAATTTCGTTATGGGGATATTCTGCTGGCCTTTTTTTGCTATTCGTGTTTATGGTGCTTTCATTATTTTTTATCGGCTTGATAAAAATTAAAAAAGCATATTAAAAAAACGGCTAAGGCCGTTTTTTAAAATATAATGTATAATTAGATTGAAAGGAGGGATATGAAAATCATTCTCTTAGTAATTGGAGCTTTGTTTGGCTTAGCTGGTATTGCCCTGCTTGTTTTTGGCATTGGGGAAGACGGGATGCGCGTTTTTACTTTTTGGGCTTTTGATGTTGTGCTTGGAGTTTCACTGTTGGTCGCGGCGCTGGGATTTGTTTTCGGTTTAAAAAATAAAAATAGCGGGCTGCAAATATCTTAATGAAAAAATCGCTTCTCGTCACTTTTTCCATTTTAATAATCGCTGTTTTGGGAGCGGCCATTTTTGTCAGTTTTCCAAAAACAGAACAAACGGCGAAAAAGAAAATTGTCGCTTCGATTTTTTCGACTTACGACATTGCGCGCAATGTCGTCGGAGACAAACTTTCAGTCGAGCTAATTTTGCCTCCGGGGGCATCGCCCCATACTTACGAACCTTCGCCGCAAGACGCCGTCAAAATGCAAAATGCTGAAATTGTTTTCGTCGTAGGTTATGGGCTTGACATTTGGGCGGAAAATTTGGCGGCGGCCAACGCGCCACAGGCAAAAATTGTAACCTTGGATCGCAGCATCAACTTAAAAATGTTTGAAGGAAGCGTTGATCCGCATTATTTTGTTTCTGTCTCAAACGCGGCCATAATTGCCAGAACTATTATGGAAGAAGCTATAAAGATTGATCCGCACAATACAGCCTATTACCAAACTTCCGCGCGCAATTATAACAGCCAGCTCGAAGATTTATTCAACCAAGGCCAAGCCAAACTTTCAACTTTAACAGACAAAAGGTTAATAACTTTTCATGAGGCTTTTGCGTATTTTGCGCAAGATTTTGGGCTGGAAATCGCGGCAACAATCGAGCCTTTTCCAGGCAAAGAGCCAACCGCGCAATATTTGGCGCAGGTTTCAGCGATTATTGACAAATATCATATTAAAGCGCTTTTCAAAGAGCCGCAACTTTCTTCAGTAGTTTTGGAAGGCTTGGCGCGAGACAAGGGCATTGCGATTTTAACTCTTGATCCAGAGGGGGGAACGGCTAACTCATTTATTCAAATGATGAGGAATAATATCGAAACGGTGTGGGAAGGAATGAAGTAAGTGACGAGTGAGTTTCGAGTGAGTTTCGAGTTTCGAGTTTCGAGTGAGTGAAGAGTGATGAGTGTGAAAAATGAACAAAATCGCTATCCAAATTGAGGGCTTGAATGTTGAGTTAGGCGGGCAGGAAATACTGTCCGATATTCACATGCACATTGATGATGGTGAGATTGCTTTTATAATTGGACCGAACGGCGGCGGCAAAACTACTCTGGTAAAAACAATTATGGGGTTGGTCGCGGGAAAGTCAGGTTCAATAAAAATTTTTGGCAGAAAAAATACTTCTTCGCAAGTTGCCAAAACAATCGCCTATGTCCCGCAATATACAACGATTGATCGGACATTTCCGATTACAGTATCTGAAGTTCTCGAAATGACTTATAAAAACACAAAGCCTTCACAAATTTTAAGCGCGCTAAAGGAAATGGAAATGCAGGATTTCGCGGATCGCAAAATAAGCGGATTATCAGGCGGGGAATTTCAGCGCGTCTTAATTTCTCGAGCGCTTTTAAACAAGCCGAAAATTTTAATTTTAGATGAGCCGACAAATAATTTGGACGCCAAAACGCAGGAAAGATTATTTCAGCTGGTTAAAAGGCTGAATAAAAAATTACATCTGACAATCATTGTCATCACGCACGACATCAGCATCATTTCTTCAGTGGCGCAAAGGGTGATTTGCATCAATCGCAAGCTGGAATGTTCAGGCGTCCCGCATGAAATCATTACGCCCGAAGTTCTGAAAAAAGTTTATGGAGTGCCTTTAGCAGAGTATACTCACGAACATGGCATAAGCGGCAAACATTCCAAAGAGGAAAAACATGAATGATTTAATAAATATAATTTCCCAGCCTTTTATGCAAAGGGCGATTCTTGGCGGTTTAATCGTCGCTTCGATGTGCGCGGTGACTGGCGTGTTTGTTACTTTGCGCAAAGAATCTTTTATTTCTGAAGCCATCGCGCATGCTTCGCTTGCGGGAGTCGCCATCGCATTTTTAATCGCGGCACAGCCATTATGGATTGCGGTCATTGTTGGAGTCTTAACTTCCTTGGGAATCACTTTTGTGCAAAAGCGCAGCAATATTTCTGCTGACGCGGTTATCGGAATTTTTCTGACAGTTGTTTTTGCTTTCGGAGTGTTGATTTTAAATCTTCTGCCGGGCTATCGGCCAGAGCTAACCAGTTATTTGTTCGGCTCCATCCTTTCGGTAACGCAAAATGATATTTGGACGAGCATCGTGTTTTTGGTGCCAGTGCTTGGGATCGTCGCTGTCTTATATCGCCCGATGCTTTTTGCCGCTTTTGATCCAGAATACGCGCAAGTCAGGGGGATAAAAGTCGGTCTTTTTGATTACCTCACCCGCATTATGGCGGCAATCGTTGTCGTATTGAGCATCAAACTCGTGGGTATTGTTTTGGTAACGGCTTTGATTGTTATTCCGGCTTCTTGCGCGAAACTTTTCGCGGCAAAATTTTCACAAATGATTCCGCTTTCTTTGCTTTTTGCGATAATTTCAATAATTGTCGGCTTGTTTGCTTCATACTTTTTGAATGTTCCCTCCGGCTCGACAATTGTCCTTACAGCTGGCGCTTTGTTCGCGGTTTTTGGTACAATAAGGGCAGCCTGGGCACATACAAGAGAATAAATTCGAAATTCGAAATACGAAATTCGAAACAAAGCCGAAATTCGAAATACGAAATTCGAAAAAAGCAATCACATCCTGGTTTGGTTTGAAAATTTCGATATTCGATATTGTTTAGTATTTCGATATTCGGATTTAGGATTTAAATATTATATGGCAATTAAACTAGTAATTTTCGATTTAGATGGAATTTTAATCAATCCCAAGCAAGAGTATCTTGGGGCGTTTCAAAAATTGCTTGAGCATCATAATGTTGAAGTTTCACAACAAGATATCGAACCATTTTTGGGTCCGCCCGTTTTGAAAGTTATTCAGGATTTATTTAAAGAATATAAAATTCAAGCGGAGCCGCGGCAGTGGGTAAAATTTGTTGACGACCAAGTCACTTCATTGGTTTCCATCCAAAGCATTCCTGTCTGCCATCATTCGCAAGAAGTTTTGAATCAGCTTCGGACAAAAGGCCTGAAACTTGCTCTGTTGACTAATTCTGATGCAAAATTCACAGACGCGATTTTGCGCGCGTTTGATCTGATCGGATTTTTTAATCGAATTGTGCCCGCGGACGGAGATTATAAAGACAAGGTTGAAGCTTGCAATGCTTTAATTGAGGAATTTAAAGCCCAAAAAGAGGAAACGATTTATATTGGCGATGCGCCGTGGGATGTCGAAGTAGCGCGCAAAGCAGGAATTATTTCAGTTTTGGCTTTTACGGAATGCTCGACAATTTGGCCGGATGAAGCGGAAGCCATTGCTTCAGATTCAGATTATTTGATTTATGATTTGTTGGATTTGCTGGAAGTAGTGGAGAGCGTGAAATAAAAGCAAAATTTAAAAAGCAAAATTCAAAATTTCAATTCAAAATTCAAAGTTAATTTTTAATTTTTATCTTTTAATTTTTAATTCACCGGAGGTGTTATGCCACATGTGCCTATTCTTACAACTGAAGAATTAAAAGCCAGACTTGATACTGGCGAAGAAACGATATTAATTTATGTCCATAATAAGGCCGATTTTGACGCTGGCCATATTCCCGGCTCTATTTGGGTGCCAATGGAAGAACTTCGCACCGGTGCTTCAGAAGTTATTCCGCATATGGATTCTTACGTTGTAGTTTATTGCGAAAACGATCGGTGTGATGAGCCCATAATTTCCGCGCAAATTCTTACCCAAATGGGCTATGAAAATGTGCATCATTATTCGGGAGGGATGGAGGATTGGATCGCAGCTGGATTACCAGCTGAAAATGACAAATGACAAATTTCAAATGTCAAATCAAATCCAAATGACTAAATGGCACAAGGTTGTCATTCCCGCGAAGGCGGGAATCCAGACATTTGGACATTTAAGAATTGGGAATTGATTTGGAATTAGACATTAGAAATTAGACATTTTATTATGTTCTTATCACGTCTAATTGCATTTATTGTGGCAGAGGTTTTGGGCCTTTCATTTATTATTTGGACAAAAAAGTTTGTGCAAATTTTTCCGCGCGCGGAATGGGCTGAAAGGCATATTGGCGGCACAGATAATTTGTATAAATTCGGCGGTGTAATTTTAGTTATTTTGGGATTTTTGTTTTTGGTGGGCGCATTAGATTTTCTCATTGGAGGAGCATCGCCGTTTGGCTCCCTCTCTCCTACACCTACTATGCAAAGGGTATTTTAAAAAGCGCCGTTTCGGCGCAAAAAATGGACCAGGTGGGAATCGAACCCACGACCTCCTCGTTGTCCCGATAAATCTTTGGGCATCAATTGGACCCGAGCGGATTCGAACCGCTGACCTCATCATTGCAAATGATGCGTTCTACCAACTGAACTACGGGCCCACAAGCAAATAATAACATATCTTATATTTTTAATAAATAATAATTGAGGAGGGTAATCTACCCCTCACCTCAATCCTCTCCCTCAAGGGGAGAGGAAGGATTAGGAATCATATTTATTTGGAGGGTTTATGTGTTTTGGGATAAGAAGAAAAATAGACGAAGCGAAAAAGAATGTGCAAAAAGCGATTATGATCAGCAAGGTCGCGGCGATAACTTACGCAGTGATCTTTGTTTTGATTTTTGCGATGAACATTTGGCTGTTGGTTAAAGTTTATCAAATCGAAAGTTTGTTGAAGTAAAAAGTAAATGTCCGCCTGCGTTCAATCTCTTGCAGTAGTCTTAATTTAAGATCTCTGCAAATAGATATCACTTCGGCGGACTGCGGTCGCCATACGGGCGATCCTCGGAGGGTTTATGGCAAAAAGAGTTATTAAAGTTGGGAAAATCATGAGAGGCGAGGAGAAGACGTATAAAAAGTTTCGTATTTACAATGCGGTGATGGGATTTTTCCATTTGGCGCAGGGCGTGGCGATGCTTTGGCTTTCAAACGCATTTGCCTTGCCGATAACGACGCAGTATTTGAATTTTAATAAAGCAACTTCAAGTTTGTTCCAACAGCCGCAGACTCTTTGGTCGCTTCGGATTGGACCAGCTGTGGCTTCTTTTCTTTTTATTTCCGCGCTCGCTCACTTTTTAACTTCCACGATTCTTTACAAATGGTATGTGGAAAAATTAAAACAGCATATTAACATTATTCGCTGGGTTGAATATTCTTTCTCGTCTTCAATAATGATTGTGATTATTTCGATGCTCGTAGGAGTTTACGATTTATCATCGCTGATACTTTTATTTGCAGTTAATGCGGGGATGATTTTGTTTGGTTGGATGATGGAAAAGCACAATCAAACAACAGTAAAAACCAACTGGACCTCATATATTTTCGGTTGTATTATGGGCATTGTGCCTTGGATTGTCATCGCTCTTTATTTAGTGGGTTCCGCGCAGTTGACCAGCAATGCCGTGCCGACTTTTGTTTACTGGATTTTTGGCACGCTCTTTGTTTTCTTCAACATCTTTGCTATCAATCAGTTGCTGCAATATCTGAAGGTTGGAAAATGGAAGAATTATCTTTACGGCGAAGCGGCTTATATTCTGCTTTCTCTGGTCGCAAAATCGCTGCTGGCATGGCAGGTGTTTTTTGGAACATTGCGGCCGATGTAAAAAGTCTGAAAAAAATCGCCTCCTGAAAGGGGGCGATTTTTTAGTAGAAAGTGCTTGACAGTTTATCTTATTTTTGCTACAATATCAGCATTAAGCAATTGAGCTTAATCGAAAAATTTAAAAATTTAAAAAAGGAGGGGGAAAATGAAATCATCTACGTTATTTTTTTTGTTAATGGTAGTTGCTATACTGTGCGTTGCTTGTATTTATTGTTTGAGTGGTTTTTTCCAAGGTCTAAAGGATGATGAAAAGAAACAATATGAGATTGGGTACTCAACAGGATTTACAGCAGGAATAGCGGCCATCGGGGAAAGCGAACAGTTAAAATCGGAATACTCTAATATTGTAGAAACTATTGAGGACATGAAGGAACGGAAAAAAGAGTATACAGAATCTCTTGGGAAAGAAGAATATTATAAAGAGATTAGAGAAAAGGAAAAACGTTGTCAAGAAATTGAAAATGAAATAAAAAGATTGAAAGGAGAAATGGAAAACAAATAAATTGATATATAATAGGGTCTGGCAAATTGCAAAATTTGCTGGGCCCTTTTTTTATTGAAAAAAAATATTGGATTTTTTTGAAAATGTATTATTATTAATATGTAGGGTAAAATATTAGGTGGCCACGCTAAGCGTGGCTAATATGGCGCTTAGCGCCACAGGAGGGAAAATGGCTAAGAAAAAGAAAGCCAAGAAGACCAAAAAGGTCAAAAAGGCTAAGAAAGCTAAGAAATCTCGCAGATAGCTTTTGATAAAAAGCTAACAAACGCAAAAGCCGTCCAGCATTCGCCGGATGGCTTTTGTTGTGTTTTTCGGCTGTTTTAATTTATCTAAAAAATTGTTAAAATTAAAATGTCTGCGATAGATAGAAAGTAAATCAAAAATATATGTCAAACGAAATCATCAATTCACTCAATCAGAACTTCGAGAGCATCAAAAAAATTGACGAGAATCGCGTCGAATACTGGGAAGCGCGAGAATTGATGCCCATTTTGGGATATAAAAAATGGGAAAATGCGGAAGAAGTCATCGGAAGGGCTGCTAAGGCCTGCATTAATAGCGGCCAAGCTGTGGATAACCATTTTCACCTATTCAGGAAAATGGTCGATATTGGCTCAAATACCGTAAGAGAAATAAGGGACTGGAAGTTGGACCGCTACGCTTGCTATCTTATCGCGCAAAACGGTGATCCCAAAAAACCAGAAATTGCTTTGGCCCAGACCTATTTTGCCATTCAAACTCGCAAGCAGGAAATATTCGAGCAACTCTCCGATGCTGATAAAAGGCTTTTTGTCAGAGAAGATGTGTCGGAGCAAAACAAAAAACTTTTTAGCACTGCCAGAAATGCGGGAGTGACTAAATTCGGATTGTTTAACGATGCGGGGTATAAAGGATTATATGGAAGCTCTCTGGCGGAAGTTGAGAAAGCCAAAGGAGTCAAAAAGGGCGAACTTTTGGACAGGGCGGGAACCACTGAACTTGCCGCTAACCTTTTTCGAATTACTCAAACGGATGAAAAAATTAAAAAGGATAATATTAGGGGAGATTCGAGCGCATCGCAAACTCATTTTATGATTGGCGGGAAAGTCAGGCAAACGATAAAAGATATTGGCGGGACTCTTCCTGAAAACTTACCTTCAGAAAAGCATATCCGAGAATTGAAAAATGAAAAGAAAAAACTTTTGAAAAGCGGAAATCAAAATCCATAAAAGTTTTTAAAGAAATAGGTTTCTATATGGCTCAAAAAAGCAAGAAGGAAAAAAACAAGAAGGAAAGCAAAATCGAATGGCATGAATCTGTTTGGTTAAAATGGCTTTTTGTGGTTTTGTTTGGGGTTGGCTTCGCGCTGGTGGAAGCGGCGGTTGTTATTCATCTTCGCCGCATTCTGTCCAATTCTGCTTGGGTGCCCGAAATCACAACCGCTGACATCGCTTTGGGCCTGCCTTATTTTTTGCTTTTGAAAGCGCAAGCTTTTAAGCAGATTTTTCCCGACCAAAGCATTTTAAATTTGGAACTCTGGCGTGAAGCGGCGACTATTCTTATGCTCTTGACCGTTGGCTGGCTGGCGGGCAGAAATTGGCCGCAAAGAATCGGCGCCTTTTTGATCGCTTTTGGCATCTGGGACATCTTTTATTATGTCTTTTTATTTGTTTTTATCAGCTGGCCTTCTTCGCTTGCTACTCCTGACCTTTTGTTCCTTATTCCCTTGCCTTGGATAGCGCCGGTCTGGCTTCCCGCGGCAATTTCTGTTATAATGGTTTCTTTAGGGACAAGCCTATTATGGAAACATCAAGAAACGAGGCCATTTCGGAAAAAATAAAGATTTTGATCGAACGCTTTCAACAAGCGGAAGCTTTGAAAGTTCATAATCCGCAAGAACAGAAATTGGAGGTCGGCTGGGGCGTAGCCGGCCTTACTTTTGTTTATGAAAAATTTCGCACGTTAATGGATTTTCGCGACGAGCATGTGATTCGGCGCCGCGCTATCGAACGGATTTTTCGGCGCCGCGTCCAATATCTAAAAAATCCCGAAGATATCGCCGTTCCCTTAATTCAAGAATTAATCTGGGCGCGCTATATCAAGGAAGATGTTTACAAGAGCAAAGTTTTGGAAGTAAGTGAAATCGTTCGGCGCTATTTGTGGCTGATTGAAGGAAGCGGCAATCTTGATAGAAAAGCGGCGAGGAAAATCAAGCGCTTTTTGTTTGAAATGGCGTCTTCTGAATTGGAAGCGGCGCTTCTGCCGATTGAAAAAGAGCGCGCTTTGCTTTCGGCAATGATCGAGTATGCCCAAGAAAAAATTAATCTCTCG
>Ga0315291_10003095_pt1 | contig 21499 bp, 17 predicted proteins | sample YL17G12_20_MG_FD_203070 | JGI IMG/M metagenome (GOLD analysis project Ga0315291, IMG submission 203070) | Sediment microbial communities from Yellowstone Lake, YNP, Wyoming, USA - YL17G12_20 | ecosystem: Environmental > Aquatic > Freshwater > Lake > Sediment | place: USA: Wyoming | collected... | reverse complement strand
GATCGTCAGCGAGCAGGATAGCCTTGTACCGGCCCTGATAAACTGGCCCCTGGCCGACCGTATGATGCGCGACGTGATACCGGCGTGTGTGGGTGTTGCTAAGCCACCGCATAAATTGCGAGAGTTGGGTTCCATGTCTTGGGTGAAGGATCAAATGCCAATGATTGGGCATGATGCAGAATGCTAGAATCTCCATTCCGTGCTTGTCACATGCGAGGTCGATTAAGCGACAAAACTTGTGATAGCAGTCGTCGCGCTCGAAAATTCGAAAGCGACCATTTGATCGGTTAAGAACATGGTACGGCGCGTCTGGAATGATTTGTCGCGGTGGTCTCGGCATTTAGCGAATCTAACGGCCCGAATGCCGAAGTGCCAACGACTTCGATGGACATCGGGCGGGCTCGTAAAGTTAGCTAGTTACGGAGAGTGACTGACCCCTAAGTAAAAGGGATGACCACGGACACGACTTGGTCGCCTGGGTCGGCGTATTCATAGATCAATGAGGTAGCGATCTCATCTTCATGCCCAGGGATCTTAAGTACGAAGTAGCCCATACGCTTGACGTCGAGTGCACCGCTACAAAACAGTCCGTCGCCTTTAATGGCATTGTTGAGGTGGGTCACCAGCTGCGAGGTGCATTTGGTGGTTTTATAGGCGTTGACCAAGTCGGAGGTCGATAATTTGTACAAAGGGGTAGGCGACTTAGCATTTTCGTAAATCCAAACTTCTGCTTTGTCCTCAGGTGAAAGGAGTTTTCCTTCGTAGTTGACGACGAGGTGCACGTTTGGATAGCCGACGGACTGTGCGGCAGTTTCAGTGGGGGATCTGATTGCTACCGGCTTCAGAGTGACCGTCGAACCCACGGCGATAGAGGTTTTATGCGGGGGAATAACCCCGCAGCCGTTGGAAACTAGCAAGACGCCAGCGACCACCCCGCCGACGGCGGCTAGGCTTGCAAGAGTTCGCTTAAGAGTAATGGCCGGCATAGATCCCCCTTTGGCGCAGTGAACGCCAAATATTCATGTACTTATTGTTTACCATGAAACTTAAAGTCGGCTGTCTTGCTAAAGACGAGCGTGTTGGCCGCAGCCGGTTGGACGGAAATTTGAACCTGATCGAAGGCTCCGCTGCATCCAGGTGCCTTGCTGATGTCGAACTCAATGCCAGAGGCGGCGACGTTTGTTAAGGCGGCGGGTGTGACTCCGGTGGCACCTTTCTTAAAGCATGCAGCGCTGAGTGTTAGCCCATTCCATGCAGGAGCTGTTCCTGGAACGGCATCCCAAGTCAATGCTGCCGTCTTAAAGGTAATGTCGGGTGTGAAGCCGGCTGCTTGGGTGAGATCGAAGGTTTGGACTTGGCCTTTGGCTAGGTCCATCGATCCGGTGAAGTCTGAATACATATAAGCATCGCCGGCCAGTTCCTTGATTTTGGTAATGTTAAGGCCCTTAGTGAGGTCTTTAGGATCCACGAGCGACATGAGGAAGACGTTTGATTTGGATCCGCTTCGTTCAAGCCCAAGAATGCGGCCGTCGTTCAGTGAGCTCATCGGTCCTATGTACCCAACAGGTGTTGGGTCAAACGTCGCCACAGCAGCTGATGTCGATTGGCCGACCCCGCTGCAATTGGCAGTCGTTGTGAAGCATTTGGCACTCATGACATAAATCGAACTGGTGTCATAGGAGCTGACGAAAACAGTGCCAGAGATCGGCTCATGAGCCATGGTATAAGGTCTAGCACCTGTGCCCACTAGCAGGTTACCGTCGACGGCACCGGCAAGGGCATAGGACTGACCTGCAGCGGCAAGGTCGAAATTGAATCCCCCAGGCCCAGTCATGGTGAAGCCATTATTTGGCGCCGATGTAACCGAGATCGGTAGGTTTGTGTTCAAATTGATGCCGCTGATGCCGCCACTCCACGCGTTCAACTTCGACCAAAAATAGTTGCGTGTTTGGTCGGTGTAACAGCTATAACCCCACTCGCCTAACCCAGTGCCGGCATTCAATGAAGATCCCTTGGTAGTGTCAACGTATCCTGGTTTTGTTGGGTCGATCGGTGCTTTGTAAAAGCGCCGGTTGGCGTCGGCCGCAGTATAAGCGGCTCCGATGTACTCGACGTTGTTGGTCGTGAACCTTGTGACACAAATACGCGAGCCAGAGTCTATAGGCGGATTCACCACATTGAGATCAATAGACATGACCGCCGCATCACCGTTGGCCAGCTTATTCGTGACGAAGTAGACTTTACCCCCTTTCCCTGTCGACCCTCCCTGGGGCGTGGCGACAAAGAGGCCGTAAGGTGAAACAAAGGTCCTATGACCGCCGGTCACTCCGACGCCTGTTCCCGTAAACGTGGTCATCGGATAGTTGTTGGCCGGATCGAGCTGAATCTTGGCACCATTACCGTCAGAGGTGACAACCCAGATGGCGTTTTGCGTCGATGACGTGGTCAGAGGTATGGTCAATTTGAGATCAGCGATCGTCTGAGTCTGGGTGATGGGCGCTGATTCCGTATTGCCTTTTCCGTTACTGCCGGTCGCCGCATTGCCAGGGATAAACACCGTGAATGGTCCAGGGCTGTTTGGGGTCAAGGTGAAGGTGTAAACACTCCCGTCGCCAACTAGGTTGGTGATCGTGCCATTTGTCACGATGATTTTGTCGGCGGTCAGTCCAGTGACTGGCATATTAAAAGTCGCAGTGATCTGAATCGATGCTGCATTCTTAATATCGGTCGTTGGCGTCGATAAGGTGACGGTAGGTGCTGTCGTGGGTGGCGCATCCACCTTCGGCGTTGCTGCTGGCGCTGGTGTGCTAGCGTTAGTGCCCTCGCCCGGAGACGAAGATTCACCCGTGGCAGGCTTTGCCGCAGAATTAGCATCTTTCTGTTTAGCTGGACCAGCAAACTTGGTCTTACTCGAGCAGGACACGGCAATGACCGAAAGGCTGACGATCGTCGCCATTAAGCAGGGCGTCAGCGTCAAGTGATTCCGTTTCGTCATAAGTCCTTACCTTCCAGAGAGTAGTGGCCTATTTGAGCTCGGGAGGGTGTTACGAATACAAACCATCCCAGGCCTTGGACTCCACCGCAATCCCTATGGGCCTCAATAGTGCTGGTCGGAACAAAGCAAAACTAACTTTAGCTGAATGCTAAAATATAGTTATTCTAGTTAGTTGGGTTCTATTTTGGCAGGTCAAAAAATCGCCATTGTCCGCCAAGGTACCGCTTTAACTTGGCAAAGCCTCGTGGATCTTCAGTGCCAGCGCTTGGTTAAAGCCGTGCGACGACATATTGCCGATGACCCGCCCACGTAAGCCGTGGCCGATCAGGTATAGGTCTCCGATTAGGTCGAGGATCTTGTGGCGGACGAACTCGTCGGGGAAGTTGAGCTTGGTATTGATGACTTTGCCATCGTGGATGATGATGTGGGAGTTTAGATAGCCAGAGCCGACCATGCCCTGCTGCTGCGCGTGGTCGATGTTTTCAAAGGTATTAAACGAGCGGGCCGGAGCAATTTCGGTCTCGAAGGCTTGTTTGGTCGGAGTGAAGCGGTAGCTTTGTTCAAGGATCGGCGCAGGGTAATCAACCCGCATGATGACCTCAAAGCCATCGAAGGGTTCGACATAGAGATGCTTTTCGCTAAGTGTCTCCGAGCCAATGATCATCTTTTTATGGATGACCACGTCGACGCGTTTGGCCGCCTGTTCCTCGATGCCGGCCGCGCTGATGATACGGCAGAAGTCGGCGGCAGAGCCGTCGATATTGGGAATCTCTTCGTCCACCTTGATGGAAGCGTTGGTGATTCCCATCATGTGGAGCGCGGCAAGGAGGTGCTCAACGGTGCGGATGCGTCGACCGGATTTGGCGAGCACGGTTGAATTTGCGGTGAAGGTTCGGCCTTGACCCAGACGGTCGTAGTTTTCGAGGGCGGTGATATGGGCGGGTATGGCGACTCCGTCGAGAGTGCGAAAGACGATACCGCTGTTTATCGGCGCTGGGCTGATGATCACGCCGGTGGGTCTACCGCTTAGTAGACCGACGCCGTTTAGCACGGCGTTGTTGCGCACGGTGCGCTGCGGTTCCTGCGACTGGATCAACGAGGCGGCGCTGCCGCGGGTAAAGGTCGTCGTGACAGCGGGGGTGACCCCGGCTAGACCTTGGCTGCTGGCGTCAGTGACCGGAAGGTGCGCCGCGACTTTCTCTAGGAGGATGTCGAGATTGAGGGGCTTTTCCAGAAAGTCTGAGGCGCCCGCTTTCATGGCTTTGACGGCGATGTCGATACCGGCGTGGCCACTCATTAAGATCACGGCGAGCGACGGATATTGGGCCTTGAGGTGCCCTAGTGCTTCGACGCCGTCGATGCCCGGTAACCAGATATCGAGTAAAATCAAATCCGGCCGCTCGACCTGTAGTCCCTCTTGGAGGGCCTCGGCACTAGAGAAGGTCAAAATTCGGTAGGATTCATCGGTCAGCACGGACTTGACCGCCTGGCAGATGGACTCTTGATCATCGACGACGAAGATGGTGTAGGGCATCGGCATGCTGTTGAACCCTTACGTTGGATGGACTTGGCACGACCCAGTGCGGGACGACGTATGTAAACAATGGCTGCAGGCTGTGCATTGGTAATCGCTAATTATTAATAATATCAGTTATTTGAATGCCCCACAAGGAGTGGCTTAGGAGGGCCGGTCCAAGGCGATGGGAGATTCTCCTGAAGGGGAGCCGCTGGGAGGGTTGGAGCTTATCTTCCACTCATCAGTTGTTTTTACACAGGGTCTAGCGTATAACCCTAGTCCTACGCGTTAAAAACGTCCATCACCACCGGGGATTCCAGGTGGCTGAACAAAAAAAAGAAGTCTTTGATTAACGATCTGCTACAGAGATAACAGTCCACGCGGTTCGGTTTATATAGCCGCGTTGGGCTGCTGATTTTTTCAATATCACCTTTATGTTGGAGTGTGCATGACTCGTTGGGTAGTTCGACTGCGTTACCAAGGTGCTGATAAGAGACTGCTCGAAGCGACGGCCCATGCCGACGGCGAGAATGGCCATGAGGCCATCATGCGCGCGATCGACGCGGTCAAAGAACAAGCGCCGGGCATCACCGTCGTCAAAGTTGAGGCCAATCCCTTGCGCGATGCTGCGAGCTTCTAGAAGCTGTGCGCCGCAGATTAGCCTAGCGTTTAGCGTGCGATCGTCCACCGACTCCTCACCTGGAGAATCGTCTGTGGGCGTGCGCACATTCCTTGCGTTGGAGCCAGGAAGCAGCTCGGGAGCGTGAGCCTCCGCTCAGCAGGCTATTGCAGTGGGGCCTCTTGGAGTAGTTTGGCCGCGCTGACCTCTAGACTGCGCCAGACGGACACCAAGCCGATGATCGTCGTGCTGAGTGTAAGGGCCAATGTGGTCAGAAGCGGCACCTGCCAGGTAAAGCTCCATAGCTGATCAAACAGCAAATGGGCTAGAGCGAATGCTCCGCCGATGCTGAGCGCAGCACCTACCCCGCTGGCGGTGGCCCCTAAGATGCTGAACTCCAGCACTGAGGTCCAGCGCAGGGTGCTAAAATTGGTACCTAGTGCCTTGAGCAGGGTGATGTCAGGAAGACGCTTCAGTGATTGGTAGCGGGCGATAGCGAAGACGACGGCAAAGCCGGCCAGCAAGGAGAGCGTTGCCATAAATGCCAGAGCACGCTCCATTTGGGCAAGGATGCCCAGCAAGCGCTCGATGGTCGCTGAGACGTCGATGATCGAAACATTGGAAAAGTTGCGGACTAAACTCGCCTGAACAAGGTCCTTAGCCGCCTGCGGCAGACTGGGAATCGACGCGACCCAGGTTTTGGGCGCGTCGTCGATCAGGCCCGGCTGGAATTCAATGAAGAAATTCGGCTCAAAACTGGTCCAATGCACGCGCCTTGTGTTGACGATCACGCCCTCGGCGGCGACCCCTTGGACGTCAAAGCGCAGGAGGTCACCGAGATGCAGGCCAAGTCGGTCAGCGAACTTTTCTTCGATGGAAAGCTGAGCTGGCACGCCTAGCTCGGCTCGGTAAAGAGGTGTGACAGGGGTGCCGCTCACCAGTTCTTCGGAGTCCGAAAGCGCCGCCCGATAGGATAAGTTGTAGCCGCGGCGGAGCTCCTGCTTGGTCTCCTCACTAAAGCGGCTGGTCGGACTAGCTCCCGCCTCTACGGACGTGCCATTGATACTGATCAGCCGTGAACGAATCAGCGGCGAGAAAAACGACAGCCTGGTCTGCTGGTCATGCAAGCTCTGCTGCAAGGGTTCCAGCTGCTCATCTTGGATATCGAAGAGAAATAGGCTCGGCAGACTGGCTGTGCTGGGGTGCGCGAGTTCATGCTCTAGGACTCCACGGATTTGCGGGATCAAATTGATCAGCAGAGCGCCAAGCGCCAGGGCGACAAAGCTCGCCATCGTGGCGATGCGGTGACGGGCCAAGCCCAGTGCCGCCAACCACCAAGCTAAGCGGCTACGGGTTGATACCAGGCGGTTTAGGACCTGCATGAGGCACCAGGCTGCTGCAGCAAAGAGCAGGGTCGCGGCGAAAAAAATCCCAGTGAATAAGCTGCCGAGAGTCAGGCCCCGTGCCGTGACCACCGCTAAAAACCAAAATAGCACCAGGACCGGCAGCCACCACGCGGCGTGTTTAAAGCCGAGGGTCAATTCTGGATTGTGGCCTTCTTGAAACAAAGTGGCGGGTTGGACGCCGGCCAACCGTGCCAGCATCGGCAGACAGGTCAGAAGGCTACCGCCGACGCCCATCAGCAGTACCAAGCCGATGCTACCGGGGCGCAGATGGGGCGCCACATCCTCTGGCATCAAGGCGCCCAGAGCCGCCGGTACGAGTGGTAGCAACAAGGTTGCAATCAGCGAGGTGATTCCAGCTGCGGCGGTGGCGAGCAGCACCAGCTGTGCGACATACACCAGCCGCACCGTGCGCAGATCCATGCCCAGGCTCAGCAAGATGGCGATGTCTTTGCTGCGCCGTTCGAGAAAGCTGCGGCACAAATAGGCGCCACCGACACCGGCCAAAAACAACGCAACGAGCGCGACCAAGCCGAGAAAATCACTCAAATGCAGGAGTGCCCGGTAAATCTCCTCGCTGGCGCCGCGGTGCGGTTTGATGCGCACATCGCTCGCTTTCAAGGCGGTGGTCAAGGTGCGGCTGATGGCGTCGGCGTCGTCGCCTTCGCCCGGTAATTTAATCAGCCAGCTGCGAAAGATGCGACTGCCCTTGGCGACCAGCGACGTGCGTTCGAGCTGTGGTATGCCGACGAAGACCTTGGGGGCAATGCTAAAGCCCATGCTCGCTGAGGCCGGATCGCGGTCGACGACATCGGCGATGGTGAAATCGACGTCACCAATGCGCAAAGCGCTGCCGATGCTAATCCCGAGTTGGGTTAGCAGTTCAGGATAGACCCACACTTGGGGTTTACTCAGGAGTGCCAAGGCAGCGCCTTCGCCGACTTGCCCGGCGAGGCGCAGACCGACCTTGCCATAAAACGGATAGCTACCGTCCACGGCTTTGATATCGGCGAGGCGCGAACGGCCTTGGGACTCGACCATGGACAGGAGGCTTAACTCTCGCCGTTCTCGACTATTCTTTGGTAGTTCGGCGTGGAGAGTCCGCTCTTCACTTGGCGTCAGCGGACGCTCGGCAGTCAGGCGTAAATCGGCGCCAAGCATGCCTCTTGAGCGTTCGTCCAGGTGCGCGCTGAGTGAAGCTCTGAAGGTGTCGAGAATGAGAAAGCCGCTGAGACCTAAGCTCAAACTCAGGCTGAAGGCGAGCGAGAACCATTTGTGATTGATGGTTTCGCGCCACGCTAGGCTCAACCAAAGTGGCACTCGGCTTGCTCGCTTAGACATCGACTAGATGCCCCCCACTGAGGAGGAGACGACGGTCGCACCAGCTGGCTAAGTGCTCATTGTGGGTCACCAGGACTAGGGTCGAGCGGCGCTGGCGCACGAGGTCAAACAGCAGCTGCATGACCTGGTCACCGGTTTTAGCGTCGAGGTTGCCGCTAGGTTCGTCGGCTAGGATGAGCGGGGGTTCGCCAACGATGGCCCGAGCGATCGCCACCCGCTGGCATTCGCCGCCGCTGAGCTGCTGCGGTAGGTGGTTTAGGCGGTGGCCCAAGCCAACATCCTGCAGGGCTTTAACCGCCCGCGCGTCAACCTCGACATGGCCAGCGATGCGTAAGGGCAAGGTGACATTTTCCAGGGCACTTAAATGCCCCATCAAATGGAATTGTTGAAAGACGATGCCAAGATAGCGTGCGCGGTATGCCGTGAGTTCGCGTTCGCTTAAGGAGCCAAGGACCTTGCCGGCCAATTCAATCGTCCCGCTGGTTGGTTGATCGAGGCCGGAAAGGAGGGCGAGGAGCGTCGATTTACCGCTGCCGGATGGACCGATGATGGCGACCCGCTCGCCGTCTTCGATCAGGGCATCAATTCCGGTGAGTACGGTGACCGCCCCAGATGGATGCGGATAACTTTTGCCTAGGCCTGAGAGTTTTAGCATGTCAGGGCTTTCCAAGCAGAGGGAGGATGGCCTGGAGGACGGTCTGAGCGATGCGCTGTTGACCAGCTTCGTTCGGGTGGATGCCGTCAGCTTGGTTGAGTTTCGGGTCGCCGCCGACCCCGTCGAGCAGGAACGGTAGTAAAGCGGCTTGTTCGGCCTTTGCCACGGCCGGGAACACCGCGGCAAACTCGCGCAGATAGCCCTGGCCGTAGTTGGGAGGCATTTGCATGCCAGCGATCAGCACGTGCTGGATGCCATGTGATTTCGCGTAGCGTACGGCTTCGATCAGATGCTGCTGCATGGCTTTGACGTCGAGGCCACGCAGACCATCATTGCCGCCTAAAGCAATGACCAGTAGGGTCGGTTGGGCCTGCCCCTTGAGCAGCCACTTGAGGCGACTTACGGCGCTGGCGGTGGTTGAACCGCTAACGCCCGCATTGATCACCTGTATCGGGCGGTGGACTTTTGCGGGCAGCGCTTCAGCAATAAGCTCAGGATAGGCGGCGGATTTATTGACGCCGTAGCCTTCGGTGATCGAGTCGCCAAGAAAAATCACTCGGGTGACGGGACTGGCCACTAGAGCGGGGGGATAAAACCCAGCGACGGCAAGAATGACAAGATAAAGTCGCTTTAGCATCACATTCCTCTACAGGGCACCAGAGTTATAACATTGCGGGCGGCACCGAGCAAAACCGTCGCTTTAAGCCAGACTACTAGGTCAAGGCGGGGCTTTAAACAAAGCCTGTCCCTCTAAGATGTCGCCCTTGGTCGGAGGGTGGTCGAGACAGGCGGAGATAAGCACCCTAGCTAGCTGTTTAGCCTGAATTGGGCGAACCCGGGCCACCGCGCTTAGAGAGCTTAATCCAAGGAGGTCCACGGCGCCGAACAGCGGCCTTATCAACAGGCCGCCGAGCTGCTCGCTAAAACGGAACTCCTGGCGATCGCCGAGTAAGAGCGAGGGCCGAACGATGACGTAGCGCAGGCCAGTGGAGATGACGGCGGCCTCCGCGGCGGCCTTCGTCTGCAGGTAGAACCCCCTGGGCTGTGCGGCACCGATGGCTGACACCAGGCCAAAGACGGCATCGGCACGGTGCCTTGCCAGGGCCTGGGCCAAGCCTACGGGAATATCTCGATCGACCTTTTGGAACGCGTCTCTTGAACCGGCCGTGGCGATGGTCGTGCCGATGCAGCACAGTAACACGTCGCACGGGAGCGTCGATGTGCCGACATGGTCGACATCGCTAGGTGCGCTAAAGTCAAAGGCGCGTTCGCGGATATGCTGTGGATAAGTTCGTTTCGTGAGGCGTCGTACTAGTGCTGTGACCTTGCACTGCGGACGATCTGAGAGCGCGGCTAAGACCTCGGTTCCAACTAGGCCGGTACTGCCAGCGACGACGATATGCTGCGTCATGGTATTCCTTTCTTGCGCGGCCCTGACGCAGCTTACATCGGTTCTTGTGGACCTTTGGCAGGTGCAGTGGTGGGCGGCGTGCCAAAGAGGATCCGCTTGGCCTCGGCCGTCATTTCGGCTGGCTGATGGATGGTGTTGCCTAGCGCGTAGGCCGCCTGGACCGCTGGTCTGGCAGCCACTAGACTAAACCAACGTTTGAGGTGTGGGAAATGATTCAAATCTTGGTTTTGGCGCTCATGAGGCACGATCCACGGATAGATCGCCATATCGGCGATCGTATAATCGCCTCCAGAGACGTAGGTATGTTGGCTGAGCTGATGATCTAAAACTTTGTATAGCCGTGCCGTTTCGTTTTGGTAGCGCGTGATGGCATACGGGATCTTCTCGGGCGCATAACCAGAGAAGTGATGGTTCTGCCCCGCCATGGGCCCCAGGCCGGCCATCTGCCAAAACAGCCACTGCATGGTCTGATAGCGCTCAGCGCTGCCGACTTTGGCGAGGAAACGGCCGGTGCGGTCAGCCAAATACTCGAGAATCGCACCGGACTCAAACAGGCTAAGTGCCTCCTTGCCGCTGGTGGGTGCGGTGTCCACCAAGGCTGGGATGCGGTTGTTTGGTGCGATGCGGAGAAATGCTGGCGCGAATTGTTCACCCTTGCCGATGTCGACAGGCAGCAGTTCAAAGGGGAGTTCGGCCTCTTTGAGATAGATGGTGATTTTGTGACCATTTGGGGTCGGCCAGTAGTATAGCTGCAGCATACAGGTCTCCTTTTAGCGGGGCATCAACCCGTCTAATGAGTGTACGCTGAAGCTACCTGTTTAACTTAGCTCTGGCTAGGTGCCGTTGCCATTCGTGGCGACAGTGCCACTGCCGTTGCCAGTGCCGCTGCCGTTACCAGTACCATGATCATTGGCCGCCGTTATGGCAAAGCTGACGGCGCGCGTATCGGTTAATTTAAGGTCGGCATTCGCGGCGACGATGATCATGATCAAGCCATCACTGAGGGTGATTGGACTTGGTACGTTGTAAAACTTGGTCGTTGCGTCGTCTAAAATCAGGGTCGCCGGATGGTAGAATGGGCCCCCTAGTTTGCAGTCGGCGCGTGTGCCGGAAGTGCAGTAGCCGATCGACGTATTCGACGACTTGGTGGCGAAGAGTAGATTCACTTGGTCGGCGGTGGCGCCGGGCACCTGCGCCAGCGAAAGATGGATCGGGACGGAGTTGCCGTCACCGTCGCTGTATAGCGATGCAGCATTTGGATTGGGCAGGCATCCCACTTGGGCTATCATCATGCCCAAAATCATCAGGAAACGCGGTGCGACCTGTGCCCTGATCTTGCGATAGTTGGCTTTAGGTTCCATGGGCATTGGCTGCTCCCTGGGTAGTAGATGCATCGGCTGCCGTGCCAGTTGAGTTAGCGACCGGGGAGTTGGGGGCTGGATTGATCAGCCACCTGGATGAGCTTGGTACCGCGTCGGCTGTGCCGTTCCAGGTACCAATCAGATCCTTGGCCTTAGCGGTGTCCATCGTCACCGCGACGCCGGACTGCCCAGGGTCGCTGCCGGTACCTAGGCCAGTTGCAGTAACTGTGCGGGCTGGTGCGCCAGGGTCGACGGTCAGGGTGCCCTTATGATTATCTGTAGTCTTGGTGCCGTCGCTCGGTGACCCACCACCATTGCCGGTGGAGTCACCGCTACGGTCCCTCGGGTAACTATCGCTGCTGCTATAGGGGGACTTGGCACTGGGGTCGTAGCCGCCTTTGCCGTCGCCTGAGCTACCGGTGTTGCCAGTAGCGACTTGCTGTTTATCGACTTGAATGGCTTTCGGGCTGCTGCCAGTGCAGGAGCTAAATCCAAGACTCAGGGCACCAATGAGGGGCACACATAGACACTGAATTTGGTTCATGATGATCTCCGCTCCCGAATCCAGCTAAATCCTTGAACCCACGACCAGGGCCACGCCTCTATATCGGTAGATTCGGGTCAAAACTTGAGCGCGGACCTGATCTTTGTATTTTTCATATAGATTACATATAGTTGTTGGTTTTATGGTCGGCGGATATCGCTTCGCCCTCGAAGAGGTATGATAGCAGGGCCAACATTTTGAATGCGCTGACGTCCCCTGTGAGCTGGAGTAAGTTGTGACCCCACACCTTAAATTGTCCTGGTATGCCCTTGCGTTGATCGCCACGATGCTGGTGCCGCCCTTGCTCTGTCAGTCCGTTTGGCCGTTGGTGCCTTGGGACACCTGGGAGGAGCTGAGCGAAGAGGTTTATGCCGGACTGCTTCGGTGGCAAGGGCTGGTCAAGCTGAGTCCGTCACGGATCGCGGTGATCGAAATCGATCAGCGCACCACCGAGGCCTTGGGCTGGCCACTCGACAGGCAGCATTACGTCACGGCCTTGGCAAAGTTGAAGGCGAGCGGGCACCCATGGGTGCTGTCTCTGTTGCGCTTGCAAGCCTTGAGTCCGGGGACTCTCGAGCCGCGCCTTAAAGCCGCAAGGGCCGCGGCCGATCATGCGCTGGCCGTGGCTATCAAAGACTACGGTCGATATATTGGCACCGGACTGGTGATCAAGCCTGGAAGTGAGCTTGAGGCTAAACAAGAAGAGCTGCTGATGCCGCGGATCACCTTGTCCAGGTCGGGTGCTGCGCCTACTGACTTACCGCGGTTGCCACTCCAGCTGGCCGAAGATGTGCGCTTTGTCGACGGCCAGACCACCTTTGGTTACGGCACTCATTTTGGTTTAGAGCCGATGGTGCTGTGCATGCAGATGTACCTGACCGACCAGCAGCAGCGCGGTGAGTTCGTCGTGCTGTCGTCGCTGGTCTGGGCTGCTGCCTTTGCCAATCGGTTGAAAATTGTCACCGCGACCGGTGCTGGCTGGCCACGCCGCAACGAGACGCCGCCGTTCCCTCTACCCGGTGCGATGCGCGTTGCCTACAAGGAATGCATGGCGCATCCAGCGATCCTGACCAACACCTATATGGAGCGCCGTCACATCGAACGCTTGTCGCTACTTGATCTGCTGACCTCGGCAAAGGTGCCCGATCTGCGCGGTAAGGTCGTTGTGCTTGCAGGATCCGAGATGAAAGGCTACCGCGGCCCCGGCAAGGCTCGCCACGGCAAGTTGCATCCGGGAGATGACGGCATCGTCGAGGAGTCTGCCCTTGCGGCCCGCCTCCTGGACGGCCTGGTGGCGGGTACGACCGTGCATCGTGAGCCGCTACGGATCAATCCCTGGATGGCGGCTTTGCCCCTGGCCCTTGGCTTAGTGTTGTTGATCTTGGCGCAGCTGGTGCCTCCGGGCTGGACCGTCGCGCTGCCGCTGATCACCCTGGTTTTGCTGCTTGGGTTTAGCGGTATCCGTCTGGGCGCGGGCGATTATCAGATTCCCATCCAGGCCATGGTGTCCATGCTTTGGTCCTTCACTGGGACCGCAGTCCTGTATGCATTCTTGCGTTACCATAGCATTCGGCGGCAGGTGCGATTTAGCGGTCAGCTGCGCCAAGCGTTGTCGGGCTGCAACAATTTGCTTGAGCTAGAGTCGTTGGCAAGGCAGGTCTGCACCGCTGAGATCGATGGCTGCGAGTTGGCCTTTGGCGACTTCGACCGTGAACTTTATGCCGCGTCGACAGATCCCGCCGCGGCACTGCGGTTGCTCGACCTGCAGGATCATGCCCCGCCGCCAGCGACCCTGCTGCCGGTGGCGACGATGCTCACGCAAAACATCCGGCGAACCGGGCGCAAGCTGCTGCCTTTTGCCGCACATCGGGTGCGTTTGGCGCTGCCGATCTTGGCCGATCAGGGCAAGCTCGGGATGCTAAACATCGGCCTTAGCACCTACTCCCACGACACTGAGAGCATGACCCATCTGCTCGATATCCTGGTGTTTGAGACCTCGCAGCACTGGCGCCGCATCAAACGCTTGGTCGACCAAAAGATTCTCGATTACCGGATCCTGCGGGAGAAAACCCGCGGCGAAATCATGGGCCGCTTTCTCAGTAAAGTCATCGTGGCGAAGTTCTCCGATGATCGGACCATGGAGGAAAACCTCCGCACCGTACTGACGCCTAGGCCGACCAAGGCCGCTTTGCTGCAAGCGGACATCCGTGGCTATTCGAAGGTGTCGGCAACCATGTCTCCGGAGGAGATGGTGCGGTTGTTGCAAACCTACTTCCGCAACGTCGTCGATGCTGCCCAAAAAATTGCCCAGGTTAAGCTCATCGGTGACTGCATCTTCTTATTCATTGAGGAAGAGGCGGCACGGCCAGGTGTCAGTACGGCGGATCTGGCCCTCGAACTAGCCGCGACCTTGGTGCGAGAGACGCAAACGCAAAACCGCAAGCGCAGCGAGGCCGCTGCCGAGCACCTAAACTTCGGTATTGCGATCCATTATGGCGACGTCGTGGTCGGCAACCTGTCCTCCGACTCTTGCATCGACTATACCGTGATCGGCCCCCAGGTGAACCTGGTGGCACGCATGGAGGAGTTGACGAAAAATGCGCAGATTCAAGAGATGATAGGCAAAAATGGTGTCCTCATCAGTCCACAAGCCGCAGCAGCGCTGTTGCGCTACCGCCACCTGGAGCTGATCGAGATCGTGCTGGACCGATACGCCGTCAAGGTTCGCTCCTTTGATGAGGTGGTTGTCGTCGCTGGAATCACCGCTGCAGGGGTGGCTCACGTCGGGCTGTAAGGGGGTATGGGGCCAGCCAGCTTTAGTTCTTGTATTGTAGGGGCCTTCTGGTATAAGTTTCGGCCCACTCGATTTTTCTATACTGCCGTCCTCAATCCGGAACTATAAAGATAAAAATTAGCCGGTTGCGGTATTTTAATCTCCGCCTCATAACCTAGGTTAAGCCTGCGGAAGTTCCGCGAATAAACAGGGAATCTATGTCGACCAATCTTCGCAACATCTGCATCATCGCGCACGTTGACCACGGTAAAACCACGCTGGTCGACTTCCTACTGAAACAGGCCGGCACCTTTCAGGCGCATGAGACGACGGCTGATCGGATGATGGACTCCGACTCTCAGGAACGCGAGCGCGGCATCACGATTTCGGCAAAGAACGCCTCGTTTATGCTCGGTAAGGTGAAGGTCAACGTCGTTGACACCCCAGGTCACGCCGATTTTGGCGGTGAAGTTGAGCGCATCATGGACATGGTCGATGGCGCTATTTTGCTCGTTGATGCTGTTGAAGGACCGTTGCCCCAGACCAGGTTCGTCTTGCAAAAGGCGATCGAGAAAAATCTGAAAATCGTCCTGTGCATCAATAAAGTCGATCGGCCCGAGGCCGTCGGTAGCAGCATGGTTGCCGAGTGCGTCGATAAGGCCTTTGATCTGTTCGTCGAGCTTGGTGCTTCCGACGACCAGTGCGACTTCCCGATCATCTATGCCTGCGCTCGCCAAGGCTGGTGCACCGATGATCAGGGCGCCATCCCGACCTTTCTTGAAGGCGGCGGGGTGCGTACGCTGAAGCCCCTATTCGACAAGATCCTCGACATTCCAGAGCCTACCGCCACCGCCGATGGCGAGATGCAACTACTGGTATCCAACATCGCCTATTCGGATTACTTGGGTAATCTTGCCCTAGGTCGCATTGCCTCAGGCAGCGTGCGCAAAGGCCAAGAGCTGCTGCGCCACGGCATCACTGAGAAGGGCGAGGCCTCAGTGCAAAAATTCCAGGTCTCGCGCATTCTTAGCTACGAGGGAATGAAGCAGGTCGAGGTCGATGAGATCAAAGCCGGGGATATCGGCTTGATCGCAGGCTGCGAAATCCTCGAGATCGGTGACACCATCAGCGGCCTGAACGGTGTCGCGCTGAAACGGATCAGCGTCGAAGAGCCGACGATGCGGATGATCTTTTCGATCAACACCACGCCCAACTCCGGCCGCGAAGGCAAGGCGATCCAGTCGCGGGAATTGCGCCAGCGCCTGCTCAATGAAATCCGTAGTAACGTCTCACTACGCCTAGAAGATACCGAGGTGCCGGACCAGTTCTATATGCTTGGGCGCGGTGAATTGCAGTTTGGTATCCTGATCGAAAAGATGCGCCGCGAGGGCTATGAGTTTATGGTGGGGCGTCCTTCGGTGCTGCTGCGGACCGAAGATGGTGTCAAGCTCGAGCCAGTCGAGAAGATGACCTTGGACCTTCCAGAGTCGTGTGCCGGCGAAGTGACTAAGATGTATCAGCAGCGCAAAGGCTCACTGCTTTCCTACGACGAGACCTCCGCGGCAAGCACCGACGAGAAGCGCGTTCGTTTGACCTTTGAGATTCCGACTCGCGGCATGCTTGGCACCAACTCGATGTACAAGACCGCTACTCGGGGTTCGGGCCTGATCAGTTCAGAATCCGCCGGATACAAACCGCATGCAGGGACCATCTTCCATCGCCAAAATGGCAGTTTGATCGCTGACCGGGTCGGTAAGACCACGGAATATGCCTTGGCCTCGGTGCAAGAGCGCGGCGTGTTGTTTATCGGTGAGGGTGTCGAGGTCTATGAGGGCATGATCATCGGCGAGTGTGCCAAGGATAACGACCTCAATGTCAATCCGATCAAGCCGAAGAAGCTCACCAACATGCGCACCACTGGCTCCGATGGCATCACCAACCTCTACGGTATCAAGAAGATGAGCCTAGAGAAGTGCATCGAGTGGATCGACGATGATGAGTGGATTGAAGTGACGCCTAAGACGATCCGCTTACGCAAGAAGATCCTGCCGGCAAATATGCGCGGGATTCGTAAGGGCGATCGGGCGTAGAGCTAAAGGCGTGTCAGCGCTAGGGTGCGGAGCGACCGGGAAGTCGCTCCGCAGGTCTTACTTTTTGCCCGCTTTGCCCGCATTCGCTGCCTTGGCATCTTTGCTGGCTTGAGCTGCCTTAGCGGCATTTGCCTTGTCGTCGACCTTTTTCTTTTCGGCCTTTTGCTTGTCCTTAGGACTCTTGTCACCCATCGCCATCTCCTTAGGTTGAGCTTGCATCAGCCGTTTGATCATAGACCTATTCCCCGGTGATTGCCCGCTAATTCAACCCCCCGCAGGCCGCCCCGGCGCTGCGCTTGGGACTTTAGATAAAGTCGATTCCTCTGCAAGTCCAAGCAGATACCTAGCAAGAAAAGTTCTCTGCAAATTTCCCTAAGGTTGTGGCCGGATTGTTCCGATGACTTCTTGGTGAGCTTATAGAGGACCATTCTATGCAACCTTCGACGCCCTCAACCGTAGCGACCCAAGCGAGCCTTCAGCCGCTGGCTCGCCATCTTGCGGCAGCGCTCATGGCAGGTAAGAATTTTGCACCTAGTCGGCCATGGGAGCAGGTTCCCCTAGTGGCCTCGCTGGTCCAGATGCTAACCGTCGAGCCCTCCCTGCGGCGAACCTACGCACACGCGCGGCGGCTGTTACGGGGGCAGCCCGGTGAAGCTAAGGTCGTCGAAGCGGCCAATCTGTTCCGGATCCGGGGCCTCCATGACGAGGCCGCAGCGATCCTGTTGCATTTTGGCTTGGTCGAACAGGCTGCAAAAATCATGCTGCACCATAACCTGCCTGAGCGCGCTGGTCAGATCTACGCGCAGGCGTCGCAGTGGGAACGCGCCGCGTTTTGCTTCGGCCAAGCTGGCCTTTGGCAGAAGGCCGCGCAGAGCTGCGTCGGTGGCCGCGATTTCGCCACGGCCGCCGATTATTATGCCAGAGCTGGCGCCCTACCTGACGCAGCACAATGCTGTATCAAGGCCGGAGACATGGGTGGCGCCTTTCGTTTTTACGGCCTTCTAGGCGAGATCGATAATGCTGCGGCCGTACTAAAGCAGTGGCGCCTATATGAACGAGAGGACAGCATCCAGAGCAAATTGACCAATGCGGACCGCGAGGTGCTGGACAAGCTCACAGCAGGCGACAGCACCGTGGCGCATCATCAAGGTGGACTCAAGGACGTTGCCGCGGTGCAAGCCGAGATTGGATCCACGAAGCTAACACCCGCAGACGCCGCAGCAGCCGTTGGCCAGCGCGTTGCCACCTCGCAGCTGACTGCAGCCACGGCACAGCAAGTCGCCCCCACGGCGCAACCACCTCAACCTATTGAGGTGGCCAAGCAGGTGGTGCAGGCCCCGGCGGACACATCATTTATGACCAATCCCGGCGTGGTCATGATGGATGGTGCTTTGGACTTGGGCGACGACGGTGAATACCGCCCCTCTTGGCTCGATGCACCGACGATGGTAGCACCCTTGGCTGGTGGCAAGCTCGACGTAGCGGATTTCTTCCAGCATTTCACTCGCACCGACCGCGACAAATTGTGGCAACTCGGGCAGATCATCGATTGTGCGGAAGGTGAGGTGATCGTCGATTTTGATGATGAGCCGCCAGGTCTGTACACGGTCTTGGACGGTAACCTTGCGATCTATAAAGACCGTGGCCAGGGTCAGCCTCCTGTTGATCACATCGGCGCTAAAGTGAGCTTCGGTCAGTTCTGGGCGGTGATGCGACTGAAATCACATGTGCGGGTGACAGCCGCCAAAGCCTGCAAGGTTCATATGATCTCGCGCAATGACTTAGTGAAAGCGATGCGGCGAAACGATCAGACGCACCTTGGCCTGCGCCAGACATTTATGGCGGTCCTTCTCCAACACCTGCAATCCAGTATCCTCATTAAAAATATGTAGAGGCACTTATGATCGGCACCCATACTAAAATCAACACCCTACCGGTCGACCTGAACCGTGAGGATCATGATTTTATCCTGCGCTCTTTTCGAATAGTGAGTGAGGCGCAGGATCTGCGTTCGGCCACGCGTGGTCTGATCGCTAGCCTTGAAGGCCAAGCTCCGGGGGTGGCTGGGGCCGCTTTATTTCTCTGCGACGAAAAATCCAAGCGGATGGTGCCGCAAGCATCGCAGCGGTTTTCGGGCTTTCCTGGTCGGTTTCAAATTTCGCAGAGCTTGCTGCGGCAATCATGGCGTGAGCGCACGGTGGTATGGTGTCGCCTTGACCAGGCCGACTGGGGTCCACCACAGTTGATTTGTGTCATGCCCATCAACTACGCGTCTTCCGCCAGCGGCCTGTTGCATATCGAGTTCATCGGCGTCGAACAAGCTCAAGCAAGTGATTTGGTGCGCTCCGCGCTGGTGCTCCTAGAGTTCTGTGCACCGGTCCTCGAGCTGCTCAAAGTACGCGGAGGCGACAACGCTGCCATGCTGGGGATGGCGCAGTCGATCAACGCCTCGATCGAGGCCAAGGACACCTACACCAGCGGTCATTCCGAGCGAGTCGCGCGCTTCACCGATGTACTGGCTGAGGCCATGGGCATGGAATCTCAGCAGCGCCAACTGCTGTATGTTAGTGCGCTCTGCCACGATGTCGGAAAGATCGGCGTGTCGGAACACATTCTGCGCAAGCCTTCGCTTCTGTCCAGTGAGGAGTATAGCGAAATGCAGCGCCATCCGACCATCGGCGCGACCATCGTCAAGGACTTGCCCGGGTCAAATCTCATCCTCGGCGGCATCAAACACCATCACGAACGGTGGGACGGTACGGGCTACCCAAGTGGACTGGTTGGTGAAGCGATCCCATTGTTCGCACGCATCATCGCGGTGACGGATGCCTTCGACGCGATGACTTCTGGGCGCTCCTACTCGGGGTTTGTCGAGCAGGAAAAGGCCGTGGCGCATTTGACCAAATGTACCGATCTATTCGATCCGAAAATCTTAGAGGTTCTATACAAGACCAACGAAGCTGGGAGTTTGACCACGCGTACCGGTACCAATGCCAAGCGGACGATTCAATCCGCCTGATGTCAGGGCGGGTCAGCTGGGCGGGTGAGCGCCCGCGCGCCGGCGCAGATACCGGCGTATTAAGGCGTTGGTCGAACTATCGTGAGTCAGTGGCGCATCGTTGGACCTACTGAGCTCAGGGACAATGCGCTGTGCTAGTACTTTGCCCAGCTCGACACCCCATTGATCAAATGAGTCGATGTTCCAAATGACTCCTTGGGTAAACACGCTGTGTTCATATAGGGCGATCAGCGTGCCTAGAGACCTCGGAGTAAGTCGGTCGACGAGCAGCATCGACGACGGGCGATTGCCGCTAAATGTGCGGTGGGGAACGAGCCAGGGCTTCGTCCCTTCGGCAGCGACTTCGGCGCTGGTTTTACCAAATGCCAGGGCTTCAGCCTGGGCAAAGACGTTGGCCAGGAGTTGCTCATGGTGCGTCCCCAGCTTATTCAGGGGCTCGGTGAAGGCGATAAAATCACATGGGATCAGCCGCGTGCCTTGATGGATGAGCTGATAGAACGAGTGCTGACCATTGGTGCCGGGTTCGCCCCAGTAGATCGGACTGGTGTTGTAGTCGACCGCAGCACCGTCTTGGGTGGTTTGTTTGCCATTGCTCTCCATCGCCAGCTGCTGGAGGTAGGCTGGAAAGCGCTTTAGGTACTGATCGTAGGGCAGGATGGCCACGGTTTCGGCGGCGAAGAAGTCGCTGTACCAAATGGTCAGAAGCGCCATGATCACGGGCATATTTTGCGCTAGCGGTGCCGTGCGGAAATGCTCATCCATGGCATGGAACCCGCCGAGCATCTCTTTGAAACCCTGCGGACCAATGGCCAGCATCGTCGATAGACCGATTGCGGAATCCATCGAATAGCGTCCGCCGACCCAATCCCAGAAGCCAAACATATTGGCACTGTCGATGCCAAACTTGGTGACGGCCTCGGCGTTGGTTGAGACCGCGACAAAGTGCTTAGCGACCGCGGCCTGGTCTTTAAGCTTGGCGATAAGCCAGGCCCGTGCCGAATGCGCGTTGGTCATGGTCTCAAGGGTGCTGAAGGTCTTTGATGAAATAATAAATAGGGTTTCTGCCGGGTCGAGATCCTGCGTCGCTTCAACAAAGTCGGTAGCGTCGACATTGGCGACAAAGCGCATAGTCAGGTCGCGTTGGCTATAGTGCTTGAGGGCTTCGTAAGCCATCACCGGGCCGAGGTCTGATCCGCCGATGCCGATGTTGACGATATTGCGGATGCGTTTGCCCGTGTGCCCCTTCCAGGCGCCGCTGCGCACCTGGTCGCTAAACGCACTCATGCGTGCCAGTACGTGATGGACCAGAGGGACGACGTTTTCACCATCAACCAGGACCGCCTTGGAGGCTGGAGCGCGAAGAGCGGTGTGCAACACAGCGCGCTGTTCGGTACTGTTGATCTTTTGGCCCGTAAACATCGCTTCAATATGCTGCTGTAGGTCACAGTCCGCGGCGAGTCGAAGAAGAGCACTTAGGCTACTGGCGTCGATGCGATGCTTGGAATAGTCGAGATAGACGCCGCAAGCCTCTAGGGACATCCGCTCGCCGCGTTGTGGATCAGCTGCAAACAATTGCCGCAGCGTGTCATCCTTCAGGTTGGCATAGAGGCTCTTTAGTTCGGTCCAAACAGGGCGCTGGGTAAGAGGGGTGTGGCTCATGTCAATCATCCTTATGATGTTGTCTTTGGATCGATCTCGCGCCGGCTGACCATGGTTGGTGCCGCGGTAGACGAGGTGCTAGCGACCGGCGCTGGCGATTTCCTGCATCAACT
>Ga0315291_10003092_pt1 | contig 21521 bp, 31 predicted proteins | sample YL17G12_20_MG_FD_203070 | JGI IMG/M metagenome (GOLD analysis project Ga0315291, IMG submission 203070) | Sediment microbial communities from Yellowstone Lake, YNP, Wyoming, USA - YL17G12_20 | ecosystem: Environmental > Aquatic > Freshwater > Lake > Sediment | place: USA: Wyoming | collected... | reverse complement strand
CAAGAAATCTTTTTTATACTGACTTTGTTGGTTACCTAATAAAAAATGGTATAACAGAATTTATGATAATGACAAGAGGAAATAAACCTATAATAGTAATACATAATGATGTGAAAAAATGAAAGGCGAAAAAGAATTAATTGATATTTTTGATAGTTTATTTTTAAATAGTGGGATTATTGCCGTTCAAAAAAAAGAGTTAGATAAGCTTATTGCTATTTTACAACAACATAAAGATTACATAAAAAGTCATGAAGAAAGACTTACTAAATTAGAATTGGTGGTGAAAAAATGAAAATAGAATTAACGCAAACACAAATAAGTGCAATAATGAGAGCATTTGAGCTTTTTTTACCCGAGAGTAACGATTTTAACAGCTATAACCAATATTTTAGACTAAGTAGGAAATTTAGAGTCTATACTATATTAGATAGAAAAGATGTGAGAAGGGTGAGAGAGCCTCCCGGTCTGGAATGGAAATGAAGTACCTTATAGACAATAAATGCGAGTTGGTTAGACTTAAGGACTAATGTTAGAAATGTATATATAAAGGAGAGGATAAAATGGAAAGAAAAGAAATAATAGGAAAGTGGAATAAGACACACGAACCGATTAATAGAGTAATCATGAAAACAACAGATTATAGATTAGAAATACAGCCTATAAAAAGTTTTTTTTATACTGCCTTTGTTGGTTACCTAATAAAAAATGGTATAACAGAATTTATGATAATGACAAGAGGAGATAAACCGATAATAGTAATACAAGATTATTGAAGGGTGAGAAAATATGAAAGGCAATAAAGAAGTTGGAATACAGCAAAAGGGTGAAAGCATGATAGTTACAGAATATACAGAGGAACAACTTAAAAAATATGTGGAGAATCAAGGCGAATGAAAGTTTACAAATTCAGGCTGTACCCAACAATAGAACAATGTGCTGTGTTATACAAACAGTTTGATTTATGCAGATTCACTTATAATAAACTTCTTGAAGAACTTGATAAAAACAAAGACAGAAAACATATTCAGCATTATATCCTGAAGTTAAAGAAACAAAATTCAGTGCTTAAAGAGGTTTATTCAAAAACATTACAGTATGAATGTTACAGGCTGTTTTCGAACCTGAAAGGATTAAGCCAGTTAAAAAAGAATGGAAGAAAGGTTGGTAGACTGCGTTTCAAAGGCAGAGATTGGTTCAAGACAATTGTTTATAATCAGAGTGGATTCAAACTGATTGAACGACAGCAGAGATACAATTTGTTACAGTTATCAAAGATAGGAAAAATCAGATTACTACAACACAGAGAAATTGAAGGAAAGATAAAGGGAATTATTATCAAAAGGAAAGTTGGAAGCTGGGAAGCACATATCATAACTGACGCAATTGATACTGTTCAAAAAGGGGACTCTGTTATTGGTATAGACTTAGGAGTTATGTCTTTCCTGACAGATAACAATGGAAACAAAGTTAGTAATCCTTTATATCTCAAGGAATCGCTTGGATTACTTAAACAAAAACAGCAGGAATTATCCAAGAAAAAGAAAGGTTCACACAATAGATACAAAGCAAGAATTCAGTTAGCTAAGTTACATGAACATATCACACAGCAGAGAACAGACTTTCTGCATAAACTTACAACACAGCTTGTGAAACAAAACAGTTTTATTGCTGTTGAAAATTTGAATATTAAATCAATGCAAACTTCTGCTTATAATTCAAGAAATATAAATGACAGTTCTTGGGGAAGATTCTTGCAGTTGCTTGACTACAAGGCTGAAAGTGCTGGTTGTCAGGTTGTAAAAGTAGACCCTAAGAATACAACAAAGATGTGCAGTCATTGTGGAGAACTTCAAGATATGCCACTAAACATAAGACAATATGAATGTCAAAATTGTGGTATGTCAATGGATAGGGACAAGAACTCTGCAATAAATATACTTAAACGTGCTTTGGAACAAGGCACTGCTGAGAAGAACAAAGTTTCTTCGTTGAAGCAAGAAGCTATAACCTCAACACAGGGTGTTAGGTTATGAGTAGTTCACGATAGAAGGTAAGGTTTGTTTATGTTGTGATAACTACAAGAACTTTGGTGGTTTTTATTATTGTTTTGTAAGCAAGGATGTGAAAAAATGAAAATTAAATGTGACCAGTGCGGATACAAATGGGATTATAATGGAAAATTGGCAAGACCAACATGCCCAAGTTGTCGTAGAGCAATCAAATTTTTTGTTGATACAAAGGATGTGAAAAAATGAAAGGTAATAAAGAAATCGCAAAGGATATGGTAGGCAAATTAAAACACTGTAAAACTAATGAAGTAACGAAATCTGCTGAACATAAACATAAATGGAAGAAATCAGAAGTAGATTCATCATTTCAAACTTGTGAAACTTGTGGAGCAAATAGGTCATTAAGTGGTAGATTTGGTGGAGGAGTGTTAGAAGATTATTGTTCTGATTGCACGGCTTAAAGACAAGAGAAAGATAATTGAAGTTCCAGAACAAGGTTACAACATGATGTTGAAGTTACAACAATGCGGAATAGCAATCCGAATTGGATTAACAATAATAAGAGAGTTAGAGAAAGATGGGAATAAGCTTGTGAAAAAATGAAAACCGCCAAACAAACAGCAGAAGATATTTTAAAGATTATTTGTAAAGATAGAGATTACGAAAAAGAAATATCAAATAGTTGTGCTAAAGGAACTTATTGTGGATATGCGATGCACAAGCACGGAGAACTTCTTTTAAATAATATAATAATAAAAATTGAAGCCAAAATCAAAGAGGCGAAATCATGAGTGACAAAAGATTAATCCAGATGATAGATGTGCAAGACACAAAGATAAAGGACTTGCAAACACTTTTGCAGTTGAACCAAGACTTGATTAAGCATGAACTTTGCAAATTAAATCGTGGCGAAGTAATCACCCAGAATGAATTGCTAATCCAGTATGAACTGAAAGCCAAGCTTCAGATTTGTGAATGGTGTGACAATTATAAAGAGTTCGGCAGTTATCATTACTGCTATGTGATGGCAAAAAAATGAAATGCAAGAGAAAGATAATTGAAGTTCCAGAACAAGGTTACAACATGATGTTGAAGTTACAACAATGCGGAATAGCAATCCGAATTGGATTAACAATAATAAGAGAGTTAGAGAAAGATGGGATTAAGCTGGTGAAAAAATGAACAAGCCAACTAGAGGTAAAAGAGGTGTGTTGGGGCATGGGTAAATGACTCCAACATCGTTTTCTTTTTTGTTAAAAAATTAAATTGTCATCTGGATGATATACCCTTGTTCTGTATAGGACAAACCCCCCTTTCCACTCGTTCTGTTATGACCATTTTCAAATACCTATGCTTTTCTTTTTGTCTGCCCAAATTTTCTTTTATATTAATCTTATGAAATAAAGATTTCAGAAGAAAAAACAACATTGAAATAAAACCGAAAGATTTTTACTTCGTGTATTACCCTTCACTATTCACACATTAATTGTGACTGTTATCTATTGTCCATATAGTAATAAAAGTGCCTTGAAGAATATTCACTATGTTGAAGAATAGTGCAACCTTGAAGGCAACTAAATTCACTATGTTGAAGATGTTCCCATTGAATTTAACCCCAGACCAAATGCAACAGCAACAGGCACAGCAACAGCAGATGGTTGGTTCTGTTCCATACTCACAACCAACACAACTAACTATCTCAGACCATGTTCTTAACTCAAATGAATTGCTTATCAAACTCAAACAGAAACTTCGTGGTGAAGTTGAAGTTGTTGATGAAAGGGGTGGTGTAATTCTTGAAATTCAAAGAGATAAAAGAATTGTGAATGATTCTGGGATTCATGAGATTGGATTATTCTTGTCACCATTAGTTTCTAAGGAAACAAAAATTTCCCAAATGGGAAAAGATTTGGTTTATGAAAAATATTGTTGGAAAAAAAGAATGTTTACTGAAATTATGTTTATGAATTATGACAAGTGGGAATTAAAACCAGAACAATGGCTTACACTTGAAGAAACAATTGGTGAAGTTATTTTCCAATTATATTCTGGGATTTCTGAAGGAAGAATTTTGGATAGCATCACACCAAATAAAAGTGAACAGCACCAATACATTCATTCTGATAACCCAAGTTCAATCATGGATAAATTGCGACCAAGATGAAAAAATCGGTAATCTAGAACAGGAAGAAAATGGTAAAACTTTTATGCGACATTATAGACAAATTGATTTATACAGCAAATAAAAAAGAGGAGTTGAAATAAGATGTTAACGACAGGCGAAAAAATAAATTTTATGTTGAATAAGAAGAAGATGCCCCATCTTAAAATTTTGATGGGTTTTAATTATTCTGGTACAATCAAATGGAACTTGATTGACGCATACAAGATGGGCGAGTATTATTGGATTCCACAAATCATGCAAAAAATTCCACCACCACCAAGAGATGTCATCAATGATTTTAAGGGTTGTGATGGGATGGCAATAATCCTTACACCAGAAAGAAATATGTATGAATTTATTAAAGTGCATATTAAACTTGAAAAGGAAAAAATAGGTGAAGGCAAGAAATCAAGAACATTAACAAAACCAGTTTGGATTCAGATGCCAGAAACTGCAACATCGGAAGTAATTGAAACTGTTAAAAAAGACAGTGAGTTCAAATTATTATATGCACAAAGCATCAGAAATCTTGAACAGGAAAGAATGATGTTCATGTCGTTCTTGAATAAAAATATGACACTGATTGTCGGAATCATTTGTGTGATTGCACTTGCAATTATAATTTATGTTGCAGTAGGTGGTGTAAGCAAGATAATTAATGTGATGGCAGATGCGATTAAAATTGCCCCAACCTGTAATGCACAAGCGATGTCAAATCTTGCGAAGAATGTGAGCATTTTTTAAGGACTTAACAAATGGCAATTTTCCAAAATAAATCCTTTGAACAATATGCCCCAAAGGGTGAATTTCTTGAATCTGGAATTGACATCAGTATGGTCGCAACAGACGACTTGATTTTTGGAAAAATTGTCACAAGATTGTTGCTTTGGGACACGATGAAAAATCGTGCATATCTTCTTAATTCAAACCCAAAATATCTTTACGATTCAGTTGCTGGAATTTCTCTTTGGTTGAAGCAGTATGAAGACAACGAATTTGCAGAACATCTGGAAAAAATAAACAACCGAATTACAGAAGAAATTACAAGTTTCAGATTGGAAGAAGAAAAGAACAGAAAACAAGGATTGCAACAAGTAAAAATTGATTTGAATTATTTGAGGTATTCTGATGAAATCTTGATTGAGATTTTTAATCTAATGGCACGACTTAGTTGGACACCGATTAGCAAGACCAAAATTGCAACATTATTGCAGGACAAAGTGTTCAAGCAGGAGATTGAAGAAGCAATCGGTACGATTGAGAAAGCAGATATGGAAGAACAAAAACAGATGATGCAGGACTTTGTTGTGCAAGACCTGATAAAAGAAGAAAAGAAGGTTGAAGACAATGCCAATAGCTAATACATACGAACCAACTGTACTATACAAAAGAGCAGGTGTTTATTTTATTGCGAACATTCGTTATCAGATGCTTAAAAAGAACAAGAATTTTATTGCGATAATTGTTGGAAAATCAGGATGTTTAGACCAAAATACAGAAATAAAATTATGGAAAAATCAAAAGATAATATATAAAAAACTTAAAGACTGTCCAAAATTTGTTGATGTTCCTTCTTATAATTTTCAAACAAAAAAGGTTACAAATCAAATGGCACAAGTATCACTATCTGGAATAAAACCCTGTTACAAAATAACTTTTGGCGATGGGTCTTATGTGGTTGCGTCAGAAGACCATATATTTTTTAAACATAAAGGGAAACCAATTACTGTTAAAGAATTGCGTGACCATTATTGGAATCCCAGAAAAAAAGGTCAGGGTGAAAAAGAAAGAATAATGTTAGCAACAAAGAACTTTTTGGCAAATGAAAATGGATTTTATGGTAAACATCATACACAAGAATTTAAAATTAAAACAGCGATTGCTAAACGCATAAGTAAAATAGAATATGTTGGTGATAGACAGACTTATGATGTATCTGTATTAGGTAATGTACCAACCTTCTTTTTGAGAAGTGGTCTGGTAAGTCATAATTCTGGTAAATCAACAATTGCACTTTCCTTAGCATCACTGATTGACCCATCTTTTGATATTAGAAAAGTTTGTTTTAGTGGAAAAGAATATGTTAACATTCTTAAAACAGTCAAACCATGCGAAGCGATAGTATGGGATGAAACTGGTGTCGGTCTTGGAAGCAGGGATGCGATGACAAAGGTTTCAAAGAACCTATCAAAAGTTTTTCAGACAATGCGATTCAAAAGAAATGCAATCATTTTAACTGTGCCAGATTTGAATATGGTAGATAAAACGGCAAGAACTATGATTCATGTTGTAATTGAAACTAAAAAAATAATCAGTTCTTATGGTCTTGCTATTTGCAGGATTCTGAGTTTTAATAGGGACATTTTCTTTGACAGACCAACAGCACAATATCCAGTGATAAGAATTGGGAACGAACTAATAAAGATAAAGGAATTTGCAGTCAAAAAACCAGATGCACAACTGATGGCACAATACGAAGCGAAGAAAGAAGCATTTTTCCAATCAGATGTACTTGATAAATTTGATGAAGATTATTCTATGGAAGAATTGAAGGCAGAAAGCAAAATAATGGAAGACAAAGAAAAACAACATTTGATTGATGATGTAATGAGAAAAGTAATTGATAATCCAAGACTTTTCGGAAAAATTCGTTATGATGGTTGGTCATTCAGTTTATCCAGAATCAAGGCAGGTTTTGGTGTGAAAACAGAAATTGCAGAAGAAATAAAATCCAAACTGGAAATGAACGAAGTCTTGCGATTACAAGCATCTGGTAAGGTGGAAAAATGAAATGTGAACACTTGAAGGTTAGCAAAACTTTAAAGGTTACATCAAAGAAGGAAAACTTATGGTAGACTTGTCGTTTTGGATGTTGGGATGTCTTTTCTCTATTTTTATTGTCCTTTTTGTTTTTGAAAGAGATTATTTTGCGAACTATATTTTCCTTATTCTTGCTGGAATCTGCCTAACTTTTTTCATTCTTAACCAGCAACTGCAACCAATCGGTTACATCGGTTTCATGATAGTGATTTTGGGTTCAGTATTTTTTGTGGTTGATTTTGTAAAAAATATTTTAATGGGGGTGGCAAGATGAAAAGTTTTGTGGTGATATTATTGTTGGGAATAGCAATCGCTTTGACTGTCGGTTCGGCAAATGCTTATCTGAATATTTGTACTGGTGAAGATTCTTTCTTTGTCATAAATGGTTCTGGTGGGACTTGTGGGAGTTGCACAAACGGAACTAATGGGATTGATGGTTCAAACGGAACTAATGGTTCAAATGGTTTGGATGGATTAAATCTTACAATTCTTAATTTTGATTGGGATGGAAACATTTTTACTTTGAACTTTTCTGATGGGACAGATTTAGTCAGTCCAGACTTAAAGGGTGCAAAGGGTGACAAAGGTGATGATGGAACAAATGGAACAAATGGATTGAATGGAACTAATGGTTCAAATGGGACTAATGGCACTAATGGTTCAAATGGGACTAATGGAACAAATGGATTGAATGGAACTAATGGTTTAGATGGGACTAATGGCACTAATGGTTTAGATGGAACTAATGGTTCAAATGGCTTGTATGGATTAAATGGATTGAATGGAACTAATGGTTCAAATGGGACTAATGGCACTAATGGTTCAAATGGGACTAATGGAACAAATGGATTGAATGGAACTAATGGAACTGATGGAATTAATGGGACATTTACAGATATTTTGAATGCAACCCAATTTAATAATGCTTCAACTGAATATAGTATAGACACAACTTGGCTGGACACTTTGTTTGCACCAATTAATTATGGCGATAATTGGAACAAAACCTATGCTGATACATTGTATCATGATAAATTAAATGCAGAAAACTATTGGAACTCAACTTTTGCTATATTCAATAAAACCTATGCAGACAGTTTATACACTGCATTTACCTGGAACAAGACTTATGCTGATTCTCTTTATTATGCAATAAGCAATCCATCGGCATTTTATAATGCAACAACATTGCCATACCAATCAAGTGCTGTTGGCTTTACAAACACGACAACAATAATAACGACAGCACTGCAACTTAACATGACAACTGGCAACATAACTTCTGTTGCAAACAATACTGGCGTCGTGTTTGGCAATGGTGGTGCTTCAATAATCTGGAACGGAACAGCACTTATATTAAAAGTATCGTGAGAATAAAATGAAATATTTTTTGATTTTGATTTTTGGATTAATGATTTTTATAACGATGAGTTCTGTCCATTCTGTAACTTGGATAATTAATTCAACTGCCGATGCAGGAATTGTGAATATTACAGGTAGTTCTGGCTATAAAAATACTTTATCGTCAGTTTTTAATACAACTCCAACTGCTTTTCATTTGATACAATTAAATGGAACTTGGAAAGGAACAAATACTGTTCTTGGTTATTCTTGGAATACAACACAATGGGTTTCAAATAGTTCTGTTAAAGATGGTATCCCAAGTTTGGGGACAGATACACCGACCATTGCAACATTTACAGATTCTGGAAACACTTTTTTCCTGTTTACTAATAATTCTGCAACTTATGTTTATTTATGGAACGGTTCTCAATGGGTTAGGAATACAACTTACGAAGCAGGGATTTCTACACAAACCGTAGAAAAATATTGGGCAGGTTGGAATTATAATGGGAACACATTCTTGCTTGAAGGAACTGATTATGGAATACAAAAGTTATATGGTTGGAAATGGAATGGCTCAAAATGGCTTGGTAATTCAACAGTTAATTGCACATCATCTGCTTATACTGACGAAGCACAACCAACAGTTTGGTATAACCCAATGATTTCAACTTGGTGGTTAATCACAGGTAATGCCAGTGCTGGTGCAAATGGTTATACAGGATACCAATGGAACAGCACTTGTTGGGTAAAAAATGCAACAATCAATAGTGGGCTTACATTAGGAGTTTCATACGAAGCACCATTGTTCTTTACACCGAATGAACTTGTTAATGACACTTATTTAATTGTTGGTGAAGGTTATGTTGGCACAACAGAACAAACTTATGGTTTTTCATTGGATAAAAATGCCTATGCACCTAATGTTCCTACCCTAAATTCACCTATAAATGGAAGTGTCGGTAATCCAACAAATACAATTTTACGAGCTACTTGTAATGATAATGATTCTGCGATATTGACATATAAATTTTATAGTTCAACGAATACACTTCTTTGCACGAATGCTTCAATAACAAATAACACATTAGTTAATTGCACTTGGAGTGGGCTTACAGCAGGAACAAATTATGGTTGGTATGTAAATTGTTCTGATACAGGTTTGACAACAAAATCAGCAGTAAATAATTTTACAATAAATAGAATTTCTACACTTGTCGCATTTAACACGACACCTACTGCACCAACCGATAATGATGATTTGAATTTTAATATAACTTGCATTGATTCGGATGTAGGACAAACATTGACAGGTTATGTAAGCATATATAATGGAAGCACTTTATATTGGAGTAACTCTACAAATATCACGAATAATACGAATACTTTGATAATAACATTACCTAATTCGATTACATCAGTTAATGAAACTTGGAAAGGGCAATATTCGTGTGGTGATGGATTAACAAATGTAAGTTCAGTTAATGTTACTTGTTATCAAGAATCTTTGGATACTTCTAACCAAACAGGGATAGATGGAAATAACTCCTTTTTTGTCAATAATGGAGGTTGTGGTTTGCAATATAATGGGAATTACACATTATGGGTAAATGATTCTTCTGCTTGGGGAACTCCTACATTATTTAATGATGGTAATTGGACAAGTTATGCAACATCTGGTTCAAATAAGGATTCTTTTATAACAGAAAATGTTACATACCCAAATGTCTTGCCCAATACACTTGTCAAGACAATTTGGAGTATCAAGACAGAATATGACACAACTATTATGAACGCCACAATTCCTGCTGATTGTCTTTCGCAACCTGTTCTTCAATTAAAATACTTTTTTATTAGTATGGTTAGCAGGAACACAACTTGCTGGAATGGAACACATTATAAACCATTGAATAATTCAAATGCTTATGGTGTAAATTTTGTTTTTGAAGATTCAATTAATTGGACTATTGCTACGAACACAAATAGTTCTGTAAATATAAGTTATGCACCACCACCTGCTGATACCTGCATTTATACAAGTGGCAACTGGGCATTGAACTGCAATGACAACTGCACATTCTCAACGACACAAACGATTGATGGTAACATCACGATTTCTGGCAATGGCATTATGAACTTCTTGAACAATAGTATATGGAAATTCAATAGCACAAACCAATATGTTTCAATCAACAAAGGTTGCACGATAAACATTTTCAAAGGTGGGGGATGGAACACATGAACAAGTTGTGGTTTATATTTATAATTGGATTTATGGTTGCAATACCAAGTGTCTATGCTGAAACATCAGAACAATATGTTGTTGGTGACACCATACATCTATGGGCTATCATCACAAATTCTACAACAAATCAATCTTTTATTACCAATGCGACATGTTTTGCGACTGTTTATTTCCCCAACACAAGCGTCTGGCTTGATGATGTTGCTATGCCAGAAGTTTCTTATGCACTTTACATGAATGATTCATACAAGGCACAAGAACCTTTTGGGACTTATCTTTATCATATAAATTGTACAACAGAAAATGAAACTGGTGTTGGTGCAAACACATTTATTGTCGGTGAAATAATAGATACAAATGCTATTTTTATAACAGCAACTTTATTGATGTTCGGTATATTATCATTGTGGCTTTCTTTTGTTTTGGTACAACCATTAGTACATCCTTTAAGGGTAGTGTGCTGGGTCGCAATCTTGACAGCAATAGTTTATGGAATCGCAAATGGCGTGGTCAAGGCAATGTACATTTCTGGCATTGAATATGTGTTCTATGGTTTGATTATAATAGAAATAATACTGTTCTTGGTTGACTTGCTATGGCTTTTCAGACCAAAGAGGGAGAGATAAAATATGAATGATGTTTTGATTTTTGGACTGATTTGTTTGTTTTTCGCAATGAGCATAATTAAAATCAGCATCCTTAATAAAAAGAAAGAAGATTTGTATGTATTGAAACAGACAATTAAGTCTGGCAAACTAAAAGAGATTGCAAACAATATCGTTAACAAAATTAAAAATGATAAAGTTTTTGAAAGAACATTCGCATTACTGATTTTTGGTGATTGTTTTATTTTTGCTTTGAACTGGATTGTTGGTATCCCACAATTTATTTTCTCAATGATTATCATTTTAATATTGACAAAAAAGCAGGTGTAAGAATATGGGTGGGGACATTTCTGATTTAAGATTAAAAAAAGAATTAAAAGAGAGATTGGAACAGATTTGTAGAATGGCAGAAGAAAGAGCAATGGCACAAAGGTTGCCACACATAGTTAAGAGAGATATATACAGATTATTACTTGAATTAGGTGCAGAACAATGGTTGAATCAGAAATTAAAAAAAGAGTGACCCAGTGGGGCGAAACAGCGTGTGCAACAATGACACCAAGTTCCAAAAAGAGATATGTTTGGGCATTGGAACAATTCTTGACTGCATACCCCAAAGCATCTACTGTTTTAGTAAAACCATCTCTTGACAGAGAAGACATCATAACTCTTGGGAATATGATAAGTGAATGGATTTTTGTTAAACATAAACAACCATTGTATGTGACTGCTTATGCTGTTTTTCTTTTCATAAAGTTTTATTACAATAGGGCTTTCGTTGATGATTTAAAGGATTTAATGCGATTCAAACAAAAGAACAGCCCACATTCTAACAGAATTGTAAGAGATTACAAGAAGATAACGGAAATAATCAGAGGGGTTGAAGAACCATGTGATGTAATGGCAAGACTTGAATGGGAAACTGGTTGTCGTGCTGGTGCTTTGTTCAAAATGAAATTTAATATTAATTTGAATGACCCAAAGAACTTTTTGATTATTAAAGCAATAAAGGAAAATATATTTAACAAGGATATTTTAGGAAAGAACCAAGATTTCTTTTGGAAAAGAGATGATGGCTTCTGCTTCGTGTTACTTGAAGAAAAAAGGGGGAAGGTCTTGGAAAGGATAATTACAGATGAATTGTATGATTGGTTGGTTGGATGGAAACAACAAAGACTGAAAACAATAAGGGACTTGCTTGACAAACATTATAATTTTAGTAAGAAACTAAAATATTTGAAGTTTATGAACAATACTTTGTTCCCTATGTCACATTGGAATTACAATCACTTGTTGAAGAAGGTCGCATTTCGATTAGGCATCCAAAATTTTTCAAGCCATTATTTTAGGGGAACAAGAGCAACACTATTATTGGAAAAAGGTATGAACATAAGACAGATACAGACATTACTTGGTCACAGCAATTTATCTACGACAGAAAGATATACCCCAATTGATATTAGCAACAAGGAACAATTGCAGGATTATTTAGATATTTTGAAGAACGAAGTTGCATAATCAATGATAAACAAAAAAATATTAGTTATAATATTACTTTTCGCAACAATCTTTTTTATTAGATTTTATCCTTCAATTATTGACAGCAATTATATGCTTTCATATAGAGATAATGTCTTTCACACAACAATTGTGGATAGGATACAGCAACACGATTTTATTGATTCTGCAATAGACGAAACATCTTGTATAAATATGAACTGTTATTGGTCGCAAGAATATGTTATGAATTACCCAAAGATGTTCCATTATGCGACTGCAACACTACCTTTTTCTGCAACATTATCAGTCAATCTGATGGTTTCATTATTAATCACACTTTTATTCATTGGAATGTTTCTTTTAACATACCACTTAACAAGGTCAATCGAAAAATCAATTTCAGCAATCACTTTGTTTTTTATCATTGATTTTATTTTTAATATAACAAACTTTGGTCTGCTTGGGTTCACAGCAGGATATATGTTTTTCTTTTATGCACAACTTCTTTTAAATGTTTTTTTTATTCTGTTCTTTTTTGAGTTCCTTTGTTGCTTAAAGGAAAGGAACTGGATTGCGATTATTCTTTTATGTGGGTTCGGTTTCATGGTATTAGCTATGACACATAATTATTCTTATAGTGGTAATGGTGGTGATTGGTTAAGTGCAGTTGCATTAACAAGACTGATTGTAATGCTTTTGACAGTTGCAATACCTTTCTTTTTAAAAAGGTATTATCACAGAATTATTTTGTATACAACACCAGTAATGATTGCATGGTTAATCTGGGTCGCAATCAATGTGACAAATGTGGCATAGGGCTTGAAGGCATTTTTTTCTTAAAGGTTTTAATATACACTGGGGGTGTAAATCTATGGGTTTAGACTATGCGATTGGATTTGGTGTAGGCTTAGTCATCTTGGGTGTAGTCTTTGTAGTTGGTGTAGTCATTAACACATCATTGGGTGCAAACTCTTTGATTGCAAGTGACGAAACAGCACAGGGAATTATAACCAATGTGGGCGACACTTATGGAAATGCGACAAGTTTGTTACCAATACTTGGACTTGTAGTCATAGCAGGAATAGTTTTGTTCGTGCTAAGAAGTTCAATGGGTGGACAAGCACAAGCTTAAATAGAAAAATGATGGGGTTTTCCCATCCTTTCCTATTTTTTCCTTGTGGCTTAGTTGCTAAACATGGCAACTGGGACTAATTCTAATACTAATCCGACTAATTCTATATCTCAACAGACTGCACAACAAAGGATAGAACAACATTATTATTCTTATCCAGATGGTTCAATACATTCCACACCATATACTTCTTCAAATTCTGAAAAGGTTTCAATGCCAGATAAATCTGGTGGTCATTATAATATAAACACAAAGACAGGCGAACAGACCCATTATGATTCATCAGGAAAATTTATTGCATCAATAAAATCAAATAACCCAAGAACTTCTGGTTTCAAGGATGTAACAACTGCAATATCCACACCAACTCCTTTTTATAATTCGCCAACAGGTAACTCTTCAATAAGTACGACAAAAATTCCAGAAGCGACAAGGACTGCCTTTGACACATCTCTTGGTAATATTTTTGTTGAGGGGGTTACTTGGGATACAACTAACCCATCAATGCCTGTTGCAGACATAAGTGCAATAAACTTTCGACAACTTTCTTCTGATATAAATGCGAATGTTGAAATGCGACAAAACATTGATTGGAACACGGCAGTTTTATCTGGAAAAAAGACAACAGACATTCCACTTAAAGACCCATCAGTATATGAAATTTGGACAGTGAGTTCAAAACCGACAGTTACTACGACTGATATAGGCACTACTACATCATGGAATGTTTATACTGGTGAAATTTTTAGCCCAAAACTAACAAGAGAAAATTTAGAAAATTACCAAGAAGCGTTGGCACTTGGACAAATATCAAATTCAGATTTTTTCCAATCAACAGGAAGTCAAATTGTTTGGTCTGCTACTTCAATGTTTAAAAATATTGGTTGGTTCTCAGAAGGATTAACACCAAAAGGTGTTAGCACTGGTCAAGGTTTAGACTTAGGTGGCTCAATAGAATATATGAAAGCAAAGAATTGGGAAGGTTACAAAGATTGGTTGTATGGTTCTAAATACAGGTCAGCACATAATGAAAATGAAGCATCAGAAATCTTTAAGCTTTGGTATGACACAGACATAACAAAATTATTTCTTATTGAAGCAGGAAGTATGGTTGGTGGTGCAATACTCTCAAAAACAGGTTTGCCTTTATCAATAAAAGGAATGGATTTATTGAAGGAATCAACAAACCCATTCTGGGTAAATACTGGCAGTCAATTAAAATGGATGACTGCACAGGCGATTACACATCCAGAAGCAGTGAAATATGGTATGTGGACTATTCTTGGTGGTTCAGAAATATTAAAAGTCGGAATGAATTTTGCCCAAAAACAACCAATCAGTTCAATTGTTTCATCATCATTATTCGATATTGCTTCAATTGGTGTGGCGATGGAAGGGATGCGATATGGTATGGCACACCCAAGACTTTCGCCAGTCGGTTATGAAGATGTTGGTTACTGGAAAAATGGAAAATGGGTTTCAGAATACAGTTCACTTTATTTCACAGAACCAATCAGCAATAAATATCTTGGTTCATTTGGTGTAACATCAAAAGGTTTTTCATTAGGTATCCCAAATTTTGATGCAGGAATGACTGAATTTTTGAAGGGTGGGTTCTATCCACAAACACCACTTGATGTAACTATATGGGAAAAATATGTTCTTCCAACAAAGACTGCTGAATTACAAGGTGCGTACAAGACAGCAAAAGATTTAGGTCTGCAATTCTGGTCTTCAACACCAAAGTTTTCGGCAAAGGAATTGGATTTAGCAATTAAACATGCACCAGAGGGAACTGACAAAATATTTTTAAAAACATTGGAAGAACACCCAGATGTACAATTGTTTGGTTCAAATGTACAAAGATATTATGCAGGTGGGCAGTTCAGACCAACAGGCGACCTTGATGTTAGGGGACTTAAAGAAGGAAGTTTAAAAAAGTTCTTTGATGCTTTGGAAAAAAATTTGAATAAAGAAGGTTTTTCAAATTTTGCTATAACAGAAAGTGGAAAGGGGTACATTCTTGATGTTCCAGTTAAAAATTATGGTTATAAATTAACATTTACTGGATTCAAAGACAAGGCAGTCGAGGGATTTAATGTTGGAATGTCACCACAACCATATAGATGGGAAGATATGGTCTGGAATGTTTGGGGACACCCAAGAGATGTACCTATTGACATCAAAGGAGTTACTGGGACAACAGCAGGTGAACAAATGGGGAACAAATGGACTTCTGTTCTACAAGAAACAAATTATGCTATGGGAAGAAGGGCAAAGGATGTACCAGATGCTTTGCAATCATTATATGAAAGGGTCAGCAGTGGTGGTGGTTCAAATTTGTTTAATTTTGATAAAATGGCAAATGCAATGGGTGTTAATCCATCAACGATACCTTCGTTGACTGCACATGCTTCATTGCCGTCATTTATACCAAGTTATTCAGTTTCAAGACCTTCATGGGAAACAATCACACCATCATTTTCAAGAACAAAAGTTGAATCAAAATCAATGGTGTTCAGCATCAATGCAATGTCAAAATCACTTTCAATGCCAAGCAGTTCATCAATGTTGTATTCAAGTTATCCATCTTCAAGTAGTTCTTCAAGTAGTTTGTTTTCTTCTTATTATTCAAGTTCACCAAGTTCTTCAAGTAGTTCAAGTAAGAGTTCGTCAAGTTCAAGTTCTTCAAGTAGTTCCAGCAGTTCTTCTTCAAGTAGTTCCAGCAGTTCAATTTCTTCAAGTCTGAACATCAATGCACAAATATTTACATTTCCACCATTCCCATTATTAGGACAATTATATGTTCCACCGAAATCAAAGAGTTCAAAAGATATAAAAGCAAACAAAGGTTTTATCCCAAGTCCAGTGGCTTTGTTTGAAGGTATTAAAGGAAAACAAAGGACAACTGGATTTTTCAGTGGACTGGAAATCAGGAAAATTCCGATTTTCAAGGGGAAAAAGATAAATAAAGATTTATGGGGGGAATATGGTAAGCGTAAATGTTAGGGGAAAAACATATACTTTGGATGATATGCAACGATGGTTCGTACAGATAAGGGAATTTCCATCAATCCTTTCTTTTGGACATGGAAAAAATCAAGTTATGGGGGAAGGACAATCTGGTGGTCGTGAAGTGTGTGAGATAGTCCACGAAGCTGAGAACAAATTTGTTGCGAAGCTTGGTATAAAAAAGTACCAAGAAGAAAACGACAAGATAATGCGAAAGAAAGGTCAAGGTGGCATAAGACCACATTTAGGCGAGGGAAGAAGCAATGTATGAAGCACAATACTATTCATGGAGTGATTAGGAGGATGTAAAATAAAATGACAAACTCAATCGGTGGGGCATTAGGGATTGGTATTAGTCTTGCTATGTTCGGACAGGTCTTGAACAGCAGTGGAATAATCCCAAAAAGAAAGAAAAAAATGGGGGGAAAAGAAAATGACAAGTTTAGGTGGTAGTGTTGTTTGGCAAAATGCTGAATATGTTGGGTACAGGCATGTAAGCGGTGACCTATCTTACAGTATTTGGGTTATGTCAAAAAGGGCTTATGCAGGAATTAGGTCTGGTCAAGGTGTAAGTGGTGCAGATTACATACAAGTTAGAAGGGTTGCAGATATACCACTTGTTCTGACAGATGTTAGAAAATATGGTTGGTCAAAAGCACAAGATATATGGACAGCAAAGGCAAGAAGTGGCGATTACAGTTTTGGTTACCTTAAAGGTGCAACTGCAAAGAAATATTCCAAAGAAAAGGGTGCTTATGGGGATTATGCAAAGAAATATTTTGGGGTGTGAATAAAATGAAGAGGTTGTTTTAAATGGCAATGACTTATGAAGAAGCAAAAGCAATTTTGGGCAACAGGGCAACTTGGGAAGTCCAAAACATGAAGAAAGCACTTTCAATGATGGGGTCTTTCTTTAATACACCAGAAGATAACCAAAGACTTGAAGCATGTAAGGTCTGGTTAAAACATAGGAAGTGAGGTTAACATGACAAAGAAGGAAAAATAAAAATAAAGATTTATGGAGGGGATATGGGAAGAACTTTTAGAATAAATCAAAAAATAGAAATTGTTTGTGATACTACCAAAAGTAGAACAGGATTCAAACACATTGCAAAATTATTCATAAATGGACATGAAGCTGAATCAACAAGCATAAATTATTACAATAGAACTTGGGAAGCTTATGAATACCAAAGTATAATCGGAAAATTAATTGACAAAACAACAGCATTGTCACCACAAGAAAAGGCAGAAAGCAGAGCATGGGCAAATGGTGACCACACTGATTGGTCTGAACTCAAAGCAGTTGGTATGGGGTTAGCAATGGGCGACATGATTAGTAACAAAATAAAAAATCAGAATCAATTTAAGAAAGGTGTGATAGAAGCAGGGTTTGGTCACATGGGCATAGAATTTCCAGCAGACTGGGACAAACTTAATGAGAAAGACAAGAAAAAAAGATTCAAGATGGTACAGAACTTTATGAAACCACATCTTGGGGGTGGCATCTAAAATGGCATTTCAAATATATGTAAAAACAGTTGGGGATTCAAGATATGGGCAATGGGACAATAAGATTTATGCAACAAGAGAATTGGGGGAGAAAGCATTGAGTGAAGTAAAAATTAACAAATACATAAAGGCGAAAGAATTAAGATGTGTACCAAACGAAAAGAGATACAGTGATGACAAAATGATTGGGTTTAAACGAACCAAAAACAAAAACCAATTCAAAATCGGAATTGGTGGGTGGTAAAAATGATACAACCACACATAGGCGAAAAAAAAGTGACACGAAAGGTTGCGATTATGTATCTCAAAGCAGAACTTTCGAGATTGAAAGCATTAAGGAAGAAACCAAATCTTCAAGGTAACCGACCTTATGTTGCGATTGACATGATGATTCCAGTTGTTGAAGCAGAAATATCAAGAGCAAAGACTGGGAAGAAACCAATGTATGAAGCACAATACTATTCATGGAGTGATTAGGGGGATGTAAAATAATTGGAACAACTAAATAAGAAAGCACAAGTAATAGATTTATTACATTTGCCCATGTACTTGATAGGCATTATTGTAGGATTCCTTGTGCTAATGATAATATCAAACGCAATTTTCCCACCACTTCTGAATGCTGGAAACCAAACAGGCACAGAATTTGGAAATCATATTCTTGCGATACCAAGCATACTTGACAATATGGGTCTTGCGATGGTTGTGGCATTTGCATTGATATTTTTGATTTCGGCAGTCGTAATCAAAATACATCCAGTCACATTTGGAATAGGACTGGTCGTTTTGATTTTTGCAGTGTGGCTTGGTGGTGTTGCGAATAATGTCGTATTCACAGTTGTCACGACAAACAACACAATGATAAATCAGACTTGGACAGAAGCGACAGGTCTGCAAGTTATTGCAAATAATATTATTACAATCATAATTGGAATCGGAACACTAAGTCTAATTTTAGGATATTTGATTTTTAAAAGGCAAGGAGGTCAACCAAATGAAATATAAATTAATAATTCCATTATTATTTTTCGCAATTGTACTTAGCATCAGCACTGGTTATTGTACTACTGGTTGGAACGCAAACACGACAACAATAGCAGGACTTCCAACTTATACAGATGGTACAAATTCTTATTATGAACTTCACACATTTATGAATGGAACAACCCAATATGCTTTGGTGTTAAATTCAACATCATCTGTTCGATTACTTGGTTATGCTTTCAATGGGACACAATGGAACACAGATGTCAATGCAAACAAATCACTTCCAACTACGATGGGTGCCACATCAAGTGGTGGCACTTGTCTTATTGATAACAAACCACAATTATTTTGGGAAAACTCAACTGCAATCTTTGGTTGGACTTATAATGGGACACAATGGAATCCTAACACAACAAATATTGTTGGTTTAGAAACAAGTGCAAGTCGTTATTCATATTTTGAATGCTACAACCAAAGCAATGTTGTTTACATGATTCATGGACATAGTGATGGAACAGTCGATGGACACCGATGGAATGGTTCGCAATGGGTAGCAAATACGACTGCTGTTGGTGGGATAACAGATATTGGTTATGAAGCGACTTCAACTGTTTGGTATAATACTTGGCTTTCAAAATGGTGGTTGCTTGAAGCAGGACAATCTACAACATCAGGTGGAACAAAATATATTCGTGGCATGTCTTGGAATAATTCTCAATGGGTTATGGATTCAACTGTCAATGCTTCTCTAACTGCTACAAATGATGGTTTCCCATATCCAGAATTTTTCCAACCGAATGGATTGTTAGCAAATTCAACTTATTTTGTTATGGGTGATGATATGCTAAATTATGGTGATTGGCATGGATATTGGTATGACCCAACAGATACGACAGCACCAGCAATAACTTGGGTGTCACCAACAAATACAACATATACTACTCAAAGCATTTGGACAAATGTGACAACAGATGATGCGACAACTAACTGGTGTGGTTATTCACTTGACAAGACAGCAAATGTAACTATGACTGGTTCAGCGACTGCTTGGAACAAACTAATGACTTCGGTAAGTGAAGCAACACACAATCTCACTGTTTATTGTAATGATAGTTATGTTAATATGGGTGCTTCATCTGTAAAATATTTCACAGTTGATATTACTGCACCAACAATCACGATTGTTTCACCAACAAATACAACATTAAATTCGCAAAGTGTTTGGTACAATCTAACAACAAATACTGCTTCAAGTTGGTGTGGATATAGTTTAGATGGCACAGCAAATGTTTCACTTTCAAATACTTCAACGACTGCTTGGTACAAATTAGTCACGACTGCCGATGGTTCGCATAATGTAATATACTCTTGCAACGATAGTTTTGGAAATATGGGTTCGGCTTCTGCAAGATATTTCACAGTTGATATTACTGCACCAACAGTTGCTAATATCAACACAAATCATTCAAATCCATATATCAATAGTTCAATCTTGTTCAGTGCAAATTGGACAGATGCAACACTTGGTTCATATATATTTTCAACAAATTCAACTGGGTCTTGGGTAAACGATTCACCTGTTGCTTTTGTGACAAGTTGGTCAAATGTAACAAAGACAATGCCCTCAACTGCAAAAATTTATGATTGGATAATTTATGCAAATGATTCGGCAAATAATATTGGTTCAACTGGGTTGTATGAATTACCAGTTTACAATGTGTCATTGACTCTATCAACCGTATTTACTGAGATGGAGAACTACACATTATGGAATAATTTTACAAACATTTTGAATGCGACAGTTTCAAATGTGCTTTATTCTTTCACAGAACACAACACATACTCAGTTGAAACAGCAGAATCTGGTTATGTAATATCTGGAAATGGATGGACAACTCCAGAACAGGTATATGATGAAGGTTGGGCAACTTATGGAAATTCAAATGCGACAGTTGGAACTGCGACAATGCGATTCAATTATACTACACCAACAAATTATAATTCATCTGCTTCGACATTACATTACAAAGATTACACAAATGAATCTTATGTGATAATCTCGCCAAGTTGTTTTGGAAGCACAGTGAACTTTGGAATCAATTCAACAGAGGGTGGCATAAGCGATTTGAACATTTTGTATTGCCAGAACACAACAGATGGAACTTGGATAACAATGCGAACTTCACCA
>Ga0315291_10003088_pt1 | contig 21532 bp, 18 predicted proteins | sample YL17G12_20_MG_FD_203070 | JGI IMG/M metagenome (GOLD analysis project Ga0315291, IMG submission 203070) | Sediment microbial communities from Yellowstone Lake, YNP, Wyoming, USA - YL17G12_20 | ecosystem: Environmental > Aquatic > Freshwater > Lake > Sediment | place: USA: Wyoming | collected... | reverse complement strand
GAACTTGAGGGTGGCCTTCCTGGATACTGACACCTCAAGCATGTTGGACATTTCTTTCACGACCTCGCCGAGGTCCAATGTCCGCGTAAAGAACTGTCCCTTGCCGGAGTAGGCCAGCAGCTGATTTGTCAACCCGGCGGCGCGGCGCGTCGTTTTCACAATCTCTTCGAGAGAAGGCCGCGCGGGAGAGTCTATGGGTAGCGCCAGCAGCGTCAGGTCCGCCTGCCCGAGGATTGACGTGAGAAGATTGTTGAAGTCGTGCGCGATGCCGCCGGCGAGGATTCCCAGGCTCTCCAGTTTCTGCGCGTGAAGGAGCTGCTCTCGGAGGTCGCTTCGTTCCTGCTGGGCTTTCTTTAGTTCGGTGACGTCGCGCGCTATGACCGCCATCCTGCTCACCTCGCCGGATGCGTCGATAATCGGGTACATCACTACGTCATATGTAGAGACGGTGTTTTCCGTCTCAAAGCGGAGGGGTTTCCTGGTCCGGATCACTCTCTCGGCGCGGCGGGCCTGTTGGTCTGCCAGCTCGGCAGGAACCAGTTCGTGCCTTTTCGTCCCCCTTATCCCTGCCGGAGTCTTCCCGAACGTGCGCGCGGCCACCTCGTTACAGTCAAGATAGGTGCCGTCAGTCGAGACCAGGAAAACGGCGTCGGTCGGAGAATCGAACAGCGCCTTCGCCACCGCCTGGCTCTCGATGGCCGCCGTCTCTGCCAGCTTCCTCTCGGTGATGTCGAGGTTCGCACCGGCGACCCTGGCCGGATTGCCCCCCTTGTCGGTGAAAATCTTGACTGTGGCATGAAACCACCGGACGGCGCCGTCCGGCCTCACGATGCGGAATTCGAGCTCGAACGGCTTTTTCTCCGCGGTGCGGACCTCTGCAATGCGCATCACTCTCTCTCGGTCGTCCGGATGGACAAGGCTCTGGAAGAGCTCAAAGTTGGGCTCGACCTGCCCGGGCTTGAAACCGAACAGGCGGTACTGCTCGTCCGACCAACGCTCGTGTCCAGTTGTGATGTCGCGTTCCCAGCTTCCGAGGTGGGCGAGTGCCTGCGCCTCGGCAAGCATCGCCTCCTTATGCGCCAACGCCTCCTCCGCCCGTTTTATATCTGAGATGTCGCGCGCCACCACTGCGGCCCTGACTACTTTACCTCCTGCGTCGTACACCGGATAAACAACAGTATCAAAATGGCACCCCTGGCGTTCGTCCTGGAATCGAACGGGCATGCCGGTATCGAACACCCTGTCCATCCACGGTCTTCTCCGTTCCCCGGCACCTCCTTCTATGATTTCATACCCTACGGTGCCGATGAGCTCGTGCGGTTTCTTGCCTAGTCTCTGGGCACCGGTCTCATTGCAGGCGTAGATTGTGCCGAGTCTGTCGATCAGAAACACAGAGTCGGTCGGGGCGTCGAGCAGGGCACGAGCAGTTGCCTCGCTGTCCCGCAGGGCCTGTTCCATTTGCCTGCGCTCGGTGAGGTCCTGGCCCACCGTGAAAAGCAGCGAGAACCTGCCCAGAGTAAGCGGAAGGAAATTGAGAAGGAGAATCTTGAGCTTGCCGTTGATGAGAAAATCCATCTCCACGGTCCGGCGATTCATGGAGATGGAGTACTCCTTTTTCTGCTGCTCGCGCTTGTCTGGAGGCCCCAGCTCCCAGGGTCTCTTCTTCTTGAGCTCTTTCAGATTGCATTCCGCGAACCGGAGCGCAGCGGGGTTCGCAGTCAAGAACCGCCCCTTGTCGTCGATGACAAAAACGGGGTTAAGAGTGTCGGCGTAAAGCAGGCGGTAGCTGGCGAGAGTTCTCCGCATCTCGTCGTTGGCCCTTCGCGACTTGGCCAGTGCGACATCAAGCTCCTTGCAGTGGCTGCGCAGGACCTTGACCTCGGAGAGAAGCTGCTTCTCGATGCGGCCGGCCGCCGCCTGCGTGGGCGTCTTGCTGTTGCGGCGGTCGGTGCGCTTCGTGGTACCCTTACCTGCTTTGCTCGGCATTCTACTTTCCGGTTATCGGCTGAAAACCTGGGACACCTGCCTGCCAGAAGACAAATGCCCAGATGTCCGCCATCTCTTCCTGAATCCGTCTCTTCGTCGTGCCGATTCCGTGTCCGGCCTCGTAGTCTATCCGCAGGAGCACGGGTCTGCCGCTGGCAGTAGCCGCCTGAAGACGAGCACCCATCTTGGCGGTCTCCCACGGCTCCACGCGCGGGTCGTTGATGCCGTGAGTGAGCATTGCGGCCGGGTACTTCACTCCATCCTTGACGTGATGGTACGCGCTCATTTCGTAGAGGGCCTTGAAGCCTTCTTCCGTTTTCACGCTTCCGAACTCCGGAATGTTGGGAACGCCGTTTGGAGTGGTCTCGGCCCGCAACATGTCCAGAGCCCCCACTTGAGGTATCGCCATTCCGAAAAGGTCCGGCCTCTCAGTCATTGCGCGACCTATGAGAATGCCGCCCGCGCTTCCACCGGTGCCGGCGAGTTTCTCAGGCGAAGTGTACTTGTGCTCAACCAAGTATTCTGCGCAGGCGATGAAGTCCTTCCACGTGTTCGGCTTCGTTGTCTTGTAGCCGGCCTTGTACCAGTCGTCACCGTACTCGCCGCCGCCCCTCACGTGCGCGGTGGCAAGTATGCCGCCCCTCTCAAGGAAAGCCAACGTCCTCGGCACGTACCACGGTTCCTCCGGTATTCCGTACGCGCCGTAACCTGAGAGCAAAGTCGGATTGGAGCCGTCCAGTTTGACGCCGTGCTTGTACACGATCGACAGCGGGATCATGGTGCCGTCGTGGCTCTTCGCCATCACAACCACTGACTCGATGCTCTCGGGCAGGTCAAACTCGGCCGCGGGCTGGAGCCCGGTGTTGGCCAGCTGTTTCGTGTCCGGATCGTATGAATATATCTGCGGCGCCTTTGTCCAGGCAGCCATCATCAGAAAAACTCCGTCGCATCTGGATTCTGCGCCAGACAGGCTGACCGTTCCGTCGAACGGCAGTGCGACCGCTTCCGGCGCTGCGCCGTACGGCACTCGCAAGAGTTTCCCGAACACGCCGTCTCTCGCCTGAACGTAGAGTGCGTCCTTGGCAGATGCAATGGCCGCCAGAACTGCGTTGCTCTGCGGTATGACCACCTCCGCCCGGGAGATGTCCGGCATTGAGACACTTGTCTTGATCAGCTTGAACTTGGGTGCGTCTTTGTGAGTCAGAAGATAGAGATTGCCTCCGCCCGCGGCCACGCCTGTGACGGCGTCTTCCACGTCGCACACTTTCTTCCATGGCACGTCCGGGGTGCCCAGCGTGGCAACGGGGGCGACATAGAGGGTCATTTCGTTCTGAGTGCCGTGAGCTATGGCGCCCAGCGCGTAATCGGAGCTCGGGTCCGTGTAAACGATGGGTATGTCGGAAGTCTCGATTTTCACGAGCGGCAAGACCTCGTGGCCGTAAACCGCCGTGTCCTTTTCCGGGTCGTCTCCCATCACGTGCAGGAAAACCTTGCTCTTCTGATAGCGCTCTATCGGATCCATCCCCTCAGTGAGTTTCTGGAGCCGGATGTAGAAGAACGACCTTCCGTCCTGACGCCAGTTCACTTCGCCGAATTGCGCACGGTCGATGGGCTTGTCGACCTCGGTCCCGGTCGCAATCTCGATCACGTGTATGACCGCGTCTTCCGAGCCTGCGGCGGAGATTCCGTAAGCCAAATACTTGCCGTCCCAGGAAGGCTCAAAATAGTTGATGGCGTGCGGTCTTCCGGTCGCCTGGGCATAAGTCTCGGGGTCGACCAACAGCCTTTCCTCTCCCTTGAGTCCGTTCCGCACGTAGAGCTTGAAGACGTTGTCCTGCGGGAGCCGCTTCAGGTAGAAATGCAGCCCGTTGGGGAGTCTTCTCACGTCCCAAACTCTGGCCGACAGCGCCTTGTCTATTGTCAGCATCCTGTCCAGCAGCTCTTTGCGGCCCGGAATCCGATCCAGGATGCTCCTCGTATAGTCCGCCTGTGCCTTGAGCCAGGCCTGGACCTCGGGGTCAGACAGGTTCTCCATGTAGCGGTAGGGATCGTCGACCGTCACGCCGAAGTAAGTGTCCTGGACGTTCCTGACCGGCGCTGCGGGTGGCGCCGAGGGTGATTCGGGGGATGCCGTCGCACATGCCCACGCGAGAAGTGCACAGAACACAAAGGCGCAAATCACGATACTGAGTCTGAGGAATGATCTCATTGCGTTTCCTCCTGTGAATGACGCGAGACGCTCATCCCGCGTTTCCGACGTGGCGATCTACACATCAAAGTACATGGCCACCTCAAATGGGTGTGGCCGGTTCCTCACGTTGTAGTACTCCTCGCGCTTGACCTTTATCCATTCTTCCAACTGCCCGGGGTCAAACACGTCGCCCTTCAGCAGGAACTCGGAATCCCGCTCTAGCGCGTCCAGCGCTTCCCGCAGGGACCCGGGCAACGGCCTGACAGACTTTCGCTGTTCTTCACTCCACGTGAAGATGTTCTGGTCAATGGGGCCGAATCCTGACTTCCGCGGGTCGATCTTCTTCTGGATTCCGTCAATGCCGGCCATTAGCTGAACGGCCATGGCCAGATAGACATTGCAGGTGGCGTCAGGAGGCCGGAATTCGAAACGTGCGGTATCCGGCTGGTCAGCGTACTTGGGCACTCTTATTGCGGCACTTCTGTTGCCCAGACTGAAAAAGGCGTTGACCGGCGCCTCGAAGCCAGGGACGAGGCGGCTGTATGAATTTGTCGAGGGATTGGTGAAGGCGAGAATGGCGGGTCCGTGCGTCAACAGCCCGCCTATGTAAAAGAGCGCGGTCTCGCTCAACTTGCCGTACCCATTCGCGTCGAAGAATAGATTTTGGCCCTTCCTGTAAAGCTGCTGGTGGAAATGCATGCCGTTTCCGGCCTCGCCGAAGAGCGGCTTGGGCATGAACGTGACCGTCTTTTGTTTCCGATGCGCGGTCATCTTCGTTACGTACTTGACCACCTGCGTCACGTCGCCGCAGCGGAGCAGGCCCATCAGGGGAGTCTCGATCTCGCACTGTCCCGGTCCCCCGACTTCGTGATGGTGATACTTGACCTCGATCCCCATTGACTCGAGAATCATCACAATCTCGCTTCTGAGATTGAAGAGCTGGTCCTTGGGCGGGATCGCGTGATAGCCGCCGTGGAGCGGGATCAGATGGCCGTGGCCGCCGCGCGCGCTCTGCCAGTCGGCCTCGTTGCTTTCGACCCTGTAGGACGCGGCGTTGACGCGGTTTTCGAACGAGACGCTGTCGAATACGTAAAACTCGTATTCCGGTCCCCAACGGCTTTCGTCCGCCACTCCGAGCTCACGCATGAACGTCTCCGCCCGGATCGCGATGTTGCGCGGGTCGCGCACGAAAGGCGTCTTGTCGTCCGCTTCGTAGGCCGAGCAGATGAAGCTCAGACAGGGAACGTCCCAGAACGGGTCGCGGAACGCAGTCGAGAGGTCCGGCAGCAGGACCATGTCACCCGCCTTCACGGGTCTCAATCCCACTGCCGAGCCGTCGAACGCCACGCCGTTCTTTATTAGGTCTTCGTTGAACTGACCTGCCGGGAGAGAAACGTGGCGCCAGCGGCCCCCGAGGTCGGTGAACTTGAGATCGATCATTCGAATGCCGTTGTCGCGAATGTAGGATTTGGCGGCATCAAGGCCCTTGAACATGGTCACACTCCGGGCGAACGCCTGTCTTTACATTGCTGACGGCGCCCCGACATGGTAGGGCCGGGGCGCGTCAGCTTCGTCAATTGCCGCAGGTTCAGCGAGGCGCATCTGCCGGCGTCTCCGGCAGCATGCCGAGTCGGGCGCCGGCCTGAACCCAGCGCTCTATTCGAGGACGTAGATCTTCTTCTTAGCGCACATGTCCTTGAGTATCTTCGGCCAAACGGTGACGCTGACCTCTCCGAGATGCGCCTTTTTCAGAATCGACATCATCGTGCGAGACTGTCCGATCCCGCCTCCGATGCTGAGAGGAATTTCCATGTTAGTGATGGCCTTGTGGTATGGCAGCTTGAGCCAGTCCAGCTGGCCGGTCATCTCGAGCTGCTTCCTGAGCGTCGTCGGGTTCACGCGGATACCCATAGAAGTCAACTCGTGGCGGCGCTTGGTGACAAAATTCCACACCAGGATGTCGCCGTTCAGCCCGTGCATGGGCTTACCGTCCTCGGACACGGTCTCAGTGACCCAGTCGTCATAGTCCGCTGCGCGCATCTCGTGCGGGTAGCCGTCCTTCAGCGTCCAGCCTATGCCGATGATGAAGACCGCGGGATACTTCTGTAGGATTGCGGTCTCTCTCTGCTTGCGCGGCAAATCGGGGAACATGTCCAGTATGTCTTCGGCGTGCAGGAACTTTAGCTCGTCGGCCATGTCGGGCCACTGCTTGGTCTTCAGCTTCGGGTACATCTTCTGCACGTGATTCTCGGCGCCCTTCAAGACCTTCCATATCTTCCTGACGGTGTCCCTGAGATAGTCGAGGTTGCGCTGGTCCTCGGTGATCGTCCTCTCCCAGTCCCACTGGTCGACGTAGGAGCTGTGGTCGTGGTCCAGGAAGTAGTCCTTGCGCACCGCCCGCATGTCTGTGCAGATGCCCTCTCCGACCTTGCAGTCGAACTGCTTCAAGGCCACTCTTTTCCACTTGGTAGCGGCCTGCACGACCTGGGCGTCAATGGGGTTCTTGTCGTAATCGTTGGAGATGTGGAACTGGATGGGCGTGCGCGCGCCGTCGCGGTCGAGCATGTCGTTCACGCCGCTCTCCACATCCACGATGAGGGGAACCTGCACCATCATGAGATTGAGTTCTCTGCAGAGCCCGTCTTCGATGTACTCCTTCGCCGCATAGAGCGCCGTCATCGTCTCCTTGCGGTCCAGAATCGGGTAATAGTCGTTCGGCAGGATCTTCTCCAGATCCGCATAATTACCGATGCCGGGACCAGCAAGATCAGCTTTCTTGTCAGTCGTTGCCATGCGTGAAAACCTCCTTGTGCAACCCGAGATGGACAGAATGACCACACACCCATTGAGTGGATGCAGACGTCACGTGCGAGCGCCACGCACGCCGGCGTCACAAACTCGGTGACACGTACTCATGCCGCACGCCGGGTGACGCATGCCTGAGCCACGCGCCGGGAGTGATGGTCTGTTATTGATCCAACCAAGAGAGTGAACCACTATTATCGCACGCATTCGCGGGGCGGTCAACAGCGGCGGCCCGTATCCGCGCAGACCCAGTGACGGTATAATACTCTTTAGTGCAGGCTGATACGCGCTCTCTGTCTAGCGGGACGTCAAAACTGCGACGCTGAATCGCGTCTATTCCGCCCTCGTCAGCTTAAGTGGACTCGTGTAATCGACGATGTACGGGTCCTGGACGCCGTTCGATGCATAGATGTCCACGTTTGTCAGCCACAGAGTGTCGACCTCTATGCGATACTCAAAAATTCCCTTGCCGCCCATGTATTCAGGCGTCTTGGCGACGATGGGGCGGGTGGTGAGAGTGGTGTCGGTGAGCTCGTACGTCCCGGAGTTGACAATGAACGTGTTGAAATCTCGGACTTTTTCGTCGTGCGTAGGAAACCACGTCTTGGCCGAACCCGACCTGGGCTCGCGGCCTGGTATCCAGATCATGCTGTAGTGACGGGCAGTGAAAATGTAGAGACCCGGCTGGGGGGTGGGATTCACCGTTTCTCCCTCGGGTCCCACGTTCCTAATTTCGACGATCTTCCACACTCCCTCGATGGGATGCTTGGCCGGTGTCTGCGCCTTCTGGCAGGACACCATTCCGACGAGCGCTATAGCCAGAAAAATGAAAACGCGCAGCATGTCTCCTCCTTAACGTGAACTGAATAAGGTCGGAAGCTATTAAGAGTTCCGGGGTTAAGTCTGAATAGCAATCTATCCAGCGTAACCTGTTAAGTGAGTATGTGTTAGGGGCTTCGTCGCCTCCTGCACGTCTATCCTGCCTGTGACCGCGGTGGAGACAGGAGACGTACCGTATTCCTATAGAATTTTCCTGAGCGCCCATTGGGTCTTGACGACTTTGTAGCCGATGCCCTCGTAGAACGGCCGCGCGTCTTCCCGTACTATGTTGGAGCGGAGGCTCACGACCCTGCAGCCCTCTTGGCGAGCCCACGCTTCTGCGCGCTTCATGAGAGCGTGACCGACCCCTTTGCCCCGCCAGTTCTCGTCGACCACGAGGCCCTCGACCTCTGCGTGACGGTCAGCGACAAGGATTGTACGGACGCAGACCTGCACCCAGCCCATAAGCTGCCCGCCGCCAGACTCGGCCACAAAGACGGCCTGGTCACTGCTGTAGTGGGGTACGCGGCCTGATTCAAGGCGGCGCTTTACGTCCTTCGCACTTGTAGGATACCCGAGCTGGGTGCACAAGACGGCAACGCGCTCAGCATCCCCGGCGCGCAAGAAGCGGACGCGAATGGTGGTAGTGTCCGGCATCATTGCGCTACTGCCTGCGTTTTGGATTCAATACGTTGACTCTGACTGCGCGCTCTTTGCCCAGGTCGAGGACCTCCCGAACGCCCACCACCAGCTGGTTTGTGGCCTCAAGCTCCGCCTTGTCGGCGCCAGCACAGAGCCTGACAGAGAAATCGGGGGCGCCGTCGCCGTCAAAATCTATTGCCTCGCTGAGCTCATCCGGCAGAGATGCACCTTCGGCCGGGGTCCACTTCACCTGCACAAAACCCTTTTTCGTCTCGCCGACCAACCCCTGGAAAACCGGCTCGTTAACGGTGGTGGTATAGCCCTCGTGGGACACCACGTATGCGCTCTTGCCGCCGGAGTACCACGGCGAGATCTCGAGCCCGGTCAGTCCTGCGAACCCCTTCGCCCAGACGTTCATCCCAATAAATGTAGCAAGAATGATCGGCAGGGCCGTCAGCGCCCATGCGTATCCCAGAATCGATTTCAGTTTTCTCATGTTATCGCCTCGCTCACTTTATCATGCTGCCGGTCGTGGCCAGTAGCATTAGTCTGTAGAGGGCTCCCTGGATCATGCCGGAGCCGAACACTGCCAGGAAGATAAAGCCGGGGTATAGAAAAAACATGCGCGCTCTGCCGGAGTTTCCTGCCACCTGCGTGCCCTTGATGTGATACGAAAGCGCGCCATTGGGGCATGCGTCCACGCACTTTCCGCACTTTGTGCACGAGATGCGAGTCGTGCCCCTGGAAACGCTGTCGGAATCCAGGGAAAACGTCGGGCACACCGCCTCGCAGCGCTTGCAGTCTGTGCATTTCTCTTTTTCCACGCGGACGTCAAAGGCGTTCACCTTGTTCGTGAACGACTGGAAAGCCCCCATCGGACAGAAGAGGCCGCACTGTGTGCGCCTCCTGGTCAGAATCGGAAGCACGACGACCAACCCCGCAAACAACGAGACGAAAATGATGGTCTGCACGAGGACCTTGAACGACGTGACCGCCGCAAACTCGCTCACCGTCTTGAACGGGCAGAGCCACTCGCAATACGTGGGAGCCAGAGTGAGCGCCGAAATGACGACTATGGCGATGAGCACACCGTAGGGCAAATAGGTCCACTTCTTCGGTATGTGACGGATGGCAGGCTTTTTCCTGAGGCGCGAGAAGCCGTCTTCGAGCCCGCCGAAGAAGCAACCCCAGCTGCAGAAGCCGCGGCCCAGCGCGAGCGAAGCCCCGATCCAGAGAACTATCATTGTAGATATGTCCGCAAACCCTCCCAGAATCTTGCCGGGAAAGATGATGGTCCTGGTCAGAGCTGCCGGGATGATGGTCATTGGGATGACCATGTGACAGAAGGGCGTCTCACCCCTCGCCATGTTGGCCGCACTGAGGGCCATGCTTCCACGCACTTCAACCAGGTTGGAAATGAACGTGATGACAAAACCCACTGCCATGGTGACGAAGAAAATCGCCCTGTAACGGTCTGTCCGTCCGGTCCAGGCCATCAGGAAGAAGAGTGCGATCGTGAATACGAACGTGACGAGTAGCGGAATCGAGCGCAGCGGGTCTGTGGGCAATCGGCCCTGCCCCATGAGCATCATGGCCATGAGTAAGAAGATGGGTAGGGTTGCCAGTATGGCTTTGCCGACGCTCCTTTTCTTCTTACCGGGTCCCGTCCCGTCCGGCGAGGAAGTGGCTCCAGAAGCGGCGTGTTTCCTTGAGGCGTAGGGTTTTGGGTCCTCCGGAGCGGGAGAGATCGAGTCGGTCGAAATCGAAGGAGTCATAGCTGCTTCAATCCTCCATAAAACGTGACCAGTCCTACGTAGAAATAGTAGACACCTATTATACCAGCAGCCAAGCGGCCAACGGTCTGCAAAGTTCTCACAAATCTCAAGGCACCCAACAAAGGCATTGGAAGAAAGTAGACCGCCGTACCGAGAAAGAAAAACACGAAGAACCGCACGCTGTCCAGCGCACTGCCGCTCTCGGCGGCTTTCGTCAGGGCGATGAGAAACGGCGGGCAGATGTTGATGCCGGTGAGGAGGCCGAGGATTAGTGGCAGGACCGTCGGGGAAGCCGCCGCTGACTGGGTTCCCAGCGTGGAGGCTGCTGATGAGGCGACCGTCGAGGGGGTCCCTGACAACGTCCCGGGCCTCGCAATCGCCGTTCCTGGCGATGGTGGTTGTACCTCAGTCGTGCGCCCTTCTTCGGGCACACTGGTTGAAGCAGGCGCGCCAGCAGAGAGCCGAGTGACGCTGTGCAAGGAAAGCCACCCCAGGAAGCGTGGAACGGTTTGGCCCGCGCACCAGCTTCTCAGATTGAGGAACCCGTACGCGACGAGGAGAACGGACAGCACTAAATATGTGAGCCCAAAAATCACGCCGCGCCACTCTCCAGAAGGAAGGACCCTGAATCCTATTAACCAGGCGATAAGCGCAAACAGAACATAGCCTGCGAGACGACCGAGCAAGAATTCGACCAGGAGAGGGACGCTGTGCCTGATGTCCCTACCTTCGCCCAGAAGATACGGCACCAGCACCGGCGCGCAGTAGGCGAGACACACTGTTCCGCTGGAAAGGCCGAGCAACAAAGGTTCAAGCATATCTGGGTGGTTCATAGGTACAGGAACTGTTTAGCGCGCGTGAGTGCCTCACAAATGCTGCAATGTACGGGCGCGACGACACGGTTTACTGGAAAGGCCCGGTTGGTGCATTGACGCTCGCTGCCGGGGCATCCGTGGCTGCCGCGACACTGCGTGCACACTTGCGACTATTTCCTCTTCAGCCAGAAATCGAAAGACCTTCCGGGAACGAATATGTCCAGACCGATTGACGGCTCGTCGAGAGGGTTCTTCACGACGTGGGGTTCGTTCCCCGGAATGTACACCGCGTCTCCCTCATCCAGCGTCTCCTCGTGCCTGTCCGTGATGATGGCCAGCTTGCCCTTGAGCACTACGAGAACCTGCGCATTGGGATGATCGTGCATCGGAGAGGCGTGTTGCGGCGGCTTGACGAAATGCTCTATGGAAATGTCCTTCTGGTTACAGAGGCTGACCCGCTTCCAGTCTTTTTCTGGTTCGTAGTTCTCGGCTTGCTTGAAGCGAATAGCTTTCATTGTTCTCCTTCCTGGTTTTGATGCTTCTGAGCGTGCTCCGGCTCGCGCTCCATCGACACGCGCTGTCTTATCCTTCAAGGAGTCTCTCTTCAAGACGCCGGTCCGACAGAACCCTGCGGCAAGCGCTCAAGTCTCACAATACTTGCTGTTCTGTCCTCGAAATTATCTCTTCCTGAAGGGCTGCTGACAGGTCGCAGAAATAGTCGCTGTAGCCTGCCACACGGACTATCAGGCCGCGATGCTCTTCTGGGTGTTCCCGCGCCGCCCGCAGCGTCGCCGCATCCACCACGTTGAACTGAATGTGGTGTCCGTCCAGTCTAAAATAGGTGCGTATCAGCTTGACCAGTTTGTCCAGCCCGTCGTCGTCCTTCACTAGTTGCGGGCTGAACTTCTGGTTGAGGAGGGTGCCGCCTGTGCGCACGTGGTCCATCTTCGCCACGGACCGGAGCACCGCGGTGGGGCCGCGCCTGTCGGCCCCCTGTACGGGGGAAACACCTTCAGACAGGGGCACGCCCGCTCTTCTTCCATCGGGAGTCGCTCCCATGACCGAGCCGAAGTAAATGTGCACCGTCGTGGGCAGGAGATTGATGCGGTAGGTACCACCCTTGGTGTTCTTGCGGCCGTCTATTGCATCAAAGTAAGTGTTGAAGAGCTCAACCATTAGGCCATCCGCATAGTCATTGTCGTTCCCGAAGCGCGGCGTCCTGTTCAAGAGCATCTGCCGAACCCGCTCGTTTCCCTCGAAATCCGAGGCCAGCGCCGCGAGCAGTTGCTCCATGGTGAGCGTCTTCTGATCGAACACGTGATACTTGATTGCGCTCATCGCGTCCGTGATGGTGCCGAGGCCCACTCCCTGGATGTACGTGGTGTCGTACCGCGCTCCGCCCTCGTGATAGTCCCGGCCCCTGGCAACGCAATCGTCTATCAAGATTGATAGAAAGGGCGCCGGCATGTGCGAGGCGTAGAGACGCTCTACGACGTTGTTTCCCCGCACCTTTATGTCTATGAAGTGCCTTAGTTGCCTCGCGTACGCAGCGAAGAGCTTCTCGAACGTTCCGAACTGCCTGGGGTCGCCGGTCTCGAGCCCTATTTTCCGCCCGGTGCGCGGGTCGCCGCCGTTGTTCAGGGTTAGTTCCAGGATCTTCGGCATGTTTAAGTAGCCGGTCAGTATGTAACTCTCCTTGCCGAACGCGCCCACCTCGACGCAGCCGCTCGAGCCGCCGCTCCTCGCGTCGGTGACGGACTTGCCCATCCGCACCAGCTCCTGGACTATCAGGTCAGAGTTGAACACAGATGGCTGGCCGAAACCGGTGCGGATGATCTTCGCCGCGCGCTTGATGAACTCGTCAGGGTTCTTCTTGCTCACCTGGATAGAGGAGCTGGGCTGGAGGATTCTCATTTCCTCGATCACGTCGAGTATCACATACGTGAGCTCGTTGACGCCGTCGGAGCCGTCTTCGTTCAAGCCGCCGAGGTTTATCTGGGCAAAATCGGTGTACGTCCCGCTCTCCGCCGCAGTGACTCCGACCTTGGGCGGGGCCGGCTGGTTGTTGAACTTTATCCAGAAACACTGGAGCAGCTCTCGCGCGAATTCACGGGTGAAGCTGCCTTCTTCGAGACCCTTTCTGTAAAAGGGGAACAGGTGCCTGTCGAGATGCCCGGGAGAGAACGCGTCCCACGTATTGAGCTCCGTGGTCACGCCGAGGTGGACGAACCAGTAGTATTGTAGCGCCTCCCAGAAATCCTGTGGTGCGTGGGCGGGAACACGGGAGCAGACCCGGGCGACGCGCTCGAGCTCTCGCCTGCGCGCGGGGTCGGCCTCTGCCTGCGCCAGCTCGCGGGCCTTCTCCGCGTGCCGCTCTGCGAAGCGGATGAGCGCGGCCGCGCACAGGTGCATGGCCTTCAACTCTTCCTGCTTCGAATATGCGTCTGGATCATTTAGGAAATCCAGGGCCAGCAAGCTGCGCTCGATGTCCTTTTGAAAATCGAGCATCCCCTTGTGGTAGATCTTGTCATCGAGGACCGTATGCCCCGGCGCACGCTGCTCCATGAACTCGGTGAACACGCCTGCCTCGTAGGCGGCCTTCCATTCCCGAGTCATTTCGGAGAATAGCGCGTTCCTCATGGACTTGCCCTGCCAGAAGGGGATGATCGTCTTCTGGTAGGTCTTTTTCACTTCTGGTGTGGCGGTGAAGGAGGTCTTCTCGCGCGAGTTGAGAATCTCCAGATCTTCCAGACTGTGACAGCAGAGCTCTGGAAAGGTCGGAGTCGCTTTCGGGGCCGGGCCCTTCTCACCGACGATCAGCTCACCGGGTGTAATGCAGACGGCCTTCCTCTCCATGAGATACTTGAACACGACGGCGCGGCGGACCGGCGCCGAGATTGGCCCATTCAGAAGTTGATGTGCCTCAGTCACGAGCCGGGCGCGTTCGGTGGAAATGTACGGTTTTGTGTCAAGGCTCTGTTGCCTAAGTTGCGCCACTCTTTCAGTCAACACGGCCTCTCCTCGTCCCGCGGTTCAGCAGACTCGCGGTGCGCCTCTCTCTGCATGGGCTCTCCTCAACCTCCAACCCCATGTCTGGCCGGACCACAGGGCCATCCCCGGCAGAAGCGCCCTCTGCCTCTGCGGCGCGGTCACGTGCTGAAATCTCCCTTGGGGGCACATCGCGTCCTGCGCAATGCGCTCCACGTCACGGGGAGCCCTCATCCTCCCATCTTCACCGCCAGGCCACAGCCCGTCAGGATACTCGCGATCTCAGTCATCCTCTGGTCGGAAGGCGGGCCGAGACCGGCCAGAGAGTACGGCCTGCTCAGCCTGTTGTATTTTTCGATACTGATATGATGATAAGGCAAAATGCCCACGCTGATAAGATGGGGAAGTGCGGCGGCGAAGGCCCCAATCTGGCGAATATTCTCGTCGTCTTCGTTGATGCCAGGGATTATCGGCACGCGCAGGACTATGTTGTGCCCGCGCTGCGCCAAGGCGCGGAGGTTCTCCGTTATCATCCTGTTCGAGACCCCCACGAACTCCTGGTGCTTGCGGTCGTCGATGAGCTTCAGGTCGTAAAGAAAAAGGTCGACGTATTGTCGGACGGAGTCGATGGTACTCCACTCTGCAAAGCCGCAAGTGTCGAGGCATGTGTGTGTCCCTCTTGCCTTGGAGGTCTTTAGGAGTTCGAGCGCGAAACTGCCCTGCATGAGGGGTTCTCCCCCGGACAGCGTGATTCCTCCGCCGGATTCCTCGTAAAACGGAATGTCTCGTTCGACCTCCGACATGACCTGGTCAACCGACATTTCTTTTCCGGTGAGTTCGCGCGCCTCCGAGAAACAGACTAACGTGCATTCACCGCACCGCCTGCATTTTGTCCGGTCTGTGACGGGCATGCCGGGCTTGTCCGGCCCGCGGGATGAGTCTGGCCCGCTCGCGTCCCACGAGATCGCGCCATGCTTGCAGACGGTCAGACACGCGCCGCACTTACCGCAGCGGTTCTCCCGGAATATGAGTTCGATCTCCCCGGATTGGCCCTCGGGATTGTGGCACCACTTGCAGGACAATGGGCAACCCTTGAGAAAGACTGTCGTTCGAATGCCGGGCCCGTCGTGAATGGAGTATCGCTGAATGTCGAATACCGTTCCCGTGGCCAAGAGTGTGACTCCTAACGCTGCATGTTCTTGCTGTTAGAAGGAGAATTCCTGCGAGATCTGTTGCGTCCGAGGAGACCGGTAGGAAGCAGGGGAAGGCCCCAGGTGGCCCTGGCCTGGTTGCAGCGGTCGAATTCAGTTCTGGTAAGGCATATCTTCTCGCTCTCCCAGCGTATCCCGAATTCCCGGCACGTACTCGGGCGAGAGGCGTAGATGGTGCAGGCGACCCTCTTTCCGATCTCACCCTTCAGTGCTACACAGCGCGGACTCTTCTGGTTGGTGCCCTGCATGCAGAGCCGGAATCTCGTTATCTGTTCTGTGAGCACGAAAGGGACCTTGCCACCCTTGACCGCGTCTGTCTCGCCCCAATAAAAGGACACGCGGAACCGCGCGCAACAGGCGCCACAGGTCAGACAGGGATTCTCTGTCGGCATGTCTTGCATATCACCTCCGCTTCTACCCCCAACGGACGTGTCTCGTGTCTTTTCCGCCAGCCCAGACACGCGCCGCTTGCGCCGTCACGTCCAGCCGCAACCAGCAGTAACCATCCCGCGCCTCCGGGCCACCATCATAATGTTACTCCTTTGTCTGGCTCCACGCAAAAAAAGTCTTCCGAGAACGAGGCGCAGCAGGACGAAGGCGGCAGCAGAGCCTACCGTGGCTGCCGAGACAACGGACTCGGCAGCAGACGACGGCGGCAACCGAGGCTGCGGAAGCTGCGCAGGCGATGGAACCAACGACGACAACCGGGGTACCGAGGGACATTGACCAATAGTCAGTTCTGTCTCATCATGTACGAAGAGAGATACTCCCCGCCATCCCCCTCGGGTTTTGTGTCTGGCCTTGGTCGCGAGACATACGTTCTGAACCGGAGGGTTCCTCATGAAGCTCCTCATCCAGGCTCTTTTTGTCGGTGCTGCTTTCATGTTCTTGGTCGCCTTCACCACATCTGGTTTCGCCCATCCGTCCTATTTCACGAACAATTGCGCCGGCTGCCACAAAAATGACACGGCCACATGCAATGGCTGTCACCATCACGGGGCCGTCAACCTGACTGCCGTTGCGGACAAGACCCAGTATCAGTGCGATGAATCGGCCGCCGTCACACTGAGCGGCGGCAGCAAGTCGGGCTGGATTCGGGCGATCCTCTACAATCAAGATGGACTCGAAATCGCCCGCGCAACGGGCCCGACACACACAGGAGACGACAGCGGGGCCGATGCAGTTGCATTCCCGGTAGTGCTCATTGCCAACGCCCCGGTTGGCAAGGGAGTCTACGTCTGGCAGGCGGCCTGGTGGGGGAGTCCTTATGACACGGGCAATCCGACTGTCAATCCCCACGGACCGGAAGTCAGAGTTCCTGTAGAAATAAACGTAGTCGGGCCGTCACCGGTCGAAGATTCCACGTGGAGCAGGATAAAGCAGTTGTTCCGCGCTACAGCCGCCATTCCTGCCGCGCAAGCCGTGGAATGAGAGGCTCGAGAATGCGGTACGTTGCGCCCCACAACTTGTGGGACCTGACGTGGAAGAAATGTATCAGCTGGGGCTTGGGGTGGCTGCTGAAACTCCGCATTTCTTCACCGCGGGCCTCCGGTCGCGCAAGCTCCGCGACCGGAACCTCCAGGATATCTGCAATCTCCCGGGCGTCTCTCCGCCAGTGTGCCGGCCGGGTGATACGGGCAAGAAAGGGGAAGATCCTGAACCCGGTTGTCCGGGTCTCCATCACAGGAAGAGTTTCCAGGACTTCAATGTTACTTGTGTCCAGACCGACCTCCTCTTTCGATTCTCTGAGAGCAGTCTCCAGCATGGTGGCGTCGGAGGGTGTCCGCTTCCCGCCGGGGAGCGCGATCTGTCCGCCGTGGATCCCGCCCTCGACCCGGCGCACCAGCACCAGCATGAGGTTGCCGTCCTTAGCCCGGTAGACCGGCACTAGGACCGCGGCTTCAACAAGATCTGGTAGTCTATCGGTCACGTGAATCTCCCTCGTCACTGGCGGTAGCGCGAGTCTTTCATGTCATCTCTTCCATCGTTACTCACCGGGGATCCGCCCCACTGGCGGTGTCCTTGCCTGCGGCGGCACATCCGTATCATTGCGGTGTAATTGCAGTCTCGTCACAATATCATCACGGTACCACCATCTCGCAGAAAATGCTGGAGTCATCCACTTCGGTGATTCGAGTCGCCACGTCGAGTCCGGACGTCAGAATGACGAAATCGTCCAGGCCCACTGTCGTTGCCTTGAAACCGTCCCTGCAGACTATGACTCCGTCACCGGTTGCCTCGAAATCGATCTCGCCCACGAGGCCGCATTCCGACTGGACGCGAAACCACTCCAGGCGGTCCTCCCAGAAACGCTCGGCGTAGCTGGAGAAAAGAACGTTGCCTCCCGGACGAGTGACTCTTATCGCTTCCTCTATCAACTCTCTCTGGTCTACCTTGAACGCCGAGAGACCGTTTTGAATACAGATCACGGTGTCGAATGACCTGCGACGGAAGCCAAGCCGGGCCGCGTTCATCTGCGCGAGGTACCAGCCTGCAGCGACTGGCGGTGTTTCGCGGGCCATCTGTAGTGATTCGTGGGACGTGTCGATGCCGAAAACGGAAGATGTCTTTCTGGCCAGCCTCTCCAGGACACGACCGTAGCCACACCCGAGTTCCAGAACCGAAGAGGACGGCTGCATCCTTTCCAACACAAACTCGATCTCGGCCTCGAGGTAGCGCCTCACCCTTTCTGGCGCCACGTCATAGCATCTCTTCAGCCGCTCAGCAGATAACTTGCGGGAATAATAGTCCTTCACGGGTATCACCCGCCGCGCTTCTTCAGCCAGTCCTTTCTCAGGAGGCCATAGAAGACAATGTCCTCGTAGGAGTCCCATTTCTTCGCGTGCTGCCGCAACACGCCCTCTCGCTTCATCCCGAGTTTTCTCATCACCTCACCAGACGCCGGATTGCGCTTGAAGTGCACGGCATACACGCGGTTTACATTGAGCTGGGTGAATGCGTATTCCACGACCGCCGTCGAGGCCTCAGTGCAGTACCCCCTATTCCAGTACGGTTTGCCCATCCAGTAGCCGAGCTCTGCCCGTTCGAATTGAGGCATTATCGCGAGCCCCACTGCACCGATAAGTTCCCCGTTTGTACGCCGGGTAATCGCGAAGTTGGCGAGTTCGTGCGATTCGAACTTGGGTTTGTGCGTGGAAATCCACTCCTCGGCTGCGCCGTCTTCGTATGGGTGGGGAATATTCAAAGTTGTGTCGGCGATAGCGGCGTCTCCGGCAAGCCGCTGGACGGCCTTCGCGTCGGAGAGCTCAAATGGCCTCAGGATGAGACGCTTGGTGCACAGAGTCGGTTGATGTCCCATGCAGACATTCCTTATCACGTGAGAAGTTACCTGCGCCGGCAAACCGTCACACGTCATCGCATGCAGCGCCGAACTCCAGTCACGCGCCGTCCCATGCCGCGTCGCCGGCCTCGCCGCACACTATTCGCGCCCTTGGACGTGTGTTCAGGTCGAGAGGGGCAGCCGCCGGGCTTCCAATAGGTCGATGTAAGCGCCGGCCACGAGGTCACTCTCATCGATCCCCATGTCCTCCATCATTCTAGTGGCGACCGCTACGCCGTCTTCCCTGGACTGGCCGGGGTCGAGCACGACCTCCAGCTCCACAAACGCCCCCAGTCCTTCGACTTCATCGAGGTGGATTCGCACATTACCAATAGAGTAGAGCGAGCGGCGCTTCCTGACAATACCGCGGATACCCAGGGATTTTCCCAGCACTTCTATCAATGAGTCGGGATCAGATGTATCGAAGATAAAATAGTCAGAAGGCCGCGGTTCACACGCGTCACCGCGCTCATAGTAGATCAGTTGGCCCTCGCAGCGCGAAATGACCCTGAGTTTCAGTCTTCCACCAGGCGAATTGAAGAATACATCTTCCTGGTTGATGACGGCCTCTCGGGTCTCGCTCATTTGCTCGATACGTCTTCTCAGCCGCTCGAGCTCCCTCACTCTTGCTTTGATTTCGATGTTGGTGGCCATAATACGCAGCTCGTTCTCACTTTCTGGATTGAATCAGGCCTGACCGGAGCCGCGTTTGAACGGCAACGATGCAGGCTTGGCGCTGGTGCAGCGCTGCCCCTTGCTCAGCTCTCATTCCCAAAATGCCCGACAAGCACGTCTAGAACTGAATAGGGCTCGTCACAGATCCATGTTGCACCGGCTCCGAGCAATTCAGTCCGAGTCCCGTATCCGTATGACACGCCGATTGCGGGCACTCCATTCGCCAGTGCTCCCATGACGTCGGCGGATCTGTCCCCGACCATGACTGCATCGGCCGGATCCATTGATTCTGTCTCCAGGACGTGTTGGATCAGTTCCTGTTTGCCCGCCCTCGTGCCGTCCAGTTCGCTTCCGTAAATTCCGGCGAAGAACTCCTCCAGCGAGAAGTGTCTGACAACCTGACGCGAAGCAACCTCCGCCTTGGACGTTACCACGTAAGCCAGCCAGCCCCTCCCGCGTATTCCTTCCAGCAGGTCCACTACGCCGGGATAGACCCTGTTTTCATACATTCCAGCGGATTCGAACCGCTCGCGGTAGAACCGGACCGCGGCCTCTACTGCGTCTCGACCCGGGTCTCCCATCAAATCTCCAAAAATGTCGCGCAGGGGAACGCCGATGTGTCTTGATAAAGTTTCTGCCGGGGGGACAGCGACTCCCGACCGCGCGAGCGCGTATTCTATGCATCTCACGATTCCGTCGCGGGAGTCGGTCAGGGTTCCGTCGAGGTCAAAAAGAACTGACTTCATCAAGAGCAGAGTTCGCCTACTGTTTGTGTGCCTTCGGGTTTGGCGGCGGCGACAGCCTCAAGGCGGCGCAATGTGGCAGCCCTGCCGACACACTCCAACGTCTCGAAAAGAGGGGGAGTCGCCGGGCGGCCGCTGACGGCAATCCGAACTGGCATCAACAATTCGGGCGGTTTCCAACCCAGCTTTCCCGCCTCTCTGTCCAGGGTCTCCTTGAGAGAAGGGGCTGTCCAGTTTTCTTCGGAGAGCTCCTTCAAGGCTGCGGCGCAGCCACCGAGCGCCAGTTTCACTTCGTCGAGCGGGTGTTTCCTGGCAAAACGGTCCGTCTTCAGAAGCTCCATACACGCGACCGGCCCGGGATCTCTGAAGAAGAAAGTCACGAGCTCCGGAGTTTCATCCAGGGTTTTTATACGCTCCTGCTCGAGTGCGATTATGGCCTTCAGATGGTCGAACCCCGGTCCGCCTTGCACCTCAGACGACGTTAGGCCCGCCCCTGCCAGAAAGGGAAGAGCCCGACGCGTGAGCTCTTCTACACTGAGCTGTCTGATGTAATGGCCATTCAGCCAGAGAAGTTTCGAGCGGTCGAATATGGCGTTGGAGGTGCTGCACTGTTCGACGGCAAACGACGCCAGCAGTCCGTCGAACGAGAAAACCTCCTGATCTGTGCCGGGGTTCCAGCCGCAGAGCGCGAGATGATTGACTATGGCTTCCGGCAGATAGCCCATGTCGCGGAACTCACCGACGAACACGGCTCCGGTTCGTTTGCTGATCTTGGACCTGTCTGGATTCAGAAGCAGCGCGAAGTGGCCGAACTCCGGTGGTTCAAAACCCAGCGCCTCGTACATCTGGAGCTGAACAAACGTGTTTGTTGTGTGGTCCGCCCCCCTGAGGACGTGGGAAATCTGCATCTCGTGTTCGTCCACCACCGTGGCATAACTGTACGTAGGTACACCGTCGGACTTGAGTATTACCGGGTCGCCCATGAGCGACGCATCCAGTTCTATGGGGCCCTTAACGAGGTCCGTGAACGACATTCCCCCGGGCACAATCCTCAAGCGCACGACCGCCTTCTCTCCGGCTCGTTGTCTCGCCTCCGCCTCGACACGGCCTAACTCACGGCATCGCCCGCCGTATCGAGGTGTTCCACCTTCTGCCAGCGCTGCCTTCCGTTCTTTCTCCAGCTCCTCCGGCGAACAGAAGCAGTGGTAAGCCCTGCCTTTCTCAATCAGCTCCGCGGCGTAGCGCTGGTACACGGACAGACGCTCCGACTGCCGGTACGGGCCGAACGGCCCGCCCTTGTCTGGTCCCTCGTCCCACTCCAGCCCGAGCCACCTGAGTCCTTCGAGCACGCCCTGCTCGGACTCCGCGGTAGAGCGCTGCACGTCGGTGTCGTCGATTCTCAGGATGAAGGACCCGCTGTGCTGATGGGCAAACAGTAAGTTATACAGAGCAGTGCGCGCAGTTCCCACGTGGCATTTGCCGGTGGGGCTCGCCGCGATTCGTACTCGGACAGGTCTGGATGAGCTTCGAGCGGTATTAGTC
>Ga0315291_10003087_pt1 | contig 21539 bp, 19 predicted proteins | sample YL17G12_20_MG_FD_203070 | JGI IMG/M metagenome (GOLD analysis project Ga0315291, IMG submission 203070) | Sediment microbial communities from Yellowstone Lake, YNP, Wyoming, USA - YL17G12_20 | ecosystem: Environmental > Aquatic > Freshwater > Lake > Sediment | place: USA: Wyoming | collected... | reverse complement strand
GGTAAAGCCGCGGACCACCGAGCATGCCCGTTGCAAAATCGATCTGCTGAGCAGTGATTTGGGCGATGTCTTTAGCAAAGAAAAAATGGCCGATGATCATATCGCTGAAAGCGCGCTGGTAAAACTCGGTGAGAGCAGCGCGGATAAATTCAGCGCCGATCTTAGCGTACAGGGTATTCTTACTGGCGCTGGCCGGGTCACCTGGCGTCATAGCGCCAAATCCGCGGCCTTCGCCAGAGCAAGGTCGAGCGCCTCGTCGTGTCCCGCAGCGTAAATATGCGCCGGATCGCTCGGAATATCCGGATTGACACCCCGCTGATCTAGTCCCTTATCCGGGCTCGCAACCGGCGTAATCAGCAAATACCGCTGAGCCAAGACCTCAGTCGCTTGAACCGAACTAATCGCTCCAGCGCTAGCATGGCCGACGATCGTCGCGCGGTGGCGCCGCTTGAGCAGCCAGGCTAAGTTCTCCCGACCACCGCTAGTGCCTTGGTCGATCAACACCACCAAGGGTTTAGTATAAGGGGTGATGGACGCCGCGCCTGGTGCTGGCGGCGGCGATAGAAAGGCTTCAGTATAGGTCAAGCCTACCGCACCATAATCGCCACGCAGGTCCAAGACCATGGCCTCCGCTTGCATCTGCGCCTGCGTCGCCGCGCTGAGCAGAGCCGCACGAAACGCCGGATTTGAGCTCATCGGCAGGGCCAGGTAAAGCACCCGCTTATGCTTAATATCCAGGATCTTCTGTCCTTGGGTCATTGCTCGCAACAGACTGGTCTGGAGACTGCTAACCTCCGTGGCAACGGTGACGCTTTTGACCTTGCTCCAAGGCAGCCGCTTATAGGTGATCCGCACCACCGCATCAGCGGCCAGGTCCTTAAAGCTGTTAACCGGTGTAAAGGCTTTACCATTAACCTCCAGCAGCTCGTCGCCCGCCACCAAGCCTGCCCGTGCGGCCGGACCACCGATCATAACGCGGCTCACAAACCAGTTCTTACCATGACGCTCATACCAAGCACCGATATGGCGCAGCGGCGCGCCGTTGAGCTGGCCGCTGAAGGCAGCAAGGTAAGTCCAGTAGCGCTGCTCGTCCGCGCTAAGCAATTCACTGACCCCATGGTCTAACTTAGCGAGCAAAGTCTGCAGCGCTAAGTATACCTGCGCTTCGCCGGTTTTGCCGCCGTGGGCGACTAGTTCCTGGCGCATTTGGGTGGCTTGGTTGGCCCACGCGCTCCCGGCAGCGGCAGCGCTGCCAAGCTGCGACTGAATGGTCTGGACCGTAGCGTCAAAAAGCGCCAAAGAAGCCGCCTCTTGCGCGCTAGCATCCCGCACCTGCAAGAGGCCGATCAGGAGGAATAATAATTGAATCCATCGCGCTCTAGTCATCCGTCTTTTTTAGCTCAGCACGGATCGTTCCGCCACGCTAATTGAGACAACGAAAAAATAACCGTCAAATTGAGGCCTTAATTGGCCGAGAGCGGCCACATACGGCCTCCATCCATGCAGCTGCAAGCCAGCTCGGCTCGCACCATGTCACTCATGAGCCAGCAGCGGTCACCGCTGCGACCCTACCGGAGACGCTGCAATGACGCCCAAGTGGCCGTCGACAGCGCCACCCGAGGATCAGAATAGACCAACGGCGCTATCGTGCCATGTCCTAATTATCGGTAACGATTGCAAATTAAATCTGATTGGGCGGCGTTAAAAGTTTTCCCTGGACACTAACGTTTATTGTTTTACATAACTCGACTTGCATGATGCACGAGGCAAAATCTATGTATTCTGAGATTTTCAAAGAAATTCTGAAGGCTCGGATATACGAAGTCGCCCGGCGCACGCCGCTGGAACGAGCACCTACCCTGTCGGCTGAGTGCGACAATACGATTTACATTAAGCGTGAAGACCTTCAGCCTATTTTCTCCTTTAAGATTCGTGGCGCCTATAACCGCATTGCGGCCCTAAGCGCACAGCAGCGCACCGCAGGCGTGATCTGTGCCTCGGCTGGCAATCACGGCCAAGGGGTGGCCCTATCGGCAAAGCTACTGGGTATTCCCGCCTGGGTCGTCATGCCGACCACCACACCGGATATTAAAGTGCAGGCCGTGGCTGGCTATGGTGCCACAGTGGTATTGGTCGGTGACCACTATTCGCAGGCATATGAGCACAGTCTGCAGTTAGCAAAGGAAACCGGGGCCTGCATGATTCATCCCTTCGATGATCCCCTGGTCATTGCTGGACAGGGTACCATCGGCAAGGAAATCATCGAGGACTGCCCGCAGCTGGACTGCATTTTTGTACCTGTAGGCGGTGGTGGTCTATTGGCAGGGCTGGCTATCTATATCAAGACCCTTTATCCGCAGGTGCGAATCTATGGCGTCGAACCGCATGACAGTGCAGCCATGGCGCGTTCCATCGCAGCGCAAAAACGGCTTGTTTTGGCCGAGGTGGGCGTATTTGCCGATGGTGTTGCCGTTAGACAGGTGGGGCTGCAGCCCTTTGCCGTTAGCCAAGCCTTAATCGACGGTTTTGTGCAGGTATCCACCGACGAAATCTGTTCGGCTATACACGACATCTACCGCGAAACCCGCACCATCGTCGAGCCAGCTGGAGCGCTTTCTTGGGCTGGGGCCAAGTCCTATCTCAAAAGCAGCGGCGTACAGGGCCAACATATTGTGACGATCAACTCTGGTGCCAATATGAACTTCCAGCGGCTCCAGTTCGTAGCCGAGCGGGCTATGACTGGGGCCGGGCGAGAGTGCCTGCTGGCTGTTAAGCTCCGCGAAGGACCTGGCACGCTAAAGGAATTTTGCACGACCATGCTCAAGGCGGTGAACATCACGGAGTTTAATTACCGCACCAATGGCACCGCGAATGCCTACATTTTACTTGGCATCGCACTGCAAGATAGCGCGGCGCAACAGTGTTTTGTCGCACGCCTGATCCAGGGCGGGTATGAGTTTCAAGATCTAACCGAGAACGAGCTAGCGAAGGAGCATGTCCGTCATATGGTAGGCGGGCGGGCGCCCCATGCTATTGAAGAGGAAATTTATAGCTTTGTGTTCCCTGAACGACCAGAGGCGCTGGCGGACTTTTTGGCTGTGATCAGCAGGCGATGGAACATCTCGCTATTTCACTACCGTTCGCATGGCGCCGATTATGGCCGGGTGCTTATAGCCTTCGAGATCAGGGCGACGGAGCGCCCTGAGTTTGAGCAGCACCTGCAAAAGATCGGCTATCCATTTAGCTGGGAGGGTGAGAACCCCGCTTATACCCTGTTCCTTTGAGCATGACCGCACCGCACTAGCAAAGATGCATTGACACCAGCTATAAGATGCGTCTACATTGCCCCGCATTATGGACCGTGAGCGCCTAGGTGCTGGTTCAGTCCTTTAATCCCCTGACTTAAAAGCTACCATGCGCCTCGGCAATCTCATTATTATTGCGATTATTCTGGTCTACCAAAGGACTTAGGATCGCAAGCGTTTAGCTGAACATGCAATCCCAGGTCTCAACCAAGACCTGGGATTTTTATTTTAGAACGAATCATAGGTATAAGGTCAGCCACATGGATACCAGCAAAACAAAGCCACACCTAGCGTTGCAGCCCAGCCTTAAGGCGGCGGTCGCTGCGTTTGATGTCCCGAGGCCCTTAGGGTTTGGCCAGGTGATGGCTCCGCTCATGGTCCGTGCGGACTATAGCAACGGCAGTTGGTCGCAACCAAATATCGTTCCATATCAGGGCCTGACGTTGGACCCTGCCTGCAAATCCCTACACTATGGGCAGCAGGTTTTTGAGGGCATGAAGGCGTTTAGATTGGAGTCGGGCGAAGGGGTATTGTTTCGACCCCACCTAAATTTCGCCCGACTCAATGAATCGGCATCGCGCATGGCCATGCCCACCTTGCCCCAGGAATTGTTTATGCAATCCTTGGACAGCCTAGTGTACCACCTCCGGGAGCTAATCCCGCGCGGTCAAGATGAGTCTTTGTACCTGCGCCCCTTGATGCTAGCTACCGATGTAGGGCTGAGCCTAAAGCCGGCCACAAAATATATGTTTATCGTCATCGCTAGTCCGTCTGGGGCGTATTTTTCAGCAGCCAAGGTCACCGCACTGATCGAGCGCTATGACTGCCGGGCCGCACCCGGTGGTACCGGCGCCTACAAAGTCGCGGGAAACTATGGGGCCGGTATTCGCGCCGACATCAGGGCCGCCAACCTCGGCTGTCAACAAACGCTCTGGCTGGATGCTATCACCAAGAATTATGTCGAAGAATTCTCTGGCATGAACTTTTTCGCAGTCATCGACGGGCAATTATTTACCCCGCCTGTCAGCGACTCTATTCTGCCTGGCATCACCCGCGACTCGGTCATGCATCTGGCGGGCAGCTTAGGAATTAGTGTAACCGAGAGACCATTGCACATTTCTCAACTCATCGAGGCGATTAAATCTGGATTATGTAGCGAAATGTTCGCCTGTGGTACTGCAGCGGTGGTGACACCCGTGCATGCGCTAGCAGAGGCTGACGGCACGATCTATGATTTACCGCAGGTTCAAGATTCATTAAGCCTAGCCCTCAGAGCCAAGCTTTTAGCCATGCAGACTGGCAAGAGTCCGGCGCCAGATGGTTGGTTGCACCGGGTTCACCATGACTAACAGCCTGGCCGAACTTACGCAACACACCCAACATAGCCTCCAAAGAGCTCAGGCGGTGAGCTATCTGAGCGGCGCAGAGATTTTAATCAAAGAGCTGGAGCGTCTGGGCGTCACTCACATTTTTGGCTATCCGGGCGGGGCTGCCATCAACATATTTGATGCCCTTTATGATCCGTCGATAGAGCTCGTTTTGTCGCGCCATGAGCAGGGCGCTACGCATATGGCTGACGGCTATGCTAGAGCTAGCGGAAAGATTGGCGTGGTTCTGGTAACCAGCGGTCCCGGAGCACTGAATACGGTCACGGGGATATTGACCGCAAAAATGGATTCGGTGCCGCTGCTGGTTATTTCCGGCCAAACCAATAGTACTAATCTTGGTAAAGACGCCTTTCAAGAGGCCGACGTCTTCGGCGTCACCTTGCCTTTGGTCAAGCATAGCCGCCTGATTTTGAGTGCCGAGGACATCGCGCCAGCGGTGCGACGTGCTTATAAGATTGCAACCAGCCTTAGGCCTGGCCCCGTTTTGTTGGATTTACCCAAGGATATTTCGGCGAAGAAAATCAGCTACGACCCCGGAGCACCATGGACCCCAGACACAAACATAGCCGAAAACACGTTGAGCCCAGAGCAGTTGCTGGCTTGCCGTGAAATGGCCCGACTCCTTATGAACAGCCAGCGTCCTTTGCTGCTTGTTGGGCATGGGGCGATCATCTCCGGTGCTGCCGCCGAGGTGACTATGCTGGCTGAGACCCTGCAAAGTCCGGTGACTAATACTTTACTGGGCAAGGGCTGCTTCTCCGAGCAGCACCCTTTATCTCTTGGCATGCTCGGTATGCATGGCAATGCCTATGCCAACTATGCCACCACGCGCTGTGATTTAATCTTGTCGATCGGCAGCCGCTTTGACGACCGCATCAATGGCTGTAATGAACAGTTTTGTCCGCTAGCAAAGAAACTGCATATTGATATCGACCCAGGCGAAATCGGCAGGGTCGTCCAACCCGACGCCTCAGTTCTAGCCGACGCAAAAATGGCGCTTCGCGAAATTCTACGGCATATTGCACCCCTGCCAACCGCAAATTGGCTCCAAGAATTAGATGAATATCGCCAGCTCCATCCGCTACGCAGCGGCCCTACTGCCGGCAGCCTTGCACACACCTCTACGACTCCAGCGCTTCGCGCCGCGCAGGTGCTTGAGGCATTAAATCAAGTCTTGCCACACGGCGCTGTAGTCACCACCGATGTCGGACAGCATCAGATGTGGGCAGCGCAATTTATTCTGACCCAGTCGCCGCGCACCTGGCTGTCCTCTGGCGGCGCTGGGACAATGGGCTTTGGGTTACCAGCTGCGATAGGCGTACAGTTTGCACAGCCAAGCGCAACCGTCGTGGCGGTGGTTGGGGACGGTGGCTTTCAGATGGTGCAGGCCGAACTCGCCACTGCAGCAGTTCATCGCCTGCCGATTAAGGTATTGATCATCGACAATCAATGCCTCGGCATGGTGCGCCAATGGCAGGAACTTTTTTACAACAATCGCCTCTCTAGCGTCTTACTTGAGGGTAACCCAGACTTCCTGGTTTTAGGCGCAGCCTACGGGATAAAGGGCTTTTATATCGACCAGGCGTCACAAATGGCGACCGTGCTGCAGGAAGCATTAGCTTACAACGCTGGCCCATGCCTGATTCATGCCCGGGTGGTGAGCGAAGATAATGTGTGGCCGATGATTCCGGCAGGTCGCTCTGCCGAGGATATAGTGCTAGCTCCGCCGAGTGTTAGGTTGGCAATGCCGACAGGGAGTACTTGAGATGATTGAATCGTATCCAAAGTCGCCTTTTCTCAATGCGACTGAGCAATTTTTCACCTTGCATTTGCAGGTACAGCGGGAGCTCGGCATCATCGCTAGGGTCGCCTTGATCTTCTCAAGGCGCGGCCTAGACATTGCCACCTTTCACCTCGAAGAATCTAAGGCGACCGAATGCGCCCTAATCAAGCTAGGTTTTTACGGTAATGCGGCGCAAAAAGATTCAGTAAGCCGCGATTTAATTAAGTTAGTGGACGTGGAACGAATGTGGACAGTCGAAATTCCACGCGGAGAACCACAAGCAATATTTTCCTATGACCCAAGTGGATTCAATCAATTAGTCGTGGCGGGAGCGCATCTATGAACAGCGATACTGACTTTCATGTTTACTATGATCCGGACGCGGATCTGCAATGGATTCGCGGCAAGAAGGTTGCGGTGATCGGCTATGGCAGCCAGGGGCACGCCCATGCTCTCAACCTGCGTGATAGCGAGGTGTCCGTTACAGTAGGCTTGCCGCTCTCAAGTGCCTCGCGCGCCAAAGCTGAGGCCGCAGGCCTGGTAGTGCTGACGCCGGCCGAAGCAGCTGCTGGTGCTGACGTGGTGATGATGCTGGTGCCCGATGAAGTCGCAGGTACGGTCTATAACCAAGACATTGCGCCCCACTTGAGCGCCGGCAAGTATTTAGTTTTTGCCCACGGTTTCAATATTCATTTTAAAAAGATTGTCCCACCACCTGGGGTCGAAGTCTTTTTGGTGGCGCCTAAAGGTCCGGGCCGCACGGTGCGTTTGCAATTTCTTCAAGGTAAGGGCGTCCCCTGCCTCGTTGGTACGTTGGCAGCTGACAGCCCTGAGACACTACGCTTAGCCCTGTCCTACGCTAAAGCCATCGGCGGCACTAAGGCCGGAGTGTTTCGCACCTCCTTTAAAGAGGAGACCGAGACGGATTTGTTCGGCGAGCAGGCGGTCCTTTGCGGTGGACTCACCAGCTTGATTAAGACTGGGTTTGAAACCTTGGTTGAGAATGGCTACAGCCCGGTGATGGCCTACTTTGAATGCGTCCATGAAATGAAGCTTATAGTCGATTTAATATACGAAGGTGGTCTGGCGCATATGCGCTCGTCTATCTCGAATACGGCGGAGTTCGGCGATTATACCGTCGGTCCAAAAATCGTCACTGCACAAACGCGGGCGGCCATGCAGGAGGTTTTGGACACTATTAAACGTGGTGACTTTGCCGACAGGTGGCTAGGCGAACATCAAAGTGGCGGCGCGAATTTTCGGCAGCTGCGCGCCAATGAAAAGGGCCATCTTATGGAAGAAGTAGGCAGCGCGCTACGCTCGCGGATGAGCTTGAACTAGTCGTACCTATGCGATTTCAGTGGGTTAGTTTTTGTCTAAAATGGGGATCTTGTCGTGTCGTCATCTCTAAATCGCTTTAGTGCCCACATCACCCAGAGCAAAGCGCACGGCGCAGCGCAGGCGATGCTTTACGCTACGGGAATGACTGCTGAGCAGATGAGCCAGGCACAGGTCGGAATTGTCGCCAATTGGTTTGACGGCAATCCATGCAATATGCATTTAGGGGATCTTGCTGGAGTCGTAAAGGATGCGGTTAATTCAGCCAGTCTAGTCGGACTGCGTTTTCACACCATCGGGGTTAGCGACGGTATATCGATGGGCACCCGTGGCATGAGCTACTCACTGCCATCTCGCGATATCATCGCGGACTCAATTGAAGCGGTGATGCAGGCGCAATGGTATGATGCCTGCATAGCCATACCTGGTTGTGATAAAAACATGCCGGGCGCTTTAATGGCGATAGGGCGCGTCAATCGTCCGGCGCTGATGATCTACGGCGGGTCGACCCTGCCTGGATCTCGCCAGGCGGGTGAGCGCTTGGATGTGGTGTCGGCATTCCAGAGCTATGGACAGGCTCTGAGCGGAGCGATCGACGAGGGCGAGCGGCAATCCATCGTCCGCCACAGTTGTCCAGGCAAAGGCGCGTGTGGTGGCATGTATACGGCAAACACTATGGCTTGCGCTATTGAAGCGATGGGCATGGCCTTGCCCTACTCGTCATCGATACCAGCGGCAGATCCACGCAAACTTGCTGAATGCCGCATGGCTGGTGCGGCCATCCGGCACCTGCTAGAAGCCCAAATCTGTCCGCGTGATATTATGACTTTCAAGGCATTTGAAAACGCCATTGCCATCACTATGGCCTTGGGCGGCTCGACGAATGCGGTGTTGCATTTAATTGCCATGGCTAAGGCCGTAGGTGTTGAGCTTAGTTTGGACGATTTCGTCCGTATCAGCGCTCGCGTCCCCGCCGTCGCCGATCTAAAGCCCAGTGGCCAGTATGTCATGAGCGATCTCGATGCCGTCGGTGGGACACCGGCTGTACTTAAACTGCTGCTCGCGCGCGGGCTGGTGCACGGCGATATTTTGACGGTTACGGGGCAGACATTGGCCGAAAATATTGCTTCGCTACCAGCATTGACTCCGCAACAAGAGGTCATCAACATCGGATCACCCAGTGACAAACAAGGACACTTAAAGGTACTGCGCGGTAACCTGGCTCCAGACGGGGCCGTGGCGAAAATAACGGGTAAAGAGGGCCATAAGTTTAGCGGTCCAGCCCGAGTCTTTGACTCCGAAGAATTGATGCTAACGGCGTTAGCCCAGGCCAAAATCAACAAGGGTGAGGTGATCATTATCCGTTACGAAGGGCCCAAAGGCGGACCTGGGATGCCGGAGATGTTGACCCCGACATCGGCTATAGTCGGCGCAGGGCTACACAAAGACGTCGCTCTGATCACCGACGGCCGTTTTTCGGGTGGGTCGCATGGTTTTATCGTAGGCCATGTTTGTCCAGAGGCGCAGGTAGGAGGTCCCATTGCCCTGGTCGAGGACGGGGACCTCATCACGATCGATGCTACAGCACTGACCATTACCTGGGACGTCAGCGAGGCTGATGCCCGCGCCCGATTGCAAAAGTGGCACCAGCCCGCGCCCAAGGTGACGCAAGGCTTGCTCTACAAATATCTAAAATCAGTCAGTTCTGCGGCGACAGGCTGTGTGACCGATGCATAGAGCCAGCTACACCTGTGGTCCATTGCCCTTAACAACTGAAATCACTGGCCCGCAGATGGCCATTGCTGATCCTAAAACTATTTCCTCTTGCAGCGGGCGTGTTAGACCACTAATTCTTGGCACGGCACTGGGCTATGATCATGAGTTTACCAGGCTACCGCTTAATATTTACCAATAGAATACTGAGGCACCATGGAATCGATCGAACAGACTCTTTGCATAAAGATCATGTCCGCTAAGAAAACCGCTCAAACCGTTAGGCAGTGCGTGTTGCTGATGAGTTTAGCTATCTGCTTCCTCAGCGGTTGCGGCGCAGCCGTATCCAACTCCGACAGCAGCGTCAAGATCGTCGGTGGCCGTAGCGCAGAGGCCGCAAGTTTTCACGCCGTAGCGCTTTTTCGCCCAGATAGCACCGGTGTGAACTATGTCTTTTGTAGCGGTGCATTGCTTACACCTCGGCATGTACTGACCGCTGCGCACTGCAGTCTGACACAAGGTCAGTTGCCCTATAACACCTTTGACTTCTATGTGATTGCAGGTCGCAGCAAGCCGGAAGCTACCGACAAATCCGTAAGTGATGATGGCTCAGCTAAGGTCGCCGTGCGTACAATGACCATTCACCCTGCGTTTAATCGGAGTGCCATGGGAATGGAGAGCAATGGTGTCGTAGCGCTCAATGATGCCCATGATTTGGCCGTCTGGGAGCTTGCTGAACCAGTTAAAAACGTTTCGCCAGCCGTCGTGTTGAATGCCACTGACAGCCAGACGCTGCTGCAGGCGTCGGCAAGCCTCACGATCACTGGCTTTGGGCAGAAATCCGGCTGGGAGTCGCCGTGGGCGCCCCATGAGTTCGCCGTGGCTGAAACCAATTTTACGACCGAATACCAGCAAAAGAAGACCGAGATGGTGACGGATGCCCGCGGCGAAATGGTTAAGAATGTCACACTGATCAAGCTGCCGTCCGTCAGTGCTGGGGAGTTTTATGCCGGCGGCACCGGCCAACCCGACACCTGCAAGGGTGATAGCGGCGCTCCCGTCTTTGCCAAATCACCTTCAGGCCAGCTACTCATCCTGGGCTTGACGTCCCGGGGGTCTTCCGTCTGCGAAACTGGCGGGGTCTACACGCGCGTCGGTGCACACCTGCCGTGGCTCGAAGCCGTCGCTAGCGGTATGGTGATCCAAGGCCTAAGTGGACTCTGAGACATGGCCAGGCTCAAACTCATCTAAAGCCTTGGTAAGACGGGTTTCGTGCTGTACTCCGCTGTGCATGCCCGACATCCTCCCTAGGCAGTTTCGGTGTGGTTGGCTTTACGTCATTCACACCATTAGGGGCGAAACATTCCGTTACTGATGTCGTAAATAACTCGATCGCTTTCCTAATATTCTAATTGGGCGGCCGGCTACTTTTATGCTTAAATCAATTCTTTAAATCGCTTAAATCCAGATAGCCACCCGGATGCAACAGCAACGATGATGCAACAATGGCGTGAAACAGGGCGATTAATAAGACAGCATGGCTGGACGTTGATGGCCCTTGTGCTGCTGCTGTGCGTCCCCCTGCTGTGCCTCGACGCCGTGGCTGTCCTTTGGTTTGACCTCACTCCTGATGATGCCGACAAGGGCGTTGGCTTGCTCAACGTGATGCTCATGCCCATCATCAATGGCTCCGTGGTCTGGATCGTTCATCGCGGTTCCATAGGCGCAGCTCCGACCCTGTGGAGCGCCCTGCGGGCCTCAGGGAGCTACTGGTCGCGATTGTTTGTCTCCTACTTCGCGATCAGCTTGATCCTACTCGCATGGTTGGTGGCAACGGTGCTACCGCCCTATATCGTGCTGGTCATCTTAAAGATCCAACAGCTCTATCTCCTGATTCCCTTTGGCCTTGCTGGCCTCCTCCTGGCCCTACCGCGCTTTGCCTTTATCGATCCGCTGGTGGTGATCGAGGGCCTAACTCCGTTCTATGCACGGCACCGCAGTGCTACCCTGGTCAAGAACCGACGCTGGATGGTGATCCGCTGTGGCGCCATGGTTTATAGCTTGCCTTTATGTTTGGAGCTGGCGGGGGAATTTCTGCCTGGCTGGTTGGGCCTCGACCCACGCCACGGTGGCCTTGGCTTCAGCCTGGCAGTCAGCCTGATATCCGCCGTGCTATACATCGTCCCGATCGTCTTTTTCTATACCTACTACTGCGCGGTGGTGCCGATGACTGCCGTGGCCGCACTAAAGGAGCCGCTATGACCAGCCGCATTGAGACCGATTCCCTGGGTGAGATCGCCGTCGAGGCAGATAAGTATTGGGGCGCACAGACACAACGTTCGCTGCAGAATTTCAAAATTGGCGGCCACCGCTTTTCTCGCGGTATGATCCGGGCTTTCGGCTTGGTGAAAAAGGCAGCGGCCCTCACCAATCATGAGCTGGGCAAACTGCCCAAGGACAAATGTGATCTCATCGTCCGCGCCTGCGACGAGGTGATCGACGGCACCCTCGACGCGCACTTTCCCTTGGTAGTATGGCAGACCGGTAGCGGCACGCAGAGCAATATGAATGCCAATGAGGTGATTTCCAACCGCGCCATCGCATTAGCCGGCGGCAAGGTTGGCTCAAAACAGCCGATCCATCCCAATGACGACGTCAACATGTCGCAGTCATCCAACGACGCCTTCCCGACCTTTATGCATGTCGCAGCCGTCAGTGATTTTAAAACGCGCCTCTTGCCCGAGCTAGCCGACCTGCGTGCAACCCTGCAAAAAAAGTCGGACGAATTCAAAGATATCGTCAAGATCGGCCGTACCCACCTGATGGACGCGACGCCTTTGACACTAGGCCAGGAGTTCTCTGGGTACAGTGCGCAGCTCGAATTCGCCGAGGCAAAGGCGCTTGAAGCATTAAACGGACTCTACGACTTAGCCCTTGGTGGTAGCGCCGTCGGCACCGGTTTGAATACGCACCCAGACTATGCAGCTAAGGTCGCGGCCAAGCTCGCTCAGCTGACCGGCTATAAATTTCGCACGGCACCAAATAAATTTGCCGCCCTCGCTGCGCATGATGCCGTCGTCGCTGCTAGTGGCGCTTTGCGCGTCTTAGCCGTGGCCTGTATGAAGATCGCCAGCGATATCCGGCTACTCGGTAGCGGCCCGCGCAGCGGCATCGGCGAGCTGATCTTGCCGGCCAATGAGCCCGGTAGTTCGATCATGCCCGGTAAAGTCAACCCAACCCAGTGCGAAGCCTTAACCATGGTGGCCTGCCAGGTCATGGGGAACGATGTCACCATCGGCATCGCTGGCAGCAACGGCCATTTTGAGCTCAATGTCTTTAAACCGGTGATGATCCACAATCTGTTGGAATCAACCCGCCTGCTCGCTGACGCGATGAATAGCTTCAACCATAATTGCGCCATCGGCATTACCGCCAATCGCGACATGATCAAGCGCCATGTCGAGCAGTCGTTGATGCTGGTGACCGCCTTGAATCCGATCATAGGCTATGACAACGCAGCAAAGGTGGCGAAGAAAGCCTACAGCGAAAACACCACGCTCAAAGAGGCCGCGACTAAACTCGGCCTAATCAGCGCTGCTGATTTCGACAAATACGTTCGCCCCGAAGATATGGTCCGACCTAAATAGACTACAGCGGCCCGAGGCCCTTAAGGCCTCTTGGTCCACAGTGGCTCTACTTGATCTTGGCTTCTTTAAAAATAACGTGCTTTTTAACGACGGGATCGAACTTCTTTAGTTCGAGCTTGTCGCGACCTTTTTTCCGGCGGGTCGTATAGAAATAACCAGTCTCTGCGCTGGAGACGAGACGGATTAGTTCGCGATTCTGCTTCCTTGCCATGGGGCTCTCCTTGGTCCAATAATCTACGGCTGCCTATCTAACAGGTGCGGCTGGCAATATTCAAGCATATTCCCGCAGATACCCCCAAAGAAGACGACTAACCAACTGAAATGACTATGTTATAAATTATAACTAAACCTCCCCTGAGCAATGACCGATACGGTTCATAACAAAGCCCGATTACATCTATACGGTGATCTGGCAAGGAGGGCGTTCGATGCGTCAGCAATGGTATACTGCCGGAATTTCGTGGTTAGTACTCACTGCAATGGGCTGCAGCCAAGGCGCGCAGTCGCGGCAGCCATCGACAGGCGCGGCCCTAAGCGCCAATAGCTCAGGCAGCGTGACCAATGCTGCAGGGACCCCTGCAGCTGCTAACGCTCTGCCTGACACCTCTGGTGCTGCAGGCGCAGGCGCCGGCAATGCGAACGGAACCGCAGACCCTAACAGTACAGCAGGCGGTGCAGCAGGCGGTGCAGCAGGCGGTGCAGCAGGCGGTGCAGCAGGCGGTGCAGCTGTCGATCCTGCGACTATCGGCGCTGCTGGTGGAGCGACACCTGTCGCTCCGATTGGATCAAAAACCCTTGAACAATGCCAAGCCTCTGGCCAGGCCTGGCGGGCAGTGGTCGCCAGCGGGACCCAGCCGAGCGACTGTGTCGACACCCTGGTGAGTTGGTGCTGCACGCGTGAAGAAATCAAAAGCCACTTCCCAACGATGGCCGCGGAGCTAGAAATCAGGTTCCAAAAAAACATCGATACCAACGGCGACGTGCTTTATGCCTGCTCCGTTGATGCGAAGAACGCCTATTCCTTTCACATGGCAAAGATCGTCGGTGGCTCTACTATCTATGACGTGATCACGGCGTCCGGCGTGATTCCGACGGTGCCGACGCAATCGCAGGCGGCTAGCGCGGCGTCTTGCAGCAAGCCCACAACCGCGTCTTTGGTTAAGCTAGCACTTAACCTCAATTCACTGTCCGAGTAACGGCTGCGCGAAAATACTGCCACGATTAAGCTAGGGTTTGACCTTTCGGCGGGCCCTGGGTTAGTCTGCCTTCATGTCTGATTTATACTTAAAGCAGCTAACCGTCGGGCCCATGGCCAATTTCGCTTACCTAGTCGGTTCGCGCAGCGCCAAGCAGTGTCTAGCGGTCGATCCGGCGTGGGACATCGCAGCGATCCGTGCAGCGGCGGCGGCCGATGGTATGGACATGGTTGGTGCCCTGGTCAGCCACTATCATCCGGATCATTGCGGCGGCCATCTTTGGGGCCACGACATCCAAGGCATTGCTGAATTGGTCGCTGATAAGGCGATGCCGATCTATGTGCAGCAAGAAGAGATGGCCGGCATCATGCAGGTGACCGGTTTATCGCGCGGCGACTTTAAGCCGTGCGTCAGCGGCGACAAGGTCAAGGTCGGCGGGGTCGATATCACCTTGATTCATACGCCTGGACATACTCCAGGTAGCCAGTGCTTTCTTTGCGAAGGCAACCTGATTTCCGGCGACACTCTGTTCATCACCGGATGCGGCCGCGTCGACCTGCCAGGCGGCAATTCGGACCAGTTATACGATAGCTTGACCAATAAGATTGCTAAACTGCCCGATACCACCGTGGTCTATCCAGGTCATCATTATGATCCAGCAACGCACGCCACCCTGGCTTCGATGAAGACAACCAACCCCTATCTTCAGGCTAACTCCGTCGCCGCTTGGCGCCAGCTGCGGGGATAACACATGCGGCATGTGCGAGCGCTGTACCTCGTCGTCAGCGCAAGCTTCATGCTCGGACGCGCCGAACCCGCGGCTGCGCTCAATTTAAACGCGCTGCGCTCCTCGATTTTTAAGATCCAAATCGTTGCCGATGAACCGAGCCTCACTGAGCCGTGGAAGCGGCTGCCGTCGTCGCATAGCTCCGGCACCGGCTTCTATATTGGCGACGGCCGCATCCTCACCAACGCCCATGTGGTCGCCAACGCTTCCTTTGTCACCGTGCTGCGCGATGGCGACGCGGCGCCTATTGCGGCACGGGTGCGCTTTATCGGGCATGACTGCGACCTAGCCGTCCTCGAAGCGGTCGAGCCCGCAGGCATCAAGGCCATCGCCAAACTCGAAGCGATGACCTTCGGCTCTTTACCTAAACTGCGATCGCCGGTCTCGACCATCGGCTTTCCGATGGGTGGCGACCAATTGTCGATCACCGAAGGGATCGTCTCGCGCATCAGCTATCATCGCTACATTCACCATGGCAACGCCCGGCATCTCCTAGTGCAGGTCGACTCGGCGATCAACCCCGGCAATAGCGGCGGACCAGTCGTGCAGGGACGCCAGGTCATCGGCGTTGCCTTTCAGACCTACACCCAGGCGCAAAGCACCGGCTATATCATTCCGACGCCGGTGGTGCGGCGATTTCTCCTTGATATCGGCAACGGCCGCTATGAGGGGCACCCCGGTGACGGCCTGACCACCACCGATGGCGCTTTGCTAAACCACTCTACTGCGGCCTTCTACGGCCTAAACCCAGACGGAGGCGGAGTCACCGTGGCCCACGTCAACGCTTGGGCTCCGACTTCAGAGTTGGTTAAGCCAGGCGATATCCTACTGGCCATCGATGGTCAACCCATTGGCATCGATGGCAAGGTGAGCTACAGCGGTGAACGCGTCGACTTTCGCACCATCTTTGATTTAAAACTGATGGGCGATAAGGCGCATTTTTCGCTCATGCGCGACGGTCAGCCGCGCACGGTCGATGTGCCAATTAAACCATCTTTGCCACATCATTCAACCGACCTCATCTACGCCAAGCATCCGCGCTACTTCGTTTACGCCGGCTTAGTGTTCACGGTGCTTTCACGCAACTTCCTGCAGACTTGGGGCGAACGCTGGTACCGCGAAGCGCCGCTTCTACTGCGCTACCTTGATAACAACGCGATGTATCTCCAAGACTTCGCCGCCAACCAGGACATCATCGTCCTGGCCAAGCGCCTACCCGATAACGTCAATGCCTATATTCCCAACCATGTGCATAGAGTGCTCCGGTCAGTTGACGACCAGCCCATCTCCAGCATGGAAGCACTGGTTGCCGCTTTCAGCCAGGGCACAGGTGAATTTGTCACCATCCAGTTCTTCGGTAACCTAGATCAGATCGTCCTCGACCGCAGCAAAGCCGTCGCCCGCAATGCCATCATCAACAAGACCTACGGAGTCGAACCAGACCGCTGGTTAAAGGGCGCGACTGACGATGGTGCCATGCATGGCAGCGATGGGGAGGGCAGTCATTGAGGATTAGGCTCGCTGTTTGCTTGTTACTCGCCCTCCTTTACCAGCCGGCTGCCCTTGCCGCCAGCGCGGAGCGCTACGAGGAACAGGTGATACGCGTGCACGCGACCAAACGCGAGATTGACCGCAGCTCGCCGTGGCAGAGCGAAGACACCGTGCAGCAGGATTTTTTGGGTGTGGTCTTGCCCAGCGGCGCCGTGTTGACGACGGCCAACGCGGTGACCAATGCGATCTACGTTGAGCTGCAGCGGTTCGGCACCACCGCGCGCGGCGAAGCCGTGGTGGCCTTCGTCGACTACGAAGTCAATCTAGCGTTGCTAAAGCCGACGAATGCAGCGTTGCTGAGTGGTACTAAAGCGGTGACGCTCGGCGATGATCTGGCGATGGACGACAGCGTCGGGATTTATAAAGCACGAGATGCTTATCATCTTAGTCGGCTATCCGGCAGCCTGCAGGAGGTGGCGGTGATCTCCGCTGCAACCAGCTCATATGGTTTAATTTCCTATGCGATTAAGGTCCAACAAAATGGCCTCGGCTGGTCAGAACCACTGTTTTTGCAGGGTAAACTGATCGGCCTCAGCTCGGGCCAAGACCAGAATTTCTTACAGGCAGTACCGATCGCAGTCATTCGCCACTTTCTCAATGACCACCACGACGCCGGCTACCGCGGCTTTCCGGCGATGGGCGTGCAGCTAGAGCCTTTGCTTTCGCCAGACACTAGGCGGCTTATCGGCGCTAAAAACATAGCCGGCGGCGTCCGCGTCGCCGAGGTGCAGGCCAACAGCCCTTTTACCGCTCTGTTGCGCACAAACGACGTGGTCGTCGCCATGGGTAACGTTGCGCTGAGTGAAGAGGGTTTAGTCAACCATGCTACCTGGGGCAAAATTCACCTCAAATATCTGCTCAACCAGCACTACGGCGGCGACGAATTAAAGCTTAAGGTCGTGCGTCAAGGGACCGAACTCACTGTCCAGGCACGACTGCAGCGCTTTGACTCCAACCGGGTCCCGGTAGTCAGCTACCGCTACGAAGGGCCCGAGCCGCACCTGATCTTTGGCGGCCTGGTGTTTCAGGAATTGTCGCAGGACTACCTAAAGCAGTGGGGTAAAGACTGGCGTGAGGTCGGACCGAGTGATTTATTATTCACGATGAACTTCGCCAACAAGGTCACTGCCCAGAAGAGTACCCGCGTGATTTTTCTCACCCGGGTGCTGGCTGACCCTTTCAATCGTGGCTACACTGAACTGCGCAACCGCTTGGTGGACACCGTCAATGGCCACAAAATCACCTCTCTGGCCGGCCTGCGCGAGGCCTTAGACAAGCCGTTGCAGTTGCAAGGTCAGGCCTATGCCCGCATTAAGTTTGCGCCGGAAGGAAGCGAGGTCATCCTCGGCCTAAGCGGTCTTGAGGCGGCACAGGCGCGCATGGCGCGGACTTACGAGATCCCAACTACCGGGTCTTTTTACCAAATTCCCGGCGCTAGACCTTAATGCCCGTCAGGAAATAACGTGCACAGTCAACCTGGCCTAGACAGCCTTGCCGAAGATAACACCTGGTTGACCTGCAGACCATGGTGGGTACTTTTGCATCGCTCCTGCGAATAACTCGGAGCTGATCCAAAGGTTTAACCAGTCGCGAAGTTTGGGATAAGGCGAGGCCATAAACCATGCCGGATCGACCAGCGCAAATTGCCGCACAAAGGGGAAGATGGCGATGTCAGCCATCGACCTCTCGGATGCTACCAAGAACGCCTGGCGATCCAAAGCCTGCTCCAAGGTCTGCAGGAGAGCTTCTCCTTCGCTGCGCGCTGCCGCTACTGCTTGACCTGGAAACCGTGTCGGATATTTATAGCGGTCCAAATGACCTTTGAATGGCCCATCGTTTAAATCAATAAGCGCCGCAGTCGTTGCTTGCTGCGCCGTGCTGCCAAGCCAAACCTTGGCTTCACTGTGGCTGAGCGCCCATACCATGATCTCCCGACTCTCGTCGATAACTCGGCCGTTAGGCAGCTGCAACACTGGGACCGTGCCCTTTGCTGACGCTACGATCAGAGCGCTCGGCTTAGCCTTGAGCTCGACCTCGCGTAGTTGCACAGGTACACCGCTAAGCCAAATCGCCATCCGTGCGCGCATGGCATAAGGACAGCGACGGAATGAATAGAGAATGGGGAGACCGTCCATACCTCGACCTATCGCGTTTGGTTTAAGCAAATTTGAATGGATCAGCATCGGAGTCACTGACCACAAAAACGACCTGGGGATGACGCTGAGCAAGGCGGTCGCGCAGCGGCTCCAAAGCTCGCCGCTCACTGCAGGAATGGCGGGTGCAGATGAGCATGACTCCTGCTGCTGCGGCGACCAGCGCATCGTGATGGCGCACCTCGCCGGTGATCACGGCATCGGCACCCTGCTTTATAGCGAGCTTAAGCAAATCGCCGGCAGCACCAGCTGCGACCGCGACTTTTTGCAATGGTCCATCAGTGGGACCGGCTACCAACACTTGGTCAATACCGAGGCGACTTTTGACGCGTTCAATCAAGGCCAGGCGGCTGGTGGCTGCGACGGTACCGATCCGCCCCATGCCCTTCAGGTTGTCGCCGGAGGCAGCAGCCTCACCTCTAACTGCACCAGCGACGCGGCGGATCGCCGTTCGCGTGTTCAAACCAGCGACATCGGCCAAATGATCATTGGTCCCACCGATAGCTGCATCGAGGGCGGTATGCGGCGAGTAGATCGCAATGCCGTGACGTAAGGCTATGCCCACCGGAGAGCGCGCATCGATCCGTTTAAGTCCTTCAAAGATTGGTGGATGATAGGCTATCACCAGCTCACAGCAGCTATCTTGCACCTCTTTGAGCACGGCCATCGTTAGATCGATCGTTAGAAGGACCTTGGTCACCTCTTGGTCCGGATCGCCAGTCAGCAGTCCGACATTGTCCCATGGCTCTGCGTCTTGCAGGGGGGCCACGTCGTTAAGACTGAGTACGAGTGCTCCAAGCTTCATTGATGCGACCTTCATAGCATGGCGTGAGCGATTCTTAACCAGCGTCAGCTTTGCTGGCGCTCCAGCATGCTGTGGTATCCCGAGGCTATCAGGCCGCCGCTTACATGGGAACGGTCGATGCCGGGTGATTGAGGTCAACAGCTATAGATTTGCGAGCCGTTTTAAATAATGTGCGACGGCTAACCCTTGACGCCAGCTCTAAGTGCTGGAAAAACACGGCCCACCTTCTGCATCAGGTAATCGCCGTAGGTCCCTGCAAAGCTATGTACATTAGCCTTGTCCCAGCGCTCGTCGCCATCATCATGCGGCGCGCGGGCGACATCGATTGCTTGCACGACAGCGGCAACATGTGGATCGAAGAAAAAAGGCACCGAGTAGCGGCTTTTACCCGACACATTACGCACTCGGTGCGGCGTCGATTGGTACAGTCCCCCGGTCATCCGGTCGAGCATATCGCCGATGTTGCAGACAAAAGTCCCTGGTAGCGGCGGGGCCTCAAGCCAGGAACCACGAGATTTGACCTGCAGTCCTCCCTGCTGATCTTGTTTCAAGATGGTCAGCAGACCGTAGTCGGTGTGCTCGCCAACGCCCCAAGGACGACGCGTCACTGCTGTTGGATCGGGCTCTGCCGGATAGTGAAAGAGTCGCAGCAAGACCAGAGGATCGTTGGTATAGCGCTGATAAAAATAACTCGGCTCTAGGCCTAAACTCAGACTAATGAGCTGCATCAGTCGGTGCCCGAGTTCGGTCAGCGATTGAATATAGTCGAGGACCGCGGATTTGAAGCCGGGGATGTCAGGAAATAAATTGGCCCCATGCAGCGGCGTCTTGGCCTGAACCAGAGGATGCTCAGGACCTAGCTCCGCACCAAAATAGATGCCTTCCTTTAGATCAGGCTCGCCCGAGGTCAACTCGCCGCCGACGGGGAAATAGCCACGCCAAGCTAAGCCGCCGTGGACCATGGCGAGCTGCATCTTACGCGACTCTGGCCAGGCGAAAAATTGCTCGCTGAGCAGCGCCAGTCGTGACTGAAGGTCCTCGCTGACACCATGTTCACGGATATAAAAGAAGCCATGCTCGCGGCACGCCCGACCGATAGCCGCGGCACAGTCGTCGACCGACGCGGCTAAGTTCACCAGCGGAATCTGGCCATCGCCCATGGAATACCTGCTCAAAGTTCGAGGCTCACCGGCTCGAACAACCGGCTAGGATTGAAGGAAAGCCGTCTCATTTTCGACTAACTTTTACGTCAGGGACCGTTTGAGTACTGTTGATATCAGCGGCAGCGGTTACTGCGATGGATTGGGTCACCGACTTAAAGCCGACGCAGTCAAATAGGAAACTATAGCTGTGCTTATGGCGATGTACTTACTTCATACTTCTTCTGCATAGGTGTCGTGTCCCCGTGAGTGGGATTAACATTGGTCGATTAAATTATATTTTAGTTTGATATAAAAAAACATACATGGGTAGTTTTTACCCACTCTGTGGTGATGCCATAGGTAATAATTTCCGCTTCGGAGTGCCACCTTAAGCTCGGCTATTACCGTTCAATCTTGCCGTGGTCGCCGTCATTGGCGCAGATCATTAGCAAAGCTATGGAAGACTTGCTTGCTAAGCGTGATCCCCTGCAAAAGGCAGCAAGATCTGCCGCAAGAAAGGCCACGTCCACCAGTGCGCCGGCGCACGGACCTGGGCCTTCGCCTTCAGCTGCAATGGACATGGCCCGCGAGGCTACCAACTTGACTCCAGCTGATTTAGCGCTCACCTTGCAGCGGGACTGGCGCGTTCGCCTAAGAGGCGGCTTCGCACTGACCTCACCACCCCATCGGCACGGATAACAAGATGGGGTGGTGAGGTCAGTGCGCCCGGA